>WNFB01001330.1_pt1 | contig 20974 bp, 23 predicted proteins | sample 5400501 | NCBI WGS metagenome assembly WNFB01 (sample SAMN13153341, study PRJNA577476) | soil metagenome | isolation source: 200 cm saprolite under Douglas fir tree site 2 hole 1 | place: USA:California | collected 2015-04-18 | reverse complement strand
TCACTCGCTCCTTCCTGCCAAACGTGGACATTCCCGCATACATTGTTTCAATCTCGCGCTTGGCCGCCGCAGTTATCGTATAGGTAACCCTCGAAGTTCTTGACTTCTTACCAGAAGACGTGACCAGCTTCTCTCTGACGAGACTCTTGAGGAGGGGGTAGATCGTGCCCGGCCCTGGGCGCCACGCTCCTTCGGTTTTCTCATCGATTCGTTGCATTATCTCGTAGCCTGTCGAAGGGCTTCGAGACAAGGTCGTTAGGATGTATATTCTAAGAAAACCCCTCGGAATTGCCTGAGGATGAGTCCAGTGCCTCGGGAAGGGGGCTGACACGGTCGCGTAGGCCGCGATTTTTCGTCTTCTTAAACCCTCTCTATACGATATACATACCAGTATAGTATTCGATATGCTTATATCGCCAAGTGGGTCGGGCAGTCCTTCAATGCCCGAGACCATTGATGTCCAAGACTTGGTCGAGGTCTACTCCGACGGCACCAAGGCCGTCGATGGTATCTCGTTCCAAGTCAACGAAGGGGAGTTCTTCGGATTCCTGGGACCCAATGGCGCTGGCAAGAGCACCACGATCAAAGTACTGACGACCCTCCTCAAGAAGACGGCAGGCAAGGTCTCGGTCGCGGGACTTGACATTGAAAAGCACCCTGAGGAGATTAGGAAGATTATCGGAGTTCAGAGCCAGGAGACTGTGGTGGACCCAGACCTCTCGGGGAAAGAGAACATGATGCTACAAGGACACCTCCACCAAATGGGCGGGGAGGAGCTCAAGAAGAGGGTGGACGAGCTTCTTACATTGGTTGGGATAGCGGACGTTGCCGACAAGAGGGCCGGGCACTATTCGGGCGGGATGAAGAAGAAGCTGGACCTGGCATCAGCCCTGGTCCACAAACCGAAGCTGCTCTTCCTCGACGAGCCGACGACTGGCCTGGACCCCCAATCGAGGGCCGCGATTTGGGGTTACCTTTCGAAGCTAAACAAGGAGGAAGGAATTACGATCTTCCTCACGACGCAGTACATGGAAGAGGCAGATAAGCTGTGCGAGAGGCTCTTTATCATTGACCAGGGGAAAATCGTCGCGAACGGAACCCCCGAGTCCCTGAAGAGGGAAGTCGGGGCAGACTCGATCACGATGACTTTGGAGGACGGTGGAGCGGCAACCACGAAGGAGAAGGCCAAGGAAGTGCTTGGAGGGATACAGGGAATCAGCAAGATAATCGAGTCCGACGGCGGTCTTACAGTGTATGCGAAGAACGCCAGTCTGATAATCGCCGACATAGTGAGGGCTTTCGACTCGAACAAGATCCATCTGACTTCTGTCAGCTTTGCGTCCCCCACCCTAGACGATGTCTTCCTTCAGCACACCGGGAGGAGAATAAGGGTGGAAGAGCTCAACACCAAGACGACATCCTTCGCCAGGTTCGGGGCAGCCAGGAGGAGGCCAAGGCAATGAGCCTGGGTTCCGACACTTATCACCTGTTCATCAGGGCATTGAAGAAGGTCATGCGCAACCCGATTCTGCTCTTCTTCTCGCTGCTGCAACCCATAATCTTCCTTGTCTTGTTCACCCAGCTCTTCTCCAAGTTCGCCGCCGTCCCCGGACTCTTCCCCTCTGGCATCACCTATCTTGAGTACGCCACCCCGGGCATTTTGCTCCAGAACGGGTTCAGCAGCGCCCTGCAGTCAGGGACGTCGATTGTGGACGAGTTGAACTCAGGGATGCTTGAGAAGATGCTTGTCACTCCGGTGAACCGTTCGGCGATCCTGCTCGGAAGGCTTCTGTCTGACGCTTTTAGGGTCGTGGTCCAATCCGCCATAATTCTCATACTTGCGTACATCCTTGGGTTCAACGCTGCGTCCGGTCCCGGCGGCATTATCTTGATGCTCGGAATAATCGCTTTGTTCGGTTTGGCATGGTCAGGAATTTCCTTGGCCATCGGTCTTCGAACGCGCAGCGCCGAGACCGTCTTCGGCATTGGAGGCTTCCTGACTTTCCCGCTCCTGTTCATGAGCACAGCGTTGGTGCCCGTCGGCGCCATGCCCAGTTGGATGGCGAGCATTTCCAACGTAAATCCCATCAGTTTCGCCGTTAACGCGGTTAGGGGCCTGTCGCTCCCGTCCGGTACGCTCTCAGGGTTGGGTCTCACCTTCCCCGGGGACATCATTTCTGCACTGGCTTACATCGCTGTCATCGCAATAATCACTCTGGGCGCGACTCTTTACCTGTTCAGGAAAGTTGTCAAGTAGGTGGCGGACGTTTTGAAAGACTCGGATGTGGGACTGATGGTTCAGGCGCGGAGCTTAATATGGGCTCAAAATGGGCGGTCCTAGAATTTGTCCCCGTCACTTGAAGCCGTGGGCCTCTCTAAGAAGTTCGGCGATTTCGCTGCCCTTACCGACTTGAATCTCAAACTCCAAGGAGGGAAGTGCGTCGGCTTCCTCGGGCCGAACGGCGCCGGAAAGACCACGACGATGAAAATCTTCACCGGGCTGATCTCCGCTTCGAGCGGGACCGCGATGATAAATGGTGTAGACGTTAGCAAGGACAAGAAGGGCGCACTGGCGTCGTGTACGTCCCTGATTGAGACCCCGGAAATCTACTCGTCTCTTACTCCTAAGGAAGCCCTTACGATGCTTTGCGCAATCAGGGGAGTCCCCAGGTCCGAGAGGAACAAGAGAATCGACGAGGCCATAGGAAGAGTGAAGATGACGGAATGGGAGAACAAAAAAGTCGGCAGTTTCTCCAAAGGCATGAAACAAAGGATCAATGTGGCTTCAACGCTACTGAGCGACCCAGAAGTGATAATCCTGGATGAGCCAACTACGGGCTTGGACCCGAGGGGGATGACCGAGGTAAGGGACATTGTGAAGTCACTAGATGACAGGTTGGTCTTCATGAGTTCTCATTTGCTCGGTGAGGTTACCGAAGTCTGCGACGAGGTCGCGATGATAGACCACGGCAAGCTGTTGGTCTATGATTCAATAGGTGCTGTCACCGCGAAGTTCTCGGGAGGAGGAGGGAACGTCGATGTGGGTTTCTCTCATCCCGTGGACCAGCAAACAATTTCCATGGTAGGAGGCGCAATGGGCGTCCTTTCCGTGATTCCCGGAAGCGAGCACCACCTGCTCCTGAAATTTGACCCCAAGGTCATCAGCCAGGAGAAGCTCTTCGAGGGATTGGCGGCGATGAGGCTCGGAGTCACGAGTTTGAAGGAGACCTCTTCAGGACTCGAAGATGCATACCTGAGCCTGATTAAGGAGACCCTGTAGACTTGGCTGTCAATTCAGGACGGAGTAGCCGGGAGAGCAGTCTTGCCCAGGTGGGGGTAGTGGCGAAGTACAATTTTCTGAATTATTTCAGAGCGAGGAGATTCTATGTCATGATCGCGATTGTCCTCCTGATAAGTGGGCTGCTCACGTTCGTGATCGCGTGGCGAAGGCCTGGAGAAATCCTCACCACAGACCTTGGATTCCTTTCGACGATATGGGGGTCGTTTGTCAGTCTGATAGTGATTCTCTCGACGGCCTTTTTCGGAGGAGACGCCATCTCGGGCGAGTTCCAGAACAGGACCGGGTATTTCCTTGTGCCCAACCCGATTAGGAGGTCTGTGATATACGTAGGCAAGTGGATCGCAGCTTTGGCTGCGTCGACGATAATCATCTTGGTCTACGCAGCTGTGGGAATTGCGAACAGTCTCTATTATTTTGGATTCTCCCTCCCCAACGAATTCTTCCTCTCAATGCTGTTCGCTTGGATCTTTCTTGTCGCTGCCCTGTCGTTCGCATTCGCGTTTAGCTCGTTGTTCAAGAGCAGCGCCATTGCCGTGCTCATGAGCGTGATAATTTTACTCTTCGTGTTCAATGTGATAGACACCGTCGCGGCCACCCTTGCAGGAATCGAGCCATGGTTCTCGATAACCTATGGGGCAGGCATCGTCCAGAGCATCTTTACAGTGCCATATCCTCCGCATGTCGTGAGCACGCCCGTAGGCCCGAGGGGAGGATTCTCACTCACGATCTTCACCGCAACGGTCTGGGAAGGCCTCGCGATACTTGTAATCTACTTCGCGGTCATGGCCGTGCTGGGCCTGTGGCTGTTCGAGCGGAAAGAGTTCACTTCGTGAGCTAACCACTCGTAAGCATGAAATCGTGGACCTTACCTCCGTCCAGGTTTACCAAGGCCCCGCGGAGGATCCCGTCGGAGTATTCGCTCCCAGGATTGATGCAGAGCGTCCCACCAAGCTTCTCAAACCCCTTCGACTCGTGGATGTGTCCATGGAGCCCAAGCAGCGGATTGTGTCTTTCGATGGACTCGCGGACAGCGGAGCTTCCGGCATGGATGAACTTGATTCCTAGACCCTCCTTTACGTAGTTGAAATCGTGACTGACCGCTGGGGCCTTGTCCAGCTGGGTATTGATCGGCGGGACGTGGAGGTTGTAGATTGCAGTTCCGGGTCTTGCGACCTTCGACGCCAGAGCCTCGATCATCTCTCCTAGGTTCGCCTCGCTCAGCTCCCTGGGGCTGTGCCAAGGGGTCGGGTTGGCGTAACCCAGGGTAATCATCTCGAAGCCGCCGGGCAGCTCGACCACTTTGTTCTCTGGGTTGATTACCTGCCCCGAGTCACGGAGGGCCTCGTCGATTTCGAATCTGTCATCGTTCCCGGGCGAGATGTAGCATTTTATGTTGGTTCCTTTCAGTCGTTCCTCGGCCAGTTGCACCCAGTTACTGACGGCTTTAGCCATCACTTCGTTGAAGATCTTGTCTGCCTTCGATTTTTCACCTTGCATCTCGGAAAGCCCCTCCGGCGTCGTGACGAAGGAGTACTGGCCGGCATCTAAAAGCGCCTTCTGCGTCTCCTGAAGCTTGTCCTTCTTGACTAATGTCTCACGGCCGAAGAGGGTCAGCTTGTATGTCCCATCCGGAGTCTCCAAAATTGAAACCAAAACCTTGCCTGTAATGTCACCTCCCAGAATCAGTGTGTCTGCTTTGTACACTTTGGCCGCGTTGAGGAACTTCCTGAAACACCTGTCCGATGCGTGGACGTCCGTCGTGAAAAAGATCCGGGTCAAGTCCGATTCGGAGTGGCCGCCGAGATGTCGACCGTATTTAATGGTGGTTTGATGCGGAACCTGCTAGACGCCCGCGACCGTGGTTTTGCCGCGGGAAAGTCCATGGGCTTCTATCAAGCCGTTCCCGCCTCGAGCGCCTTGGTGATCCCCGAGAAGATTTCTCCTACCTTCTTTGTAGCGAATCCTTTCAGGATCGATGAGCCCAACCCCGCCATGACTCCTGTAATCTCTGCGTCTGCACTCCAACTCAGAGTGGTAGGCCGGCTCCCCGTGAGCTCGAACGTGCTGCTGATTGTCAAGTGACTCCCGCTCCCGGAGGCCTCAGCCTCCAGTTTGGCTCTGGAGGTGGGGTCGGTGTCGGCTATGCGCATCCGGAGTTTTAGTGTACTGGTGACGACGGCAATTCTGACCTTCAACTTGGCCTCCAGGGTAGTGGCATCAACTATACTAACATCCTCGGCATCGGGGAGAGTTCCTGCGATGAACTTGACATCGGTGAGCTTGTTGAATACAGTCTCCTTCTCTGCGTCGATGGAGGTCGAGCCATCGAAGTGGAGCTGCACGAAGCGATAATCCACGGACGCGCTATAAATTCACTTGTAGGCCTCGTAGCCCTTCCCGAGGACCGACGAGGCTATCTTCAGCTCCATTATCTCGTCTGTTCCTTCGTAGATCCTGGCGACGCGGGAGTCCAGGAAGTGTTTGGCGACTGGGGACATTATCGAATAACCGAACCCTCCAAAACACTGGACAGCCCTGTCGGCAGATTCAAACGCGCATCGGGATGCCATGTATTTGGCTACGGCTGACAGTCGGTCGGCATCTGCTCGGAGCGGAAGGCTCTTCGGGTCCTTTTCTGAGTCGTCTTTCTTGATGGCGGCCCTGTAGACTAGCCACCGGCAGGCCTCAAGGCTTGACTCGATGAAGGCCACTTGCTTCTGGATCAATTGGTGCTTGCCAATCTCCTTGCCGTGCTGGACCCTGGATGTCACCCTCTCTTTCACCTGGTTGAGGCAGTCCTCCATCACGCCCACGCATCCAGAACCAATACCGATCCTGCCGTTGAGCAGAGCAGAATAGGCTACCGAGAACCCCTTTCCCTCCTGGCCCAAGATGTCCCCCTTTGACACGAAGGCGTCCTCAAGGGTCAGCATTGATGTGTCTGATGTAAAGAGACCAATCTTCTCTTCGAGCCTCATGTCCACGCTGAAGCCTTTCTGTTTGGTGTCAAGCAGGAACGCCGTCGGTCTTTCGCCCCCATTTTCAGGTATGGCGAAGACTATCATGTTCGACGCGATTGAACCGTTGGAGATGAGGTACTTGGACCCCGAGAGACTGAAACCATCGCCTTCATTCCTGTAGGTCGTTTTGAGGGATGCCGGGTCCGAGCCTGCTTCTGGCTCCGTAAGGCCGTAGGCGAGGACTGCCTCTCCCTTGGCTGCCCTGGGAAGATATCGCTGCTTCTGTTCCTCGGTCCCCCAGTCCTGGATGCTCATGCTTCCAAGGCACTGATGAACGTCTGCGAACGTTATGACGCCCATCCCCGTCTGTCCCATCCGCTCGAGGAAGAGGGCCTGGACGAGCTGCCGCGCTCCCCTCCCCCCGTACTTCTCGTCTATCGGCACCCCCATCAGGTTGTGCCGCTTGAGCACCTCGGGGATTTCGGGATTGTACTTCCTCTCGACGTACTTCTCGAATTCTGAGACCAGGAGTTCGGTGGCGGCCGCGTCGGCGTCCTCGAGGATATCGAACTCTTGCCTCTGAAGGCCAATGAGCTTGCCGACTTCGTCCACTGAAGCTTGGAACAAAGATTCCATTTCGGAGCATGGGCCGTTCACGGGCTCTTTAACCGTCTCGGCGCTGAGAACATGCTTTTCTACCGGAAGAGTCCCTGTCGCCCAATGCAATACTTGACGGAAGTTTTTGATTAGAATGAAGTCGGATGTTTCACCGATGTTCCTGACTTATTTCATGGTAAACTGGGACAAGATTGAACAGCGTCAGTCAGACCAGAAGTGCACCCAATGCAGTGGTCCCATGAATAAGACTGAGGAGGTGATCGATCAGAAGGGGCTGAGATTCGAGGGTTATGTCTGCCACGCCGACAAGAGTGTAATCTGGGTTAGAGCACTTTAGGCTGTTTCGACCCTCTTCTCCCTGAAGCCTTCGCCATACCTGAAAGTTCGGCTCATGTTTTTCGCCCACTTTTTCTCAAAGACTTCGTCCATGTTCGCCTCGGGTGCAATCAATCTAGAGGCGTCGAGGACGTAGAAAATCACATCAACCAATTCCTCTATGGTCTCATCTGTTGGCTTACCTTTCTTCCACGAGTCACCCGCCTCCCCCAATTCGATGAAGGCAAAGAGGAGCTTTTTTGCTATGTCATCTGGACTGTTTCCGAAACCTTTCGCGATTACGAGTTCGGCGACCTTCCGTTTTGCCTCCTCAAGGCTAGGCACACTTCAAGGTCGCCGTTCACGGCCTAAGAAGCTTTGCGCTTGGGAGCGACGACGGTCTTGTAGTACAAGCACTCGCCTGACAGGGAGCAGGTTGAGCAGTGAGGACCAATGGGCTTGCAGGTTGTCTGCCCGAACCGCACGAACAGGTCATTCAACTCTAACCAGTACTTCTTGGGGACCTTGCGAACGAGTTCTGCTTCGGTCTCCTCTGGTTTCTTTGTACTGACAAGTCCGAGTCGGTTGGAGATCCTGTGGACGTGTGTGTCGACGGGTATCGCTGGTTTGTTGAACGCGTAGACAAGAACACAGTTGGCGGTTTTCCTCCCCACGGAATGGAGTTTCAATAGGTCCTCCTCATTGTCAGGGACTTCGCCCCCGAACTCGTCGACCAGTTGTTTTGATGCGGTCATGATGTTCTTCGTCTTCATGTTGTAAAAACCTGACGGCCTTATGAGACGGCGCACGATGTCTGGGTCCGCCGTCGCGAGCTGGGAAGGGGTCTTGTATTTTGAAAACAGGTTTTCAGTCGCCCTGGAGGTGTTTTCATCTCGGGTTCTGTGGGAGAGAATAGTCCCAATTAGGATGCGGAAGGGATCTCCTCCTTCTGCTTCCTGGAGCTGTGCCAGTGCGGTCGCTCGCTTGTCAAGGGACCCGTAGACCATTCGCCGCATCTCTCGAAGTATTCGGGAGATGGCTAGGCGTTTTCGGTGACCCAAGGCTCTTTTTTGTACCAAGTCGCAATCTCCTGGCATGTAGTCTTCAAGTCAAATTGCGGAGAATACCCCAAACCCTTCCACGACGTTTGCGCCCCTATTGTAAGCGAAGCCTTCAGTTGGTCCGCTGTGTATTTACGCAAAGTTGAGGATGAGAAAACTCCTTGCTTCTTGAGATTGACTTTTGCCCCCAATGCCGCGATCATAGCGCCTGCCAACTCTTCGGGGGTTGAGTCGAATGATTTCACCAGGAACACGGCTCCTGCATCCGAGGGCCCCGTTGCTGCCTTGTACATTGCCTGAGCGATGTCCTTGGGATGAGAGAATGACATGGACTTGGCAGAGGGGATTGTGACGGTGCCCGAATCAACCATCCGAAGGATTGGAATAACCAAGCTCTCTTCTCTTGAGCCGACAGCCTTGGCGGACCGGATAATGGTGATTCTAGGTTCTTTGTTTCTCTTGGAGAACTCGATGAGAAGCCTCTCGGCTTCGGCCTTCGACTTCTGGTAGTCGTCGGAGGGGCTTATGCTCGTTGACTCATTTATCGCCTTCGCCCCGAATCCGTAGACATCTAGGGTGCTGAGGTGAACGAAGGTCTTGACCTTCGACTCCTTTGCCACTTCGAGAAGGTTGAGGATGCCCTCGGTGTTGAACTTGCGAAAATCGGAGTCCGACCCGGGCATCGGTGACGCCATGTTGTAAACAATGTCAACTCCTTCCATGGCTTCGTGAAGCGAGTGGTGGTCCAGCACGTCTGCCTCCAATCCTTGGACCCCGCTGGCGTCCATGATCTTCAGGTGCGAGCCCATCCTAAAGATTCCCTTTGAAATCTCTCCCTGCTCAAAGAGATATTCTACAACATGGCCTCCGATGAAACCGGTTCCGCCCACTAGCAGATTCAACTTTGCCCCTCTTCGTGCCGGCCGTGCTCTTCACCAAGGTGAAGGTGATGATGATGCTCATTCTTTCCAGGCCTTGCGTCGAAGTCGCCCCTGACAAGCCTCAACTGGAAGTCCTCCTCAAATTTTTGGAAGTCCCCGGTGAGTGTTGCCAATTTCCCCTTGGCCGCCTTCGAAAACTGGGGCGAGAAGTTTTGCCCCCCGAACCTTCCGTAGGCCACTCCAGAGAAGCGGACCTTGTTCCCGTTGACCTCCACGTATCCTCGAATTAGGTTCGCCACCTCCCCCTCACTTACGAAGTTCACTACTATGTTGTACGAAGGAAGAGTCAAAGGCTAGTCAGGGCCTTACGTGGCTGTGTTTAAATCCAGTCGTCGCAATTGCTTTCGGAAAGACTACGAAGTCCTAGCGTAGGGCCTCGGCCTGAATGAGTTCTGCCAGCTTCTGGAAGTAGAGCCTTGTAGCCATGGGCATCTGGTTAAGGTTCCTATCGATGGCTTCGACGACATACTTGATGGCCCGCCTTGATGTCTTGAATTCGAACTTCATGGGGAGAATCGGATCTTGGACAACGTCGATGGATTCTGTCAGGTGACTCGGAGCTTCGGCCCTTGCGTCGCTAGCGACTTTCTGATACCAGCCCGAGAGTACGCTGGGGTCCAGGCCAAGTTTCAGATCTTCTATTTCCTGAAGGAGCCTGTTTAGGACCAGCATCTCCTCGTTGGCCATGTTCCTTACAGTACGGTATTCCTTCCTGCGGGAGTTTAAGAAATCGTGTGTAAAGTTGTTGAGTGCCCGGGTCTAACTGCAACGCATCTGAAAAATCTCGGTCTTCTCGTACTCGGCCTCCCAAATGTGGGTCGAGTTCCTACCCCGGCGGACAGCCAGGAGAGTGTAGCCCTCTGGCGCCTCTTTGTACGCCCGTCCTAGGATCGTGGTTGCAGGTTCGTCGTCTTCGTCGAAACTCTGGACTATGTGCTGACGGAACTTCTCGACCTCTTTCATGTAGTCTTTGAGGCAGAGAGCCCTTCCCTGGAGCCGAGAAGACGTAAGGAGCTTTACGTCGTCCCCACAGACTTCGCATTTCACCTTGCTCATTCCGTCAACGAGGCAGACCCTTCCTACCCCAACTACCAATGGAAAGGTCCCGAGCTGCTCCTCAACTTTCCCGCAGATGGCACACTTCGCCAATCCCTTTGACGATGAATGTTGCAAGTTCGAAACGAAGCGTAGTGTCAATCAATTTAAGGTTGCCCCGAGTGCAACTGTTCCATTGAAGGTCGAGGCCCTGGAAGCCTTCCCAATCGCGATTAAGGTCGAAGAGGACCTCAAGGGAGGGACGTTCAGCTACTCGCACTTCCAGACTGTGCTCGTCAGAGGAGTCTGCGATGGGGTAGAAGGCTGGGGAGAGGCCATGACCAGGTTCGACCCTGAGGCCACCGCCTCAATGGTGCGCTTTCTAGGGAAGGCGATAGCCGGGCGCAACTATCCCGACGTGGGGGCCGCATGGAATCAGATTTGGAGAGAACTTCGGGTCCGGGGGCATACGAGAGGGGTGTCCGTCGAAGCACTCAGTGGAATCGAAATCGCTCTCTACGACTGCCTGGGGAATGCCTCCCGCAGACCCCTGAACAGCTTCTTTACAACAAATCCGACGCCTGAAGTCGGAGTTTTTGCAGGGTCCCTGTTCGCATCTCGCGGTTCCCTGGCCTCCCAAATTGAGCTGGTGAGGGCAAAAGAGCTCGGGGGCGCCAAGATCAAAATCGGTTTCGGGGTGGACGAGGACGTGAGGACCTTGGCAGCGGTCAGGAAAGCATGGCCCGAGGGGATGCTCGTGGCCGACGCCAATGGAGCCTACGACGCGAAGAACGCTATGAAAGCAGCGGCAGCGTTCTCCCACTTCGACCTAGCGTGGTTCGAGGAACCGGTTCTCTCGGACGATTGGGAGGGGTACAAAGCCCTCAAGGGTTCGAAAGTCAAGATAGGGGCAGGCGAGAGCTGGTTCGCTGGCGATTTCGACAGACCAATCGAAGAGAAGCTTGTCGGAGTCCTCGAGCCAAGCGTGAGCAGATGTGGCGGGGTTGCAATCGAGATGGAAGTCGCGAAGAAGGGTGGCTCGCGCGGCTTGTCGTTTTCTCCTATGACTGGTATGAACTCGGTCATTTCGCTGGCGGCCTCCCTGCACGTCGCGTCGGCTCGTCCCTCGATCGGGGTCGAGTTCAACCCCTTTCCAAACCCTCTTCAGTCAGAACTCGCCACAGGACTTGAGGCGCCCCGAGGGGGAAAAATCGGGGTTCCACGTGGCCACGGTCTGGGGATATCCATCGACCTGGCATTTGTGAGGAAGCACTCGAGGTAATGGAAGCTAGCGTCGCATCAGAGGAGCGTGACTATGTCGTCGACGTTAGAGAGCGTAGCAATGGTATGAAAGTCCCCGACGCTTTGGTCGACCCCGCTTGTTACAAGGATCGAATCTACCCCGGCCTTGGCTGCGCCTGCGATGTCTGTGTCCGTCTGGTCACCGATCATAACTGCCTCCCCCTTATTGCACCCTGCCCTTTCAAGTGCGATCCTGAACATCAAAGGGGATGGCTTCCCTATCACAGTTGCTCTTTTCTGGCTGGCGTACTCTATTGCTTTGACGATCGGCCCGGTCGCTATGGCAGGGCCTGTCTTGTACATGTAGAGGCGAGAGTTGTGTGTGGCGACTATGCCCGCGCCGTTTCTTGCGAGCCTCGCGGCATGGTCGAGTTTTTCATAGGTTATCCTCCGGTCTAGCCCTACGACCACGAAATCTGCTTTTTCGCCTTGGGTCCTGCGGTGGCTGCATCTTTTCATCTCCAAGTCGAGTCCTTCCTCGCCCACGAGAAAGTAGGAGACCCTACCGTGCCTATCTCGAAGGTACTCGGCGGTGAGGAGGCTGCTCGTCAGGATTTCTTCCTTTTTCACAGGGATGGTGAACTCCTCAAGGCGAGAATGGACTGTCTCGACGGTGTCTGTCGAGTTGTTGGTAAGGACGTAGAGCTTCTTGCCTCGCGCTCTAAGGGCCTCGATGGCCTTCGTCCCGCCTATCTTCACCCTGCTCTCCTTTCCTTTGTAAAAGACTCCGTCGAGGTCGAACAGGAAGAGCTTCTTGTCGCGAAGCAATCTCTTCAGCTTGACACACGCACCTCGCCGGCACCGCCGTCCACCGTGACCTTGGCCCCCGACTTGATGGTCGAATAGATGTTCCTCTGGATGCCCGAGACGACGGGTATCTCTTTTCCATAGACCAGCCTGGCCATGACGGACCCGATGACGGCCGATAGGTCGACCCCCTCGGTCACCAGGGCCACAGGGTTGTTCCCGAGGCGGACGGTCTCGAGGAACCATGCGGATGCGGTGGTTGAGCCTTTGCCGAACGGGTAGAACAGAACCTTTCCCTTTACCTCTGAACCCTTGACGTCGCTCCTCACATCGGTGACGTTCCCGGTCGCAGGGTCGACCCCGTGGGCAAATGTGAAAGCCATGTTTGAAACGACCGCTTCTCCTTGGGCCCGGCCCGGGACCAAACCTCTGCCCTTCAAGGGGCCTGAGCTCAATTTGTTACCTCCTCGATTATGTCTTCCATTGGAACATATCTCATCTTGATCTCGCCCTCGGAGGAGACGATCTCGGCGAGTTTTGCCGAGTTTGTGGCGACGACGTTGAACCCCAGCCGCTTCAAGGGTGAGATTTCGGCGTCGGTGCTCTGTGACAGCCTCGCGCCAGAGGCCTCTATCGTAGAGGTAATCCCCGTCCTCCCTGCCATGTCGAAGGCCTGGGATGACGTGTAAGCGTACATCCGCACTCCGGGTCTGAGCATTCTCCCTTCGAGCAACTTTGCCAAGTGTCCCAGCTCATTGACCGAGAGATGAGGAACCCCGAAGGCGACCAGGTCTGGCCGTTCGGAAGTCTGGTTCAGGTCAGTTTCGACCTCGTCCAAGTCTGCCCTTGTCACCTCTAATTCCTCCACTTTGGTGCCCCCGGTAGCCGCACCAAGCGTCCCGGACCCGGGAGTGATGCCAAGGTAATGTATCATCGTGATCGGGCCTGCTGCCGCGGCCGCGGCTCCGAGGTGTTTGATGTCGTCGGAAGTCGCTTCGTGAGGAAGCCCGACAAGCGCGGGGACTCGTGAGCCAGCGTTTCTGCCAATGAAGAACCCCAGGGACCTGTAGTCGAGTTCGGAGAGAAGGTCGAGTGCGACCCTGAAGGCGATTGCTGCCGGGCGGTTCTCGTCGTTCAGCATCCCGAACTTAGGGGTCTGCCCGAGAATGGCACATGCCACATCCATCCCTGCAGTAATTTTGTTGGACCTGCACCCTATCACTGAGTTGGCGAAGACCACCGCACTGGATTCGGCCCAGGCGACTGTTTCGTCGCGTTTGGGGAAGTTGCAGACCTGATACTGGACACAGGTCCAGCATCTGAGCCCTCCGAGACGAGCATAGGCATCGCAGAGCCTGAACTGCTGCCTGGCGTATTCCTCGGGGATGCCGAAGGACTTCCAGTTCTGCAGGTCAATGCTCGCAGGGTCGACCGAGGTCGGGACCGCGAACTTGCCCCCTGAGTTGGCGAATCGCTCGAGGACGTCGACTCCAGCATCGTGGAGGCTGCTGTAGTGGGCGAGGACGTGGGCCGACTTGATCGGGACCAGGGATTCTGCTCCCACTGCGTCTCCGACCTTGGAGACGATTTCCATGGCGAACTGTTTTGCCTCCCCTGCTTCGCCGCGAAGTAGCTTCTCCTGAGACGCGTCGAGGTGCAAACGTGAGATTCGGCTCTGGTATCGGTTAAAAAGGAGTTTTTCGCTCTGGACTCGTTGAAGTTCTCTTATTTCCTTCCGACCAAACTTTCCTTCGGGTTCGGCGCCGTCGAGGGGATTGGGACGGAGGCGAAGGCTTTGGGAGGAAGCAGGGCGCTGATGGTGACTGACAAGGTCATGGTAAAGACCGGGATTATCCAGAGGGTCTCACAACATTTGGACGGACTACGACTCGAAGTGTTCGACGAAGTCGAGCCTGAACCGAAGATCGAGGTCGCCCAAGCCGTTGCGGACCGAGTAAGGGGCGGGGGATACGACATTGTCATTGGTGTAGGAGGAGGAAGCTCGATGGACATGGCAAAGGTTGCGACGTGCTTTGCGACGAACGAAGGGCCAGCTAAATCGTTCGTCGGGAACGGCCTCTTCACGAAAAAACCATTGGCGTCTATCATGGTCCCCACCACAGCGGGAACGGGGGCCGAGCTTACGGTTACGTCGATGGTCACAGTTGATGGCCACAAGCAGTGGATCAACAGCCCTCTTTTGCTCCCATCGGTAGCAGTGGTCGACCCAGACCTTACGATGTCAATGCCTCCCGGAGTGACTGCAGCCACCGGCATGGACGCTCTGTGCCACAACACCGAGGCGTATTTTTCGACCCTGGCGAGCCCGATCACGGACTCAGCAGCTCTGGAGGGGGTCAGGTTGATTGTGCAGAATCTTGAGAGAGCCTACGACATGGGCAGCGACAAAGGGGCAAGGGAATCAATGAGTCTGGGGGCCTTGCTGGGAGGGATAGCGTTGCAGGCCAGGATGGTGTACGGGCATTCGATAGGCTATACAATCGCGACCAGGTTCAAACTCCCCCATGGGCTCTCCTGCGGCCTCCCACTGCCCTACATACTTTCGAACTACGCAATGGCGTGCGGCCCAAAGATGAAAAAGCTCGGAGAGGCGTACGGGATAGATTCCGCCGACGACCCGGCTGCTCTGGGGATGGCCATGGCCGAGAAGGCATGGAGCTTAGCGTCCCACCTCAAAATTCCCACGACGCTCAAAGAGATCGGGGTCTCCGAAGGTGACCTTCCTTCACTGGCGGGTGAGTGCATAGGGATGTACCCGAGACCCAACAGTCCCCTCGTCTTCGACGAAAAGAGCATGGCCCTACTCTACCATCGGATGTGGGATGGAAACCTCGCCCCCTGACGAGATAAAGTTATACGCGGCCAGAGGAGGTCATCTCGTGATTTTTAGGTGAAGATGCTGATTGAAGGCCAGCTGACCGAGTCTCAAAACGCCGACGTCATCCGGGTGTCCAATCCGGCGACCGGTGAGCTGGTAGATACCGTCCCAAAAGGGGGGCGCGAGGACGTGAAGCGAGCCGTGGACGCGGCGAGCGAGGCGTTCAAGGTGTGGTCGGAAAGGCCCGCCATCGAGCGTTCACGGGTACTTCTGAAGATTGCTGAAGTAATTAGGGCAGACGTCGCGGACCTGGCGAGGAGCCTGACGCTCGAGCAGGGCAAGCCTCTCGGGGAGTCCAGCAGCGAGATCAACTCCTTCGCCAACTCCTGCGAATACTACGCTGGTCTAATCGGAAGGCAGAGGGGGGCGCATACCCCGTTCTCCACGGGAGAGGGGTTCTTCATAGTGACAAAGCGTCCTCTCGGGGTAGTAGGGGCCATCCTTCCATGGAACTTCCCCGTATCGCTTATGGGATGGAAGGTCGCACCCGGTCTGGCGGCAGGGAATACATTCGTGGTGAAGCCTGCGAGCACCACCCCTATCACAGACATCAAGGTGGGGGCGCTGCTCGCAAAGACCGGTCTCCCGGCTGGTGCCGTGAACGTCGTAACGGGGCCCGGTAGCGTTGTGGGGGAGGAGATACTCGACAATCCGAAGGTGGCGAAGATAGCGTTCACAGGAGAGACGGCCACAGGCAAGAGAATAATGGAAGGTGCGGCAAAATCAATCAAGAGGCTGACCCTCGAACTCGGAGGATCGGACCCCATGATTGTCTGCGACGACGCGGACCTCGAGCTAGCAGTCGAGGGAGCGGCCTGGGGCCGGTTCAGGAACTGCGGTCAGTCCTGCACTTCCGTAAAGAGGCTCTTCCTTTTTGACTCAATCGCCGACGAGTTCGTCAGAAGCTTCGTCGAAAAGGTGAAGACTATCAGGGTTGGAAACGGGCTCGAGAAGACGACCCACATGGGCCCTGTGCACACAGAAGAGCAACGGGAGAAAGTGGAGTCGATGGTGGAAGACGCGGAAACCCGGGGCGCGAAGAAGATAGTCAAAGGTGGCAGGCCAACGGATAAGGGACTGGAGAGGGGCTACTTTCTTGTTCCTACCGTTTTGGGAGACGTCGACTATGACGCAAAGATTGCCAGGGAAGAGTGCTTCGGTCCGGCTCTTCCGATTTTCGTGGTGAAAGATGTTGAAGAAGCCATTCAAAGGGCGAACGATACGCCGTTTGGCCTGGGTTCGTCGGTGTGGACCAAAGACGTCGAGAGGGCTTACCATGTGGCCGAAAGAATCGAGGCTGGGACCACGTGGGTAAACTCTCCGCCCATAGCAAGAGCAGAGGTTCCGTTTGGGGGATTCAAACAAAGCGGATTCGGGAGGGAGCTTGGGATCGAGGGACTCGACCACTATTACGAGACGAAGAGCATCCAAGTCCTCGAATACGGCAAAGGCAAGAAGTGGGCTTTCCCAATCAACTAAGCAAGTCGGACTTCGCTCGACTTTGGAAGCCGCTGCGGACTACTATCCCAGGTGGGCGTGATGAAATGCAAAGCTATCCTGTGGCCTTCGTAGACGATTGGGACAAGAATCGTGGTCGTAGAAACCTCTCCCCCTCCCTTCTCTTTCCATTTGATTGAAATCGTTGACCCCACGAGGCTGTTCAGGCTTTACCGTTGCCTTGACAAGCTCCCAGGGAAGCTGGCATTTCCATCGAGTTGTGTGCCACATCTGTTCATTCCTGGGCAACGGCTAAATAGAGTCCTCGGGCGCCGATGAAAGAAAATGGCCCAGTATGCCAGGATAAAGCTCACAAGCACTAACCTTCCTGAGTTGGAGAGAGTGGCAAAGGACATCAGAGATATTGCTGACAAAACCGGGGTGAAGGTCAAGGGCCCCCAACCCCTTCCGACAAAAAAGCTGAAAATTACGACGCGCAAGGCGCCGACAGGCGAGGGGAGCCACACCTTCGACCACTGGCAGTTGAGGGTCCACAGAAGGATTCTAGACGTTCAGCCGGATGACAGGACCATGAGGCAGATCACGAAGCTTAGGATCCCCGATGACGTGAAAGTTGAACTGATACTTACGTCCTAACCCTGTTTCTTCACCCAATCGATTGTCCGCTGTAATCCCTGCTCAAGTGTGAGCTCGTGCGAATAACCGAGCAAATTCTTGGCCTTGTTAATCGAAGGATAGCTGATCTGAGGGTCCTTTTCGAGTTCACTCCGCGGAGGGAGAAGTGTAAGCTCGGATTTGGAACTGGTCAGCCTCTTGACTGTCTCTGCGAGTTCTCTTATTGTCACGGCTTTTTCTCCTCCGAAATTGAACGCCTGCCCGACCGCCTTTTCATCGTTGAGTATCGAAAGGACGAGGCTGGCGTAGTTGACGGCGTGAGTCGGTGACGTCGTGTCCTTCCCTGAGTTGAATAGCGCAAGTGGTTCATCCTTCAGGCAGGCACGGATGAAGCGGATCACCGCCCGAGAAGGCTGGTCGTGTTCTCCAAAGAGGAGCCAGCTTCGCGTGATGCACACCGGCAGCCACTTCGATTTGTAAAAGCCCATAGCCATGTTTTCGCAGGCCAACTTCGAGTAGTCATAGGGAGCCCGAGGGTCAAGGGGTGAGTCCTCGGTGACGGGGTTCACCTTTGGGGCACCGAAAACATTCGCCGAGGAAGCAATCACTATTCTCGAGACATTCTTCTTCCGCGCCAGCTCCAGCATGTTCAGAGTTCCAACGCAATTGACTTCGAAGCACAGGCGAGGATTCTCGATCGTCTTCTTGATCTCCGTGAGCGCGGCGAGGTGAATGATGGCGTCGAAGTCCTTGGAAGCGAGCGCTCCGAATACGAATTCCTCGTCGAGGATGTCTCCAGACAAGTCCCACCCCTTCAGATCGGTTGGAATGATGGCGACGCCCTTTTCCTCTAAGTAGGAGAGGATGTTTCTGCCCACCATCCCTGATGCCCCTGTGACCAGGACCTTCATTCGTCTGCCCCGGCCGAATTTCATTCTATTTAAGCAGAGGAGGGGATTCCAGCCTTTCTTGCAAACTCGCGGACAAGGTCCGGCTCAACGACTCCGTATCCCATCGACTCGGTGCCGTCTACAAGGGTAAGCGGGAGTCGGGAGACGTAGTAGGGCACTTCAAAACCAGCCAAACTTTCATCGTCATCGGTCCGAAAGAGCTTTGTCCAGAGGCCGCCTTTGAGTTCGAAGTAGACGACCTCGACAACTTTCCTTTCTCCTATGCCGCCGCCTCGCCCTCCGGCAGCCAAGGAACCTTCCGCTATCTTCAGGAGGAAGAGCCTGTTCTCTCCGGCCTGAGGTCTCAGGTCTACATCTTTCTCCGCGATGACTATCACCCTAGACTTACCCGAGAGATGTGACGTTAGTTCCTCGACCCCTTCCATGGTGAGACCGCGGGACTTTTCTATATAAAAATCTCAGAATCATGTCTACCGAGCAGGCGACTTCAGGTACTCCCTGAGAACAACTTTGGCGTCGGGGGTAATTGGCCACTCGGCTAATACTGTCATCAAGTCGGGTTGCGCCACCTCGGTCGCCGACTCTAGCTCCACCGGGTCGATGTTCAAAGCCGCGTCTGTCACGGTTGTGAAAAAGGAGATCCATTCAAACTCGGTCATACCGTTCGAGGAGATGGGAGGGAGAAGGAATTTCCCGAACATTTCGACATGGCTTTTGATTCCCAGCTCCTCGCCCAGCTCTCTGCTCGCCGCGTCTTCGTAGGACTCGCCTCTGTGCACATGGCCTGAGCACGAGACAGTCCAGAGCCCTGGGTGCCAGACATCATTCCTGCTTCGCTGTTGGAGGACGACGGCGCCATTTCTCCGCTTCACGAGGACTGCGACGGCCCTATGCAGAAGCCCTTCCTGCAGGCACCTTTCGAGGGTTGCAACCCCGACCACTCGGTCGTCTTCGTCGACCACATCGACCTCCTCTTCTTTGGCCAATGCAGTTACACGTCGACGCACAAGAGCAAAGCCTCGGCCTCCTCCTTGGTGGAGATGACCTGCACCTGCAAGTCGACGGCCTTCCGCCTCACCCTGTTGAAGACCTCCGTCTCGGTGTTGGAGTTTGCGTTGAAGGAGAGGATTAGGGACACTTTGCCCTCGGATATCATCTTCAGAACCTCCTCGAATCTTGAGCCGGGCGAAGCCTCGTCGATGAGCCTTAGTTCAATTCCCTTCTTCTCGAATTTTTCGACCAAGCCAAACGCGGCGCCCTTGTCTTGCCAGGGTTCCAGCAGAAGGATGCCCAGGTCTCCCCGCTTTGGGATCTTGTGGCCGCTGGCCATGAAGGCTTGGGAGAGGGCTTCGGCGAAGGTGTCACCGAAACAAGCGACTTCGCCCGTTGAGCGCATTTCGACCCCCAGCCTTGGATCGGCTCCTTCCATCTGAAGAAAGGAGAACTGCGGCGCCTTGACGGCGAATCGCTTGGGCTCCTCGACGTCGTCTGTTCTCTTGAGTTTCCCACCGCGCATCACCGGAGCAACGACGTCGATGAGGTTCACCCCAGTGGCCTTGCAGACGAAGGGGAGGGACCTTGAAGCGCGAAGGTTGCACTCGATGACGAAGACTGAGGCGCCCTTCACCAAGAATTGAATGTTGAGGGGCCCTTTGGCTTTCAGTTCACGCGCTATGCTTTTGGTGTAGGTCCTAATCTTAGCCTTCGCGCCTATTGTGACGGAGACGGTGGGGATTGACATGATGGCATCCCCAGAATGGATTCCGGCGTCCTGGACATGCTCGATTATGGCTCCTATCACCGTGTCCTTGCCGTCCGACACCGCGTCGACTTCAACCTCGCGGGCTCCCTCCATGAACTCGCTCACTACGACAGGGAAGTCCGGGTTCACCCGGGCCGCTTTGGTGATGTAAGTCTCCAGTTCCGAGGGATCCCATATCACCCTCATGGCGGACCCGCTGAGCACGTGTGACGGCCTTACTATGACGGGGTAGCCTACCCTTGCGCAGAAGGTTGCCGCTTCTGCTGGAGAGTGGAAGGAGCCCCACACAGGTTGTGGAATTCCAAGCCTATCGAGAAGGGCGCTGAACTTCGTCCTATTCTCGGCCATCTCCACAGAGTTGGATGATGTCCCAAGGACGACAACCCCTCGCTTCTCCAGGCTCTCGGCGAGGTCGTTAGGCGTCTGGCCTCCCACGCAGAGGACCATCCCTTCAGGCCTCTCTTTGTCATAGATCGCCAAGAGTCTCTCTACCGTAAGCTCCTCGAAGTACAGCCTGTCGCTCATGTCGAAGTCGGTGGATACAGTTTCGGGGTTGCAATTGACTACAATCACCTCGTCAAATCCGTTTTCCTTAAGCGCCCAGGCCATGTTCATCGTCCCCCAGTCGAACTCGACTGAGCTGCCGATCCTATAGGGGCCGGCGCCGAGAACCATTACCTTCCGCTTCTTTGTGGCTGGTGCCTCGTCAACCGACGCGTCGAATGTCTGGTAGAGGTAGTTCGTCTTCGACGGCCATTCGGCCGCTAAAGTGTCAATGACCTTCGTCACGGGAGTCACTCCTAGGTGAATTCGGGACTCCCTGACCCTGTCCTCGCCCACGCCGAGTAATGCGCCCAGTTGCTTGTCTGAAAACCCGAGTTTCTTCGCCTTGGAGATTGTGCTCCGGGTCGGGATGGACCCCGGGGGCTCGGATTCCAGACTTCCGTGGAAGTCCACCACGTTCTTGAGTTTGCGGATGAACCACATGTCGACCTCGCTTCTTGAACCAACCTCGTCGGGGTCAACCCCTGCTCGCAATGCCTCCGCCA
>WNFB01001329.1_pt1 | contig 20976 bp, 22 predicted proteins | sample 5400501 | NCBI WGS metagenome assembly WNFB01 (sample SAMN13153341, study PRJNA577476) | soil metagenome | isolation source: 200 cm saprolite under Douglas fir tree site 2 hole 1 | place: USA:California | collected 2015-04-18 | reverse complement strand
GTCAGCCTGTTCTTCCTGCTGGTGGGTGGGTTCCTGGCGATGCAGATCCGCTGGCAGCTCGGATTTCCCGGCACCCCGATGCCGGGCGGCGGGATTCTGCCCGAGGCGATGGCCGTCAATCGCGTGATTCTGCCCGAGTACTATGTGCAGCTCGTGTCGATGCACGGCACGTTCATGGTGTTCTTCGCCATCATGCCGCTGCTTGTGGGCGTGTACGCCAATTTCCTGATTCCGCTGAAGATCGGCGCGCACGACATGGCGTTCCCGCGCATCAACATGGCCTCGTTCTGGCTGGCACTGCTCGCCGGCCTCATCATGACCGCGAGCTTCTTCGTGCCGAACGGGCCGATTCGGTCAGGGTGGACGAACTACGCGCCGCTGGCGGCCCGGGCCGACTTCTCGGGCGTGACAGTCGGGCAAATGCTCTGGTGCGTGTCGATCGTGGTGCTGGGACTCTCGTCGGTGCTGGGCTCGCTGAACTACATCACGACGGTGATCAACCACCGCGCGCCGGGCATGACGTGGTTCCGCATGCCGCTCTCCGTCTGGGCGCTCTTCATCACGGCGATCCTCGGCGTGCTCGCGCTGCCCGTGCTCCAGGGCGCCGCCATCATGCTGCTGTTCGACAACGTCCTCGGCACACACTTCTTCGATCCGGTGGCGGGTGGCCAGGCGCTCTTGTGGCAGCACCTGTTCTGGTTCTTCGGGCATCCCGAGGTCTACATCCTGATCCTGCCCGCGATGGGGATGGTCTCGGACATCATCGCCAACGGCAGCCGCAAACCGATCTTCGGCTACCACTCGATGGTGTTCGCCATCATCGGGATCGCGTTCCTGGGATGGCTCGTCTGGGGCCACCACATGTTCATGAGCGGTATGAACCCGACCCTCGGGTCCACGTTCATGGTGTCGACCCTGCTCATCGCGGTCCCGTCGGCGATCAAGGTGTTCAACTGGCTCGGCACGATGTGGCGTGGCAACCTGCGCTTCCACGTCCCGATGCTCAACGCGATCGGGTTCGTGTCGATGTTCACGATCGGCGGGCTGTCCGGCATCTTCATGGCCGCGACGCCGGTCGACATTCCGCTGCACGACACCCAGTTCATCGTGGCGCACATCCACTATGTGCTGTTCGGCGGGTCGCTGTTCGCGCTGTTCGCGGCGATCCCGTACTGGTATCCCAAGATGTTCGGCCGGATGATGAGCGAGAGGATCGGCAAGGTCCACTTCTGGCTGACGTTCATTTTCTACAACCTGACGTTCTTCCCGATGCACATCATCGGGATGGGCGGCCAGATGCGGCGCATCTACGATCCCACGATCTACACCTTCTTGAAGCCGCAGCAGCCGCTCAACGTGTTCATTTCCTACGCCGCATTCGCGCTGTTCGCCGTGCAGTTCCTGTTCGCGTTCAATTTCCTGTGGAGTCTCAAGTTCGGTAAAAAGGCGCCGATGAATCCGTGGGAGGACAACGGGATGGAGTGGTCGCTGCCGAATCCCGCGCCGCACGGCAACTGGGACCGCACGCCGAACGTGTACCGCGGCCCCTATGAGTTCAGCGCGCCGGAAGCCGGGGACAAGGACTACCTGCCGCAGTACACGAAGCTGCCCAGCGACCGCGATCCGGTACCGGCTCCTCTCCCGGCTGGAGGACACTAGCGTGCAGACCCAGACCCCGACGATGACGGACGCGATGCGGCCGCCGTTCCCGGCCGAGCCGGGAGCGGGCGTTTACAGCAACAAGCTGGGGATGTGGGTTTTCCTCGCCAGCGACGTCATGTTCTTCACGGCGTTGATCGGCTCGTACATCGTGCTGCGCTTCGGTATGGCGTCATCGTGGGCGCAGCCGGGCGCGGTGCTCAACGTGCCGCTCACAGGCCTGAACACGTTCCTGCTGATCTGTTCCTCCGTCTCGATGGTCAAGGCGTATGCCGCGATCGCGGACGGCAAGAAGTATTTCCTCCGCAAAGTGCCGGGGAAACGATTGCAGGACGGCGGTCTCAAGTTCTGGCTGTTGATCACGATCATCTGCGGCGCCGGCTTCGTCGGCGTGCAGCTGGTCGAGTACATCAAGCTGGTCGGCGAGGGATTCACGCCGTCGGGCTATCGCGAAGGATCGCTCCTGGCCGAGCACGCCCTCGCCGATCCGGTGAAGTATGGCGCGGGCGTCGCGGGCATGTACGGCTCGACGTTCTTCACGATGACGGGCTTCCACGGCTTCCACGTGACGTGCGGCGTGATCAGCATGCTGTATCTCTATTTCACCAAGGTGCTGCCGGAGAAGTACTCCCCGCAGGACTATCGCGGCATCGAGGTCATCGGGTTGTACTGGCACTTCGTCGACCTGGTCTGGATCATCCTGTTCACGATCGTCTACCTGATCTGAGGCGCAGCGCCCTATGACTACTCCGACGACGCACGTTCGACCGAATTACATGCTGATCTGGCTGTACCTGTTCGTGATGACGATCGCCGAGGTGTTGTTGGCCTTCGAGCTTCCGGTGTCGCGCAACCTGAAGCTGATCCTGTTGCTCATTCTGGCGACATGGAAGGCGCTGCTCGTCGCGATGTTCTTTATGCATCTCAAGTTCGAACGCTGGCGGCTGCGGCTGATCTTCATCGTGCCATTGCCGCTCGCCGCGATCCTCGTCACCACGGTCATCATGGAGAAAGTATTCTAGCCAGGTCGCTACTCGAGCTCACCAAGCCGCGCATCACGCAGCTGGTGCTTCTCACGGCCGCCGCGGGATTCTATCTCGGCGCGCGCGATCACGTGGACCTGCTGCTGCTCGCGAACACGCTGATCGGCACGGCACTCGTCGCCGGCGGCACCAACGCGTGGAATCAGATTCGCGAGCGCGACGTCGATGCCCGCATGGCTCGAACGCGCGGGCGGCCGCTCCCCTCGGGGCGTCTCACGCCGCGTGCGGCGATCTGGTTTGCGTCGGCGATCACCGCCGGCGGCATCATCTACCTGGGCGCGACGGTCAATCTGCTCACGGCCGCGCTCGCCGCTCTGACGTTCGCGAGCTACGTCTTACTCTACACGCCATTGAAACGGAAGACGTCGCTCAACACCCTGGTTGGCGCCGTGCCGGGCGCACTGCCGATCGTCGGCGGCTGGACCGCGGCCGGCGGCAGCCTGGGCGCCGCCGTCGCCGCGCTGTTCTGGATCCTGTTCTTGTGGCAGTTGCCGCACTTCCTCGCGCTGGCATGGCTGTACCGCGAGGATTATCGCGCCAGCGGGTTGCGAATGCTCAGCGTGGCCGACGTCGACGGCCGGGACACCGGCCGCATGGCGTTGCTGTATGCCATGGCGCTGCTGCCGATCAGTCTGCTGCCCACACTGCTCGGTGTGACTGGCGCTTGGTACTTCTTCGGCGCGCTCGCCCTGGGCCTCGGGTACGTGGCCGCGGGCACCGGGCTCCTCGTGGCGGCCACACCGGCGCGCGCCTGGCGCCTCTTCTTCGTCTCCATCCTCTACCTGCCGGCGCTGCTGACGCTGATGGTGCTCGACAAGGTGGCGGCGTGACGGTCCGATGATTCCGTTTCATCGCGTGCTGATCACCACCGGCATCGTTTTCTGCGCTGGCTTCGCGCTCTGGTCGCTGTGGCGCGGTCAAATGGTGTTGGGCATCGGCTTCGGCGCGTTGGGGGCTGGTCTCACGTACTATCTGCGTCACCTGCGACGCTTCATCGGCCGATGAATCAGCACATCGATCTGATCTATTTCTGGAGCTCGCTGGTGTTAGTGGCGCTCCCCGTGGGGGTGTTCAGCTGGCTGACCTATCTCGTGGTCAAGGCATATCGCCAGGAGCGCGGCCAGCAGAACCCTCGTTAGATTCCCGCTCATGGCTGCCCCCCCTCAGTCCGAAAAACGGCAAGTCGTTCGCTACGCCTTCTACAAGCTGGATCCCGCCTGGCGCAGGCTGACCGCGGAGCGTCAGGCCTCTGCCAAGATCGAGTTCGGCGAGACGCTCGAGCGCTATCATGGCCGCCTGCTCCTGCGGCCGTATGGCCTGGTCGGCATTCGCGGTGACACCGACTTTCTGCTGTGGCAGGTAGCGGAAGATCTCGACGCGCTCGTCGAGCTGCAGACGGCGCTCAACCGCACCGATCTGGGTGCCTATCTCTCGATTCCGTACAGCTATCTCGCGATGACACGGCGGTCGATCTACGAGTTCCCGGCTGCCGCCGATCAGGTGCACGAGCAGCGCCTCGTCATCCAGCCGAGTGCGGCGAAGTACCTCTTCGTCTATCCGTTCATCAAGACCAGGGCCTGGTACGCGCTGCCAAAGCCGGAGCGCCAGCGGATGATGGACGAGCACGTCCGCATCGGCCGCAAGCACCCGACGATTCGCCTGAACACGACGTACTCGTATGGACTCGATGATCAGGAGTTCATCGTCGCGTTCGAGGGCGACAATCCAGGAGAGTTTCTCGACCTCGTGATGGAGCTGCGCGAGAGCGAGGCGTCTTCCTACACACAGCGCGATACACCGACATTCACGTGTGTGCAGATGTCGCTGTGGGACCTGCTCGACACGCTGGGCGGGGCCAGTGCGGCGCACGCGGTCGCTCGTCGTCCGCCACGCGCCGACGGCTTCGCGCCGGTCGCGACCCTGTCAGAGCTGCCTCCCGGCAGCGCGAGGCGCGTGTACGCAGCGAACGAGGCCGTTGCGCTCTTCAATGTGAACGGCACGGTGTACGCGGTGGCGAACCGCTGCACGCACGCTCGCGCCAGCCTGTCGGAGGGCACGGTGGACGCCGCCCGCTGCGCCGTGACCTGCCCCTGGCACGAGGGCGTGTTCTCGCTCGAGACCGGCCGGGTCCTCGGCGGTCCGCCAGTCCATCCCATTGCGACGTATCAAGTGAAAGTGGACGGCGATACCATTCTCATCGCTCACGAGGCCCCTCAGCCTGCGGTTTCTTAAAGCGTGCCGTCGGGAGCCCACCGACGTCACTCCCGTCTGGTTCATGCGGCAGGCGGGTCGGTACATGCCGCAGTACCGCAAGCTCCGCCAACGCCATTCGATCCTCGATCTCTGTCACGATCCCGAGCTCGCCGCAGCGGTAACACTGCAGCCGGTCGAGCGCCTGGGCGTCGACGCCGCGATTGTCTTCGCCGACATCCTGCTGCCCTTCGAGCCGCTCCGTCTCGGCCTGAGCTTCACGGCGGGCGAGGGCCCACACATCGATCGGCCGATTCGCGACGCTGCTGATGTCGAGCGTCTGCCCTCGTTCAACGTCGACGCTGAGCTTGGCTTTGTCATGGACGCGATCCGCCTGGCGCGTCGCGCGCTCCCTGCGGACGTGCCGCTCATCGGATTCGCCGGTGCGCCGTTCACGTTGGCGAGCTACGCGATCGAGGGTGGTCCAAGCCGGACGTTCACCAAGACCAAACGCTTCATGTACCAGGCCCCCGACACCTGGCACCTGTTATTGAACAAGTTGGCGGATCTCATCGGCGGATTTCTCGCGGCGCAAGCACGCGCCGGCGCCCAGGCGTTGCAGCTGTTCGACAGCTGGGTCGGGTGCCTCTCGCCTGACGATTATCGCACCTATGTGCAGCCACACAGCCGCAAGGCGCTGGCGCTCGCCGATACTGCGAAGGTTCCGCTCATTCACTTCGGCACCGGCACCGCCACTTTTCTCGAAGACTTCACCGCGGCGGGCGGCGACGTCATCGGCGTCGACTGGCGGATTCCGCTGGACGCCGCCTGGGCCCGCGTCGGGGGGGGCGGGGGGGGGGATCGCGCGATCCAGGGCAATCTCGAGCCTGCGGCTCTGCTCGCGCCCGCCGCAGAGCGCACCCGTCAGGTCCGCGACATCCTCGCCCGGGCGGGGGGCCGTCCGGGCCACATCTTCAATCTCGGCCACGGCGTGCTCCCCGAGACGGACGTCGCCGCTGTGCGGGCCGTCGTGGATCTCGTGCATGGCGGCTGAGCCCCCCCCCCCTCCCCCCCGGCTTGCCGTGCTCGTGATGGCGTATGGCGGGCCAGGCAACATCGACGAGGTCGAGCCCTACCTCATGGACGTGCGCGGGGGCCGGCCGACCAAGCCTCAGCTCGTCGAGGAGATCCGTAAGCGCTACGCGCGTATCGGCGGGCGCTCACCGATTCTCGAGTTGACGCGCGCGCAGGCCGCCGGCATCGGACGAGCGTTGGGCGACCGGTTCAGCGTTCACGTGGGAATGCGTCACTGGCACCCATATATCCAGGACGTGGTCGACGAGATCGCGCGGACGGGGCGGGGCCACCGTCGCGTTGTCGGTATCGCCATGGCGCCGCATTACTCGAACATGTCGGTCGGCGCCTACGAGAAGAAACTGCTCCAGGCCGCGGACGGGAGATTGGACGTCGCACTCGTGCGCACCTGGTGGCGCCAGCCGCAATTCCTGGATGCCGTGGCGAACCGTGTCCTGCAGGCGCTGCAGCGCTTTTCCAAGCCGTCGGCCGTACAAGTGGTCTTTACCGCGCACAGTTTGCCCGAGCGGATTCTTGCGTCTGCTGACCCGTATCCGGACGAGCTCAACGCCAGCGCCGTCGAGGTCGCGGCGCGAGCTCGCCTGGGTGGTTGGCGCCTCGCGTATCAAAGCGCTGGGGCGACGCCTGAGCCCTGGCTCGGCCCCGACGTCGCGACGGTGATGACCGAGCTCGCCAAGGCGGGCCACAAAGCGGTTTTGCTCGTTCCCATCGGCTTCGTATGCGATCACGTCGAAATCCTCTACGACATCGACGTCGAGTTTCAGGCGCTGGCCAAGCGGCTGGGCGTGCAGCTCGAGCGGACCGCCTCTCTCAACGACGACCCCGGGCTGGTGGCCGCTGTGGCCGATGCCGTGCGCGCGGCTGCGTCAGCACGAGGATGGACGTGAAGGTCGTCGTTGTCGGCGCCGGGATCGCAGGGCTGGCCGCGGCGTGGGACCTACAGCGGGCTGGTGACCGCGAAGTCACCGTGCTCGAGAGCGAGCGTCGCGCGGGCGGCGTCATCGTGACCGAGCAGGTGGGAGAGTTCATCGTCGAAGGCGGACCCGACGGCTTCCTGGCAGGCGAGCCGGAGCTGCCCGCGCTCGCTGAGGAGCTGGGGATTGGAGATCGGGTGGTGGACCAGCGCGCCCGCGGGACTGCGTTGTGGACGGGCAAGGAGCTCGCCCCCATCGAGGAAGGACGCGCCGCAACGCTGCTCGGCATTGAGGCGAAAAGTGGGGAAGTAGCTGCAGGATTTCGAAGCTTCGTCGAGGGGATGAGCCAGCCGGTCGTCGCGCTCAGCCAGCGGCTCGGGGGGGGGGTGGGGGCCCTGCGGTTCGCACAGGGTGTTGCCGGCCTCACGCGCCGTGGCGACGGCTGGCGGATAGCTATCACTGGTGGCTCGGCGCACGAGGCGAACGGGATCGTGCTCGCGCTTCCCGCATACGCCGCCGGTCGCCTGTTGGAGAGCGTCGGCGTGACGCACGCGCGCGTGCTCGCCGAGGTTGTGTACGTGCCGAGCATTACCGTGTCGCTGGCGTATCGCGCGGAACAGATTGCGGGCGCGCTCAACGGGGCGGGATTCGTTGTCGATCCGGATGTGGTAGGGGCACGACATGTCGTGCCCCTACAGATCCGCGCCTGCACTTACGCATCCCAGAAATTCCCCGGCCGGGCCCCCGATGGCCACGTTCTCCTGCGCGCGTATCTCGCGCTGGGGGACGGCGACCCTGCGAAGGCTGCGCATGCACAGCTCGCCGCAATTCTGGCAATTCGCGGGGAGCCGCTCTGGTCACGGGCGTTCTATTGGACGCGCGGCCTGCCTCGCTATCCTGCGCAGCATCGACAGCGTGTTGCCGAGGTACGCCGCCGGTTGAGCCGGCTGCCGCCGATCGCGATCGCCGGGGGGGGCTACGACGGTGCCGGAGTGTCGGCGTGTGTGCGGTCAGGGCGTGCCGCGGCTCGACTCATCGCACAGCTGACGCCTCGTTGACGAGCGGAATCACCTCTTCGGCGAAGCGTTCCATCTCCTCGAGCTGCGGGCTGAACTGCAGCAGCAGGAGATCGACGCCGGCCTGCTCGAACGCGCGAACCCTGTCCGCGATCTGCTCCGCCGTCCCCGTGAGTCCCGCTTTCAGCCCCCGATTCGAGACCGAGTAGTCCTCCAGACTCACTCGTTGCTCGAGCTGGGTGTTGGCGAGCCACTGCTCGTAGTTCGCATAGCCGGCCGCATTTTGGCGAACGTCGGTGATGCGCTCGATCTCGCGGCGGGCGGCGGTTTCGGTGGCGCGGCACACGACGTATCCCGCGACCCCATACACCATAGGGGCCAGGCCATTTGCTTCACGCAGCGCCTGCATGTCCGTGATCTTCGCGGCGACCCGCTCGGGTGGGTCACCATGCATCAGGTAGCCGTCGCACGCGCGCGCGATCAGCGCCTTTGCCGCTGCGGATTCGCCCCCGGCGTAGAGCGTTGGCCGCGGCTGGCGCACCGGCTTCGGTTCGAGGATCGCATCCTCTACCCGATAGTACTTGCCCGCGAAACTGAAGCGGCGCTCGGACCAGAGGCCATCGACGACCGCGAGCCACTCGGCGGTGCGGGCGTAGCGCGCATCATGCGTATCGAACTCTACGCCGTATTGCTTCGCCTCCTCGGCCCACCACGACGACACGACGTTCAACGACAGCCGGCCGCCGGAGATGTGGTCGATATTCGCGGCCTGCTTGGCGAGCAGTGCGGGCGGATGGAAAGTCGGACGTACCGCAACCATCAGCTCGAGCCGGTCGGTCACCGCCGCCAGCGCGGCGGCCGTGGACCAGGCGTCCAGCGCGGGCGCCTCCGGTCCCTTGATGTCGTTGAGATTGAGCTCCGCGATCAACGTGAGGTCGAACCCTGCCCGTTCACTCGCGCGCGCGAGCCGCCGGACGTACGACCACTCCGCCTCCATGCCCTCGTCCTCGACGTTGCGCAACCACCCGCCGAAGACCGGCAACCAATATCCGAAGCGCATCAGCGGGCCCTCCCTTCCTGCTCTAGGAAATCAGCCAGACGCGCGAACGGATCGAACCCCACGACGCGCGGTGCGTCGGCGACGAAGTTGGATAGCGCATTGATGTCGTAGTAGTAGAGACGGCCATCGCGATCGTCGATCGCGTACTCGATGCCGCCCACCTCGATGCCGCAGGCCTCGGCGATTCGCTCGACATCTCGCACGACCTGCCGAGGCGGCTCGTACCCTTCGACGCGCAGCCCATTGCGGGGCGCGTCCGCTGGACACGCCGTGCGAACCAGCTCTGCCCCTTCGGTCGTCTGGCAGACATCGGCGGGGCAAAGGTTGAACGTCTCGCCCGATGAATACACGCGGATGCCGTACAGGAAGCGCCCGCCCAGCACTTCCACTCGCGTGATGCGGCCTTCTTCAGATGTGATGAATTGCTGGACCAGAGCCGTTTGGTCCGGCCCCAGCTCGAGGCCGCCGGTCGCCGCTGCCGCGGCAAGCTGGGCCGGCGTGTCGAAGCGTACAATTCCGGCTCCACTGCCGCCGATGTTTGGCTTCACGACCACGGGAAACTCGAGCTCGTCCGCTGCGGCCGGCGCATCGGCCGGATCGTTGATGACGCGGGCCGGAGGGTAGGGAAGGCCGAGCTCGCGGAGTACCGACAGTTGCAGCGCTTTCGACGTCTCCGCCTGGTAGGCCCGCGAGCCGTTGATGACGCGCACGCCGTGCCGCTCCAGGTGGGCAAGAAACTGGTGTGTGTAGAAGACCGCGTTCCCGTGCCCACGCAGCCATGCGGACGGGCTCATGCGGTTGAGAACCAGCTCAAACGGGGGCGGGCTGCCGGGATCGAAGCTTTGACGCTCTGCATGAAGGCGTGCATATGGCGTTCCCCGACGGTCCAGCTCGGCGAAGAGCGGCGTGAACCAGTGCGGGTGTTCGTAATAGATCCCGATCATATCGTCACCCCTGCGGCGAGCGACGCCGCTTCCAGCGCCGCCCGTTCGATGCGCTCGGTGAGCGCGGGCTCGGGAACGCCGGCGCGGAACTGCGCGTCCGTTCCATAGATCCCCGTCGCGACAACGAGGGCGCCCACGCTCGCGAGCAGCGGCCGCAGGCCGTGATCGACGGCGAGCAGATGGCTCGGCCCACCGCCGGTGGCGATCGCGATCGCGACCTTTCGCGCGAGCGCGTCTGGTGGAAGGAGATCAAAAAACACTTTGAGCAGGCCACTGTACGTCGCGCGGTAGATCGGTGTGCTGACGACTATGATTCCGGCGTCCAACACAGCCTGAAGGGCATCGGCCACTTCCCGATCTTCGCGGCGACCGAGCAGCGCGTCCGACGGCAGCTTGGCGAGGTCGATGAGTCGAGAGGGGCCGGTGCCCTGCCGCTCCAGCGCCGTGAGCGCCAGCTCGAGCAGCGTGCGCGAGCGCGAGACAGGTTTGGGGCTGCCGGACAACCCTACAACTGGTGCGGTCACTGTTTCCTCCTCAAAAAGCGATCGGCCGCGACTCGAATCGAGGAGTCGCGGCCGATCGTGGTGCGTCGTTTTGGGGGCGGGAGCCCCGCGTTGTTTATTTCATCTTATCCCGCATGCCGACGCGCCCGACCGTCCGCTCCCCCCCCGTACAACACAGGGGGCGGCAGACGCGGCAACACATCAGCATGGTGACTGGCTTCATTGCAGGCGAAACCTAGGCGCGGTTCCGCGCTTCTGCAACTATCCCATCCACGGTGAGTCCAAACTCCCTATAGATCCGCTGATACGGGGCGGACGCGCCGAAGCGCTCGATTCCCATGATCACACCCTGGTCGCCAACCCAGCGATACCAGGATTGCGGCGCTGCCGCTTCCACGGCGATGCGCGGCACGCCGGCCAGCAGCACCGAGTTTCGGTAGTCGTCCGATTGCCTGGCGAAGTACTCGAGGCAGGGCATCGAGACCGCACGGGGCCGTTTGCCTTCAGCCTTCAGCCTCTCGTAGGCGCCGAGAATCAATTCCACCTCCGACCCAGTGGCCATGAGCACGACGTCAGGGTCGCGCGAATCGGCGAGGACGTAGCCGCCCCGGTGCAGCCCCGTAGCTGCCGCGTACTTGGTGCGATCTACGACGGCGACTTTTTGGCGTGTCAGGACCAGCGCCACCGGTCCGTTGCGGTGTGTGATCGCCGCGCGCCACGCCTCGACGACCTCGGTCGCATCTGACGGGCGGATCACGGTCATGTTGGGAATCGCGCGCAGCGCGGAGAGCTGCTCGATCGGCTGATGCGTCGGTCCATCTTCGCCCAGGCCGATCGAATCGTGCGTGAAGACGTAGATCGGCTTGAGCTGCGTCAGCGCGGCGAGACGAATGGACGGCCGCATGTAGTCGGAGAAGATCAGGAACGTCCCGCCAAACGCGATGAATCCGCGATGCAGCGCGATCCCGTTCAGCGCCGCGGCCATACCATGCTCGCGGACGCCGAAATGGAAGTTGCGGCCTGGGCCGCCCCCCTTGATCTCGGTGTTGTTCGAGCCCGTCAGGTCCGCTGATCCGCCGATCAACTCCGGGAGCTTCGCGGCGATCGCATTTAGCACCTTGCCGGACGCCGCTCGCGTGGCCTGTGCATCCTTCGGGCCGAACACCGGCAACGCCGCATCCCACCCCGCAGGCAACCGCCCGGCAAGCCGGCGCTCCAGCTCGGCGGCGAGATCCGCATGAGCGGCGCGATACGCATCCCATTTCTTCGTCCAGTCGGCCTCGAGCTGCGTGCCACGGGTCTTGGCGCTACGCCATTGCTCGAGGGCCTCGTCCGGAACGTAGAACGGTTCGAGTGACGGCCAGCCCAGGTTCTGCTTGGTCGCTTTCACCTCGTCGGCGCCGAGCGGCGCGCCGTGGGCCTCGGCGGTGTCCTGCTTGTGCGGGCTACCCCACGCGATGTGCGTCCGCACGATGATGAGCGACGGCCGGTCGGTTGCGCGCTTCGCTTGTGCAATCGCCGAATCGATCGCCTTGAGATCGTTGCCATCGGTGATTCGTTGCACGTGCCAGCCGTAGGACTCAAAGCGTTTCGCGGTGTCGTCGGAGAAGGCCAGATCGGTCGATCCATCGATCGTGATCCGATTGTCGTCGTAGAAGCCGATCAGCTTGCCGAGCTTCAGGTGACCGGCGAGCGAGCACGCCTCGTGGGAGACGCCCTCCATCAGATCACCGTCGGACGCGAGGAAATAGGTGTAGTGATCGATGATCGAATGGCCGGGGCGGTTGAAGAGCGCCGCGAGCTGCGCCTCGGCGATCGCCATGCCGACGGCGTTCCCGGTTCCCTGTCCGAGCGGTCCCGTCGTTGCTTCCACGCCGGGGGTGACGCCCTGCTCGGAGTGCCCCGGTGTGCGGCTGCCCCATTGCCGGAACTGTTTGATGTCGTCGAGCGTGAGATCGTACCCGGTGAGATAGAGGACGCTGTACAACAACATGCAGGCGTGACCCGCCGACAGAACGAACCGATCGCGGTCCAGCCATTCGGGGTTCGCAGGATTGTACCGCAGATGTCGCTGCCACAGCACATAGGCGAGCGGCGCCAGCGCCATCGCCGTGCCGGGATGTCCCGAATCGGCTTGCTGCACGGCGTCCATCGCGAGCGCGCGGACAGTGTTGATGCAGAGCTGATCGATGTCCACGCGGGCGACGGTCCCGGTCACAGTAATCCGGACTTGGCGGCCTGCCAGAGTTTGGTCAGACGGTCGAAACCATCTACCAGCAGCTCGACCTGTTGCGGCGACGCCGATGCCTGGGCCGCGACCTTGAGCTCCTCGACCAGCCTGGGCATCTCGCGGCGCCCTTGTTTCGCGCTTTCGACGCCGATCTGTGTCAGGAGCCCGAGGATTTTCTGGCGCATTGCGGCGTCCTTCGGGACCTGCCACAGGTATTCGGCTGCCTCTTTCCCGTCGGCACACATCTGACCGAGCGGGTCCATTAGCGGTTGGCGCGATGGGCGCGGTGCTTTGGGATCGTTCATAGGAGCAGATAATCTAACATTGCCTGCGCGTTTGAATGCCTCTAGCTTGCGAGACCCATGATACCCGTTCTGCTCGCGGTGCTCCTGCAGGCGGTACCCGCTGACTCTGGGGAAGTGCACCTCCGTAACATTCGCCAGCTGACGTTCGGCGGACAGAATGCCGAAGCCTATTTCTCGCGCTCAGGACGGCAGCTCATCTTCCAGCGTCAAGAGGCGGACTCCGGGTGCGATCAAGAGTTCGTGATGAATATGGACGGGACCGGCCTCCATCGGGTGTCCAGCGGCAAGGGCCGCACGACGTGCGGCTACTTCTACGATGACGACCACCGAATCTTCTACTCGACGACCGAACATGCCGGCGCGGCATGCCCGCCGCGACCCGACTACTCCAAAGGGTATGTGTGGGCCCTGTACGACTACGATATCTACGTCGCGAATGCCGACGGCAGCGGAGCTCGGCGGATCACCAATAATCCCCAGTACGACGCGGAAGGCACCCTCTCGCCGGACGGCAAGACGATCGTTTTCACGTCGTTGCGCAACGGTGACCTCGACATCTATACGATGAGTGTCGATGGGAGTCACCTGAAACGCCTGACCACGACGCTCGGCTACGACGGCGGCCCGTTCTTTTCGCCCGACAGCAAGCAGATCGTCTATCGCGCCTGGCATCCGCAGACAGCGACCGATTCCTCAGATTACCGCAGCCTGATCGCGCAAAACCTCGTGCGGCCGGTGCGCATGGACATCTGGGTGATGGATGCCGATGGATCGCATCAGCGCCAGGTCACCAACCTGGGCGGCGCCAGCTTCGCTCCCTATTTCCACCCCGACGGCAAGCGCATCATTTTCGCATCGAACTACAAGAACCCGCGCTCCCGCAACTTCGATCTCTATCTTGTCAATACGGAGGGGTCAGGCCTCGAGCAGATCACGACGAACGTCGAGTTCGATGCCTTCCCGATGTTCTCGCCGGATGGTCAACACCTCGTCTGGGCCTCGAACCGCCACGGGAAGGTTCAGGGAGAGACCAACATCTTCATCGCCGACTGGATCGAGAACCCGTGAACCCTGCCCGTCCTCCACAACCTCCACCAACCTCCACCACCCCTCCACAAGCTCCGCGCAAAACCGCGCGGGAGGAGGCGATCGCCTGGCTGAAGGCGATCGGAGCGGCTCTGCTGATCTGGATCGTGCTGCGGTCGTTTCTGGTCGAAGCCTTCCGCATCCCTTCGGCGAGCATGGAAAACACGCTCCTCGTCGGTGACTTCCTGTTCGTGAACAAGGCAATCTTTGGCGGCGAGCTCGAGATCCCGCTGACCCACATTCACTGCTGCCGGATGCCCGCATTCGGCACGCCAAAGCGCGATGAGGTCGTCGTATTCCGCTCGGTGGAGGACTCGACCCCCGACCTGAACATCGTGAAGCGCCTGATCGGGGTGCAGGGAGACACGCTGCAGATGGTCCACGACACCGTCATCCGCAACGGGCAGCGCCTGGAGGAGCCGTACGCACTACACACCGCGCTGAGTCCTCCTCCTGATGACCACTACCGCGGTCAGATCCGGGCCTTGCAGCTCCCGCAGTATGTTGGTCGAGATCCCGACCACTATCATCCGACGACGCACGACTGGGGACCGATCGTCGTGCCGCCGCAGCACTACTGGGTGATGGGGGACAACCGCGACGAGTCCTACGACAGCCGCTTCTGGGGGTTCCTGCCGCGCGAGCACATCCGGGGGCGTCCGCTGTTCATCTATATGAGCGTGGCGTCTCACCCATTTCGGATTCGGTGGAATCGGTTGTTTCGGCATCCATCGTAGACCGTTTATTTGTAACGGTAAGTGATTCGGCCGCGTGTCAGATCGTAGGGCGAGAGGTCGACCGCGACGCGGTCACCTTGCAGAATGCGGATATAGTTCTTCCGCATCTTGCCGCTGACGTAGGCCAGTACTTCATGTCCATTTTCGAGTTTTACGCGGAACGTCGTGTTGGGAAGTACTTCTGTGACGGTCCCCATCATCTGAATCGCGTCACCAGCCACGCGGGTCCTCGCTCATAAGCTCCTTGGATCCATGGTTGCGTCACGCGGCGGCTCCATCCCGCGCGTGATGTAGAAAGCATGGCGGCTACAGCCCGCGCACGTCAGGCTGATCCGTTCCGAGGGCAAGAGTTCGCCGCCCCCGCCCCGGAGAAGGCGGCGTCGCGGCGAACGCTGGATCGTGCGGGTCCCGCACGAGGGACACACGAGTGGCTCATGCGCCCGGTCTGCAGCGATGAGCGCCAGTGCTTCCGGCGCCCGGTACTCCTTGATTCCCCGTCTCCCCACGGCGACTTCCCTCCGGTCCGAAATCTATACTACACCTGATCTTGACGCGCTTCCCCCGGGGGCTATCTCTCTCCGGCAACGGGAGCCTCTCATGGACACGCCTCGCACCCGTCCCAGTGGCCGGACCACAACACGTCCCGCGTTTGAGCCCATCGTGACCGTCGAAATCGACGCGGTGACGCCGTCGGACCGCGGCTTCACGTTGACGGGCCAGGGTGCTGACCGGACGGAATACCGCCTCGATATGCACTTCGAGCTCCCGCTCGATCCCCGCACCCGCACGGTCCTGGGGGAGCTGTTATCGCAGTCCGACCTCACGATCTCACGGCGGGGCAGCCGCAATTCTTGACGCCTCCGCGGGGGTCGTGTAGCTTGCCGCCACCTTTACCACCCCTTTCATGCCAGCCGAGCTTGGTGGTTCCCAAATCTCGTCCTTACTCGAGGCCCTTCCCGGCATCGCCAGCGTGCTGCGCAGTCCGGTGGCGGACGCGCTCATCAAGGCGATGCGCGGCGCGGCTGGGTTGGCGGATTTCATGCCCGAGGATGCGGAAGAGCTGGTGCGCTACGCGGTGCGGCGGGGACTGATCGGCCCCGACGAAGGGGACCGGGTCCTGGCGGAGATTCAGGAAGGGCTGCGCAAGAAGAAGCCGGTCGTCAAAAAGGCTCCCGCAAAAAAGAAGAAGGGCCTCCCCCGGCGCTAGATTCGGAAGCCGCGGACCAGCCCACGCAGTTTCTCGGCTGCCTGGAGCAGATCTCCGGCGGCCGCTGCCATTTCCTGGGTTGAGGCTCCCTGTTGTTCCGTCGCCGCCGTCACCTGTTCGGCGCTCGAGGCGTGCGACGCGGCGCGGCTCACCACCAGCTGCGCCTGCGCGGCCAGCTGTTCGGTCACGCCACGGTTCTCCTGCGCCGCGCGCGTGACGCGCGATGCCGCCTGCTCGACTTGCTCCACCGCGGCGACGATTTCGGTGAGGCCGCGAGCCGCGCCCTCCGCGACCGATTCGATGCCGCGTACCTTCGCCTGGCCCACGGCCATCGTCGCGGTGACCTCGTCGACCTGTTCCCGGATCACGCGGGTGGTGCGCGCGACGTCTTCGGCGGCGCGAGACGACTCGTCGGCCAGCTGCCGCACCTCCTCGGCGACGACCGCGAAACCCCGGCCGTGTTCGCCGGCGCGCGCCGCTTCGATGGCCGCGTTCAACGCCAGCAAATTGGTCTGCGAGGAGATCCGCTTGATCAGGTCGACAAAATCATCGATGGCGGAGCTCTGCTCCGCGAGCTGCGTGACCTCCGTGCCCGTCGTGCGCACGACCTCGCGGACGTCGAGCAGCGTCGTTCCCGCAGCGGCGATGTCGTGGCGATGCCGGTCCGCGACGGTGCGAATCTCCTCGCCCAGCCGCGCGACGCGGGACGCAGCGTCCGCCATCTCAGCGGTCGCTTTGCGCTGCTGCTCCAGCGCCGACTGGGTCGCGTTCAGCTCGTTGCGCTGATTCTCCGCGCCGCTCGCGATCTCGAGCATGGCGCTGGAAACCTGGCTCGACGATGCGGCCAGCTCCTCGCTCACCGCCGAGAGATCGCTCGCCGATGCGGCGATCTTGTCGGCGGAGCTGACGACCTCGGAGACGATTCCCCGGAGTCGCTCCCCCATGTGCCGCATGGCGTCGGCCAGCACCTGGAATTCGCGCGGCATCCGTCCGGTGGTGACGGGCCGGAGGTCGCCGCTCCCGAACCGCTCCGCGGCCGTCACGAGGCGTACCAGCGGGCCTTCGACCCAGCGCAGCGTGAACGCGCCGACGACGGCACCGACGAGCGCCGTCGCGATCAACACCAGCCAGAGCACGATCTCGCGCTCGCGAGCGAGCGCCGCCAGTCGTTGGCCGACCACCCCGGCCTTCTCAGACTGGCGCACCGACAGGTCGCGCACCAGCCGCGTCAGCTCGGTGACCTGTGGGCGGGCCCCGGCCGACAACGCCTGCGCTTCCCGCGGCCGGGCCAGATCGAGATCGGCGTGCGCGAGTGAGTAATCGACATGGATGGCTGATTGCAGCTGCTTGATCCGGTTCACGGTGATCCGATCGGCTTGGGTCAGCCCCGGCAGGCCGTCGAGCCGATTCTGGTAGCGGAACGCGGAGTCTACGGCGGTCTGGAACTGATCGCTGACCTGTTGTCCGCGATCGCTGAGATATTGCTCCGCCGCGCGGATTTCATCGAACACGGCCGTCACCAGGCCGTTCCCCACCTCGCTCGATTCCCGGAGGTGCCCGATCTCATCCGCCAGCGAGTGACGCAGCGTCGCCAGCGACGTGACGCCGACGACCGCGGCGATGACGAGTCCCGCAAGCAGCCCCGAAAGGCCGAGAATGATCCGCCAGCGGATCGTGTCGAGCGAGGTCATTGCCCGGGCTCGAGTGTAAGCTGGCCATCTCGTACGGTGCCGATCACCACCGCCTTTGCGGGGACGTCACCGTGGGCATCGAAGGCGATCGTGCCGGTGACGCCCTGGAACGCCGGCAGATCTCCGCCGATACGCGCCAGCCGGTCCCGAATGGCGCGGCGATCGGCACCCGATTCCCTGAGTACGCTCGCCAGCAGGTGGATGATGTCGTACGTCGAGGCGCCGCGGTGATCGGGGCGCTCTCCCGGGTAGGCACGCGCGTAGGCACCAACGAATTGCGCGTTCCGCTCACCGGTCTGGTCCACGAGGTAGGCGACGGACATCCTCACGCCCTCGGCCAATGGACCGTTCTTCTCGATGCCGCTGAGAGCGTCGCCCCCGAGGGTCGTCCAGTGGACACCCAGACGCCCCATCTCTCGCAGCGCGAGCTCGGCCCCAACACGGTCGGTCGCGAGCATGAGCGCGTCCACGCCCCCCCCCTCCTGGCGCAGGCGGGAGAGGTAGGGCTCGACGCTGGGCGTGGCAGAGAGCATCGGATCTGCCTCTACTATGTCGCCGCCCAGGCGCTTGAACTCCGCGGCGAAGCTGAGACGCAGACCTCGACCATAGTCATCGTCCAGGTAAATCACCCCGACGCGTTGCGCACTCAGCTTCTGACGGGCGTAGCGGGCCAGCTGCGCGCCATGACTCAAATCGGTGGGGCAAACGCGGAAGATGAAGGGATTGACTCCTGAGAGATCGGGGCTGGAGGCCGACGGCGAGATCATCACGAGCGGCCGTCGGGCCTCTCCGTAGACGCGCCCCGCTGCCAGCGAAGCGCTCGACGTGAGATGCCCGACGACCGCGACGACCGCAGGATCATCCGCCAGCTCCTGCGCAATCCGGATGGCGACGTCGGGACGCCCGCTGTCATCCATGACCCGCAGGGCCAGTTGTCGACCACGAATCCCACCGCGTGCGTTGATTTCCCTGACGGCCAACTCCGCCGCGTGCTGCATCGACACGCCGCGAGGCTGTGAGAAGGGTCCCGCTAGGCCGAGGACAATGGTGCTGCGGCCTCCACGAGAGCAGGCGGTCAGCGAGAGAATGGCGGCGAGGACGGCCCGGCACCTGCGCATGAGCGGGCAAGGTTAAGCCTGCGAATGGGATAGCGCAATATCCACGCGCTTTCCACATTACGTGTATGGATGCGATTCGGCGGCTGTGCGGATTTGCGGCGGGACTCGAGCGCCTCCTCGCCGCGAAGGGCGCCGCCGAATTGGAAGCAACGTGGGACGAGCTGAACCTGGGCCAGGTGGGATGGGAGGCGCTTGCGCTCGCGCGCCGCGCCAACACGGAAGCATTCGAGCCGGCGCTCGCGGAAGTCGATCGCCGCTTGCTCGCCGCGCTGGAGCGCTGCCGCGCGTTCCTCGATCCCCACATCGTCACGTTTCGCGTGCCGGAGCTGGAGCGCTGGCAACATGCCGCGGCCGCTGCGCTCGTCGGCGCACGGTGGGGCGTCGCCGGTCTGCGCACCGTCATCGCCGACACTCAGGCGCCGCTGGGCCGCCGCTACTTCGCGTTTCTCGCGCTCGCCGAGCGCCATCCGATCGAGGCATGGCCGCTGTTTGCGAAGTACCTGCAGACGCCTGGCGCGCACCACGCGTTCGTCGCCGCGGCGGTCGAGGCGGCGCGCTACTATCCCGGTCAGGCGCCCAATGTGATCGCACTGTTCCAGCGGATTCGTGGTGACGAGATGCTGCGTCGCTTTCTCGCGCCGAAGATTCTCGAATCCCTCTATGTGCTCGGCGACCCGGCAGCCCTGCCACTGTTTGAGGAATTGCTCGTCGCCGGCCATACCGACGCCGACGCCGGCCGCTGCGAGATCACGCGAGCGCTCGTCGCCGTTCGCAAGCTCACCGGGCGGGTAGCGGCCAGCAGCAAGTTCCCCGATCCGGAAGAGCCGACGGTGATTCGGGCGCTCGATGAGGCGCAGCGCATCTTTGAGGAGGAGAAGGACCGGCTCGAGCCGGTCGTCGTTATTTGACGAAGGCCGCCAGTTTCGCTTTGTACGCGTTCCCGCCCAGGTCGTAGGTGTCGTTGTGCCCCGCCCCCTCGATCATCACGAACTCCACTGGTCCACCGGCGGCCGCCGCCACTTCTCGCCCCATCGTGATCGGGACGAGCATATCGGCAGTCCCGTGGAAGATGAGAATAGGACAATGAACGCGGCTGATCGCGCCGACATTGTCCAGCTGGAGCCGCACCAGAAAGCGCGGGAAGATCCCGTAGTGTTTGGCGGCCATCGCACGCGCGCTCGTGAAGGGGGACTCGAGAATCAGTCCTGCCACCCCATGTGTCGCCGCCGTGTGTGTGGCGACGGCGGTCCCCAGGGAACGGCCGTAGACGTAAATGCGATGTCGATCGATTTCCGGACGGGCGACGAGCGCATTGTAGGCGAGATCAGCGGCCTCATACACACCGGCCTCGGTCGCTCGCCCGCCGCTTGCTCCATAGCCCGGATAGTCGACGACCAGGAGCGCAGCATTTGGCGGCCGGAAATCGCGAATAATCGGCCAGATGGCGCCGATGGTCTCGCCATTGCCGTAGAACCAAAGAAAGGCGGCGGAGGGCGGCGAGGGGCGACGAAGGGGCGGCAAATACCACCCCACCAGCTTGGTCCCGTCGTGCATCCTCAATTCGATCTGCTCCCCATACCCAAGGGTCTTGAGCGGATCCGGCAAGTTCGCCCGCGGTGCTGGGAACGTGATCTTCTCTTGCAGCGCCCACAGCACGACCGAGAGGACGACGTACAGCCCCGCGAGTCCCAAAACGATGGCCATGGCCGGTGTTAATTTGTGGCCCAATGGACCGGGGGGACCGGGGGGACCCACAGCTCGTCTCTCGCGCCCGAGGCGCCTTGCTGGGCCTTGTCGCAGGCAATCAGTTGGGAGTCCCCACCGAGCACCTGGGAACGCCGGAAGCCATCCGGAAGGCATTCCCCAACGGGGTGGTCGATCTCGCCCCACCGCCCAAGAACTCCCCCTACGATGACGACGCCGCGATGGCGTTGTTGCTCGGCGAATCGCTGCTGGCGTCTAAGGGGTTCGACGAGAACGACGTAGCGCGGCGCTGGGTGAAATGGATGAAGGTGGACGGCCGCGGTATCGGCGTGACGACCAAGCGTGCGCTCACGTTGATCGACCGCGGCAAGGACCCGTTCGAAGCGGGCCGGCTCACGAATCAGGAAAATCCGGGCCGGTCGGCCGGGAACGGCAGTGTCATGCGCTGCATTCCCGTCGCGCTGCGCTACCATG
>WNFB01001326.1_pt1 | contig 21011 bp, 22 predicted proteins | sample 5400501 | NCBI WGS metagenome assembly WNFB01 (sample SAMN13153341, study PRJNA577476) | soil metagenome | isolation source: 200 cm saprolite under Douglas fir tree site 2 hole 1 | place: USA:California | collected 2015-04-18 | reverse complement strand
GGTTCGCCACACCCAGGTACTTTGCCCAAATGTCTAACGCATTTTGTAATGTTCCGCGTTCAACCTGCTTTTTTTGTGGGTTATACCATTCTATCGATGCATTCTGATTCGCCTCATAAACGGCTGCAGCATACTCTCCCTTAGCCCCAATATCATCTAATTCGCTGCTTGGCGCAAACTTCTGAGATGCTTGTGGGTCGGCTCGAAGAGGACCTAGATAGCGTATCTTACTTGTGAAAAAGCGTGTAATTTGAACTATTGCTTGGTCAAGAATTTCTACATACAAGTTATTGATTACAGCTTCCAATCCTTCAGAGTCCTTATAATTTTCGGAATCTAATTTCAAGGAGTCCGGCATTAAATCTTGAACTATTTCTCCCTTGATCTTATTACCTATAGCTTTTTTTCTGCCACCACGGGCTTCCACTTTTAAATTTTTAAACCAATGAACCAACTCTTGAAGGTTTTGACCCGAAAAATCTTCCATAATACCTTTTTCTTCACAAAGTTTACGTATAGATTCTTTCAAATTCTCTGAAATTGATGTCTCGGGCTTGATAAGATCAGCGTATTGACGTAATAAGGTGCTACTTTCCGAATAATCAAATAAATAATTAATTGCTCGTCCTAAACGTTGCTTGCGCCTCTCTCCTATTTTAAATCTGCGAATTAAACGAGTAGGAAGAAAATGAGATAGAGTTACTAAGTATGCTGCCGATATTTCTTCTAAAAATTTCTTGTCTTGTATCTTAAAATCTCCTAAGTAGTTAAATCGCACGTCAGCATAAGGCACAAGACGTTGATAATCTGTATCAACGTTTTTCAGAAACTGTCTTAGATCAGGAGGAGACACGTTTCTAATATTAAATTCAAAATCAATGCTTTCTGCCTCCATGCCAAATGCATCTTCAAGTCGTACTCTTGTGTGTACATTTTGAATATCTGGAGTAATTTTTAGTAAAACACTTTCTACTGCTACCTTAGAAGCTTCAACAGCAGAGACACTTGAACCGCTGCCGCTAATGCTGCGAAACTTGACTATGATCTGTGCAGATTTCACATTAGATCTAGCAAGTACAGAACTTTGTCTAAGCCTTGATGATCGCGCCAACTCCTCTTGTGCTAATTCTATTTCAAAATCCACTGTTAGGATACGAGATTGTATTGTTTCATTTAGAATATCCTCAAAAGTCCCAAGTTGAACAATAGGCCCGCTAGGCAATAAGGCGCGGTCAAGCACCTGGTTACTTAAAGTCTGCGAAATCATTAAAATAGACTGCAACAAACTGCTCTTGCCAGAACTATTGCGACCAGCCAAAACCGTTACAGGGGCCAATTTTAACTCGCCTGAATTGACAATAGGTTTGAAGTTTTCTATAGACCAGCTTTTGAGCATGTTTGCATCCTTTGGATAGTGCTTGCATAGTGTACTTACCTATACATATGCTGATTGTACCGTACTTTTTGAGGTTTGGGAATACCAGAGGTACAACAAATTTAGGTAATCCTCTTTTGAAAGAGAAGGAGATGCAATGCGCGTGTTTTTCGCGAAAAACACGCGCATTGCATCTCCTTCTCTTTCAAAAAACTGGGAGAACTCCTGGGCTACAGCGTATGCACGAAGCCGACGATGATGGCCTGTACCTCTTCGAGGCGACCCTGGAAGAAGTGATCTGCCCCCTGTACGGCTACCAGGCTTTTCGGTGCTGGCACCTGCTCAAACCATTGCTCTACCAGCTCATAGGGGGCAAGCTCATCCTCGGTTCCGTGAATGAAAATTTTGGGTTTATGGCTCCCTTGAAGGGTCTCATTTTCAAACATACGGGCGGGTACACCCAGGCCGATCATGGCTTGTACGCGGTCGTCGATGGCGGCAACACGCAGCCCTACGTATGCGCCAAATGAGAAACCGGCCAGCACGACAGGCAAGCCAGGATAACGGCGACTCAAGAACTCCAATGCAAAACGTACATCATCCATCTCGCCGCGCCCCTCGTCATAGCTGCCCGTGCTATGTCCGACGCCCCGAAAATTGAAACGCAGGGTAGGGATGTTCATGGCTTGTAGTGTCTGGGCGACTTTGAAGACGACTTTGTTATGCATCGTGCCCCCACCAAGCGGGTGTGGGTGGCAAACAAGTCCAGCATACTCAGGAATAGCTCCCTGCTCCTCCGGCTTGAGTATGCCTTCCAGGTGGCCTGTTGGCGTTGGTACGTTGATGTGCAGTATCTGGCCGATGACGCGCCTGCCTTTTCTAACTCCTTCTATGGGTACACGTTGTCCTTCTTAAGCCTGTTCGTGCGTTGCTATTGTGGAGCTTTTTCTTGTTGCTTGCTGAGTTTTTCTGTGTTTCCGTGTTCTATAATACCATAGAAATACCTCTGGTGGCTATTCATTACTTAAGCTGGAACTGACCTTTGCGTTCTTGAGCGATGTGGGCAACCTGGTGGCTCGCCAGTTTGGGCTCGTCTTCACCATCGATGAAGCGGTACGTGCCACGCACAAACAGGTGGGCGCCGACCTGCCCAGGTTCAACGACACTGACGCGTGGGAACTGCCGATGGCGGGAACCTTTCTTGTCGATCAGTCGGGGACAATTCGCCTGGCCTTTGTCAATCCTGACTTTACGCGCCGCCTTGATCCATCAATCATCATCGCGCGGCTCAAAGAGCTCAAGGGCTAAAGGGCAGGCCACTTCCAAATATGCTTATACTGGTTATACAGAGATAGAGCATCAATTTGTGATTGCCCTTGACAAAGGGCTGGTTGTTCCATGATAATCGATGTTATATCTTTCCCATAGTATTTTCCCACAATGGCCAGGTGGAAGGATCTCTAATTACAATGGAAACCTATGGATTACACCAGTATCCTGGACGGCTCTTTATTGTTGAGGGCGTTGATGGTTCAGGGAAAAGCACACAGATTGCGCTGCTGCGACAGTGGCTGATCAGTGAGGGCTATACTGTTTTCTTTAGCGAATGGAACTCATCTCCACTGGTCAAGAAGACGACCAGCCGGGGGAAGAAAAAACAACTGCTGACGCCAACCACGTTTAGCTTGATTCATGCCACCGATTTTGCCGACCGCACGGAGCATGATATTATTCCCCCGCTCAAGGCTGGTGCTATCGTGCTGGCAGACCGCTATATCTACACGGCCTTTGCCCGCGATGTTGCTCGCAATGTGGATCGCCAATGGGTGCGTGAATTGTATCAATTCGCGGTGAAACCAACGGTCGCGTTCTACTATCGCGTGCCGTTGGAGATTTCGCTGAGCCGTATTCTGACCGGGCGAACGGAACTCAAGTATTATGAGGCGGGCCTGGACCTGGGCCTGAGTGCCGATCCATCAGAGAGCTTCAAGTTGTTCCAGCAGCGCATCGTCAACGAGTATGAAGCAATGGTGGATGAGTTCGAGTTGACGGTAATGGATGCGACTCTCCCCATTCCAGAGCAGCAGCGTCGTATGAGAAAGATTATTCGCCCCTACCTGCAAGGTGTACGTCGTATCCGCTCGTCCGCGCAAGAATCGGCCTGGGCTGGCCTGGCACGCGAGATGAGGCCGTCACATTTCGACATGCATCGTGGGAGGGGGGAGAGCGGGCGGTGAGTGCGGTTATTGAGCGGCATGTATCAGGAACATTTACGGCAGAAACCACGATTGTGGCGGAGAGGGACCATATGACCAGGCTTGCATTTTACGGTATTGACGCTATCCACCTGAAAGAAAGCGACGAACTCTTGCCCGGTCGCCTGATTGTGATCGAGGGCACGGACGGTGTCGGTCGCTCTACTCAGATGCGCCTTTTGCGGCCATGGTTGGAGAGCAGCGGGTACGCGGTGGTTGACACGGAAATGACGCGCTCGGAACTGGTGGGTGCCGGTCTCAAACAGGCAAAAGAAGGGCATACGCTTGGCCCGATTACACTCAACCTTTTCTATGCGACGGACTTTGTTGATCGCTTCGAGAGTCAGATTCTGCCTGCCCTGCGGGCGGGCTTTATTGTGCTCACCGATCGCTATATCTACTCTTTGATGGCTCGCGCCCTTGTACGCGGTGCAGACCCACAGTGGATTCGCTCTATCTATGGATTGGCGGTGAAGCCCGATACCATTTTTTACCTGCGCATAGGCGTCGAGGACCTGATACCGCGTGTGTTGCAACGCGGGGGCTTTGATCACTGGGAGTCCGGCATGGATATGCGGCTGGGCGAAGATCTTTTCGATAGCTTTGTACGCTATCAGACGCGCCTGCTTGCGCAATTTGATGCAATGGCACCGGAATATGGCTTTGAGATGATTGACGCTAACCAACCTGTGGAGCGCATTGTGGATCAACTCAAACAGAGAGTGTTGCCACTGTTGCCGCAGGGATAAGAGCCCAAGAATGGAGAGAAGAAAAAAAGCTGGAATGCATTCCAGCTTTTTTTCTTCTCTCCATTCTTGGACGCAGCATCAAGTCCAGTCCAGGTATACGCAAGTTTAATTGCGTGGGACGCGGATCTTGTCGTAGCAGGGGCTGCAATAGACGGGGCGATCATTCTTGGGCAAGAATGGCACTTGTGTCTCGGTACCGCATTCGGCGCAGATGACCGTGTGCATTTCGCGGGGCGCACGCTCGCCAGAACGCCCACCCATACCGGACGAGCTACGGCGTGCCGCACGGCACGAGGGACATCGACCAGGCTGATTCATCAGGCCTTTTTGCTGGTAGAACTCTTGTTCACCGGCAGTGAATACGAAATCGTTTCCGCACTCACGGCAATTAAGGGTTTTGTCTTCGAAGTTCAACTAGGGACCTCCTTGTGATATGTTGGTATTCCTTCCATTTTCAGGTCCATATCCTTGCAGATGTCACCAGTCGCCTACTCCCCTTACCAGCGAGGGACTGGACGGAAAACCTGACGTGTCATCGATATAGGAGCCTTACGAGAAGCGTTACACACTGCTCGTTGGTGCGCCTGCATCTTGTTGCGAGACCGACCGAGATAATCAAGGATACCGAAAAAAAGCATACATCATCCTTTTACGATTTGCAAGAGTTTTTTTGTTAAATTAGTGATTTTTTCTAATCTTTATATTTTTTTTATGTGTATTCTTTACACATGGCAGGATATTTGTATGGGCAGAGCGTATGTTTTTTAGCGAGAAGCATAGATCTTCCAGGAGTTCAACGCCCAAAGTGTTACACTTGTGCGTTGAACTCCCAAAAGCTACCGTGCTAGCGGCCCCATTCTCTCATGGTTTACTGTGTAGCGTTAGTTGACACATCAGTGATAGCTATCGGCTGCGTGCTGGCGGTGGGAGGTGCGCCGGACACTGTTACTGCTAATTGTTGTGGAGCGCCGGTTGACTCAGAGGGGCCTGTCCTCGGTTGCGGCGGAGGGCCAGATGAGCGGAAGGCCATAAATTTGTTCAACAGATCGAACCAGAATGGCGCGCCCAGCGACACGGCAAGTATAGTTGCCAGCAAACCGACGATTTTTAATATCCAGCTCCCCACATCTGTTGGTAATGTAGAGGTAGACCAGCCTATCACGGGCGAAATTAGCGCGATACTTTTCTGTAGTGCCCCCAGGTTTGCATTAGACTGGGTATTAGCAGACCCCTGCGCCGCGGAAACAATGGTGGATCGCAGAGCCGTACTGTTCGAGAGGCCGGTGATAATGGAAACGGTATCGACGTTCAGAGCTACAACAATGACAAGTCCCAGGAAGAAGATGATCAGTTGCACTCTGCGCTTGTACCAACCAGTAACGCGATCCATCGCGTCGTTGTACCACTTTTCTATGCTGGCCAACTCGGTCGCCAGTACTTTTGCAGGATCGTTTTTGGCAGCAGGATCATTTTTGGCCTTGTCTAAGAGCGATTGAAGGGCATTTGGAATGAGACTTTTCCCCGCATTGGGATCATCTTTGTAAGCTTGAACGTCATCCACACTCATTAACGCCAGTGCAAAGGTATCCCCAGGGATGTAAGAAGGCTTACCTGGTTTGTTAGACACCGCTTTCCGAGAAAGCCCCTTGATAATCGAGCTTTGATAGAGTTTGTCAACTATGTCCCCTTGTGGATTATCCAGCATTTTTGGATCAGCCAACATATTTCTGATGCCCTCCTCAAGGAACTTTGCACGCAACTTAAAAAGAGGAACAATTACCTGCTCGTTAATGGTGGAGCAGAGCAGACCCAGGATCCAATACACAAAAACAAGACCGACGCCTACCTCGAGAACGGTGGAACCGAACATAAGCACCTCCGCTGATTAACGTTGTGTGGTTGAACACACATAATCCAAAATAAGCAGGCCGACAACAAAAGGAATTTCTACTACAAAATATACGCTATTTCTTCTCAAATTTATAGTATGAGTTTTTCAGTAGGCTTTGTTCTCAAATTTTTAGGGAAGTTGCAATCGGTGTTTTTCTCGCGAGAAAAACACCGATTGCAACTTCCCTAAAAATTTGAGAACAAAGTTCATGTCTTGCATATCAGATGTTTCTGTGCTATCTTGCAGGCAACGTTAATTGTCATTCAGGCGAACTTTCATCCTGATTTTCCTTAGGAATACATGTCACCATCCTCTTTTTCTTTCACAATAGATGCCGAATGTCCTGGGACGTGGGCACGGGCGGGAACCATCTCGACGCCGCATGGAGTTATTCGCACGCCTATTTTTATGCCGGTTGGCACGCAGGCCACCGTCAAAAGCGTCTCGCCGGAGGAATTGCGAGCGGCAGGTACGCAAATTATGCTGGCGAATACATACCACCTGATGTTGCGGCCAGGTTCAGAACTGATCTCCTCGTTTGGGGGCTTGCACTCTTTTATGCATTGGGACGGCCCGATCCTGACCGATAGCGGCGGCTTTCAGGTCTTTAGCCTGGGCCACCTGCGCAAGTTGAGCGAGGAAGGAGCCGCCTTCAAATCACACCTGGACGGCTCACCACACTTGCTTACCCCTGAAAGCGTCATACGTATCGAGGCTGAACTGGGCGCGGATATCATTCTCCCGCTCGATATCTGTGCCGCCTATCCCTGTACCCCCACAGAGGCCAGGGAGGCTATGGAGCGCACGCATCGCTGGGCCGAACGTGCCCTGATCGCTAAAGAGAGGTACCGCCCCGAGCAAGCCCTTTTCGGCATTGTGCAGGGGGCTTTTGAGCCAGAACTGCGGCAGCAGAGTGCCCACTTTATCGGGAACCTGCCCTTTCCAGGTCTCGCGATAGGGGGGCTATCGGTGGGTGAACCCAAGGCCATGATGTGGGAGACGTTGAGCTATATTACGCCTGCGCTGCCCCGCGACAAACCGCGTCACCTGTTAGGGGTCGGTTCACCCGAAGACCTGGTTCTCGGTGCCGGCATGGGCATGGACATGTTTGATTGCGTCCTGCCGACGCGCGTCGCCCGCCACGGTGGGCTGTTCACTTCCCATGGGCGCGTCAACATCAAAACCGCACGATTCCGCGGCCAGCGAGGACCTATCGAGGAGGAATGCGATTGCTATACGTGTCAGAACTATAGTGCCGCCTATGTCCATCACCTGGCACGCACGGAGGAGCAACTCTATTATCGCCTGGGCAGTATTCACAACATTCGCTTTATGTTACGACTCTCTAACCAGTTACGCGAAGTGATTATGGCAGGAAGCTATCCTGCATTCCGTGACGACTTTATCGCAAAATATATCCCCGCCTCCGAAAAAGTGCGGGAAGATCAGCGCGAAAAATGGAAGGCAGCACGCTCACGTAGTCCCTACTCCTGAAAAGGGGAATTGACAATGCAGGCACAATACCGTTTTCTCAATACTGGCGTACAGGATGCAGGCATGAACATGGCGATTGACGAGTCTGTACACATGCATCACCTGCAGGGCTCGGCTCCTCCCACACTGCGCGTGTTTCGTTGGAGGCAACCCTCTATTTCGCTGGGACGTTTCCAGAGCGTCGAGCGCGAAATTGACAGCGAGCGGTGCCAGCAGTTGGGGGTTGCCATGGTGCGCCGACCCACCGGCGGTCGGGCTGTCTATCACCACGACGAGTTCACCTACAGTATCGTGATTGGCAAACGCGATGGCGTGCCTGCGGGCGTCATTGCTGCCTATGCCTACCTGGCACAGGGGCTGCTCGCCGCGCTACAAAACCTGGGAGTAGATGCCGAGTTAAGCGATGAGCGCGTGAGCAAGCATCCCTCTGCGGCATGTTTTGCCTCCTCGACGCAGGCCGACCTGACCAGCGGCGGCTTTAAGCTGGTTGGCAGCGCGCAAGTATGGAAGGATGATGCCCTGTTGCAGCAGGGATCGCTGCCGCTTGATGATCGGGCCGCCGAATTTTTTTCCATGTTGCGCTATCCAACTGATGCGGCCCGCGCAGAGGCCCTGGCACTCTACCGTGAGAAGACCACCCCGCTGCATACCTTTATCCCTGGCACCTCGTGGGAAGAAGTGGCGCAGGCTTTCCGCACCGGTTTCAGCACAGCATTGCAGGCCGATTTTGTGCCGGGAACATTGAGTCGATCCGAGTGGGAACTGGCCCGCCAACTGGTAGAAGAGAAATATAGTAAGTTGGAATGGCGTAAACAGCGCGTACAGTTAGTATAAAAACTTCTGCACATGTTTGTGTGTGGGTCATTTTTGCATGGCTGAGGCAAGCGCAGCCACTACTATACCTGCACGACGAGCATATCGTATATAGTAGTGGCTGCGCTTGCCTCAGCCATGCTCGCCCCACGGTCGATGCAAAATAATGAAACGCACCTTTCGGATATCTAGCCTCTTGTGAGTACTCTCACAATACGCTATACTTGCAGCAACACTTCATAGGGAAGACCGAGAAATTATGCGGAGACGTTTTTCTTGTATGCGTCTTGGCGAAAAGGAGCAATTGGCGTGAACATGTCGATAGACGTTGCGCGTAAAATTCTAGAAGCGAGCAAGCAACGTGCCAGGGAGTTACGGAGTCCGGTCAGTATCGCGATTGTCGATGCAGGAGGACATCTTGTGCTCTTTGAGCGGATGATGTCTCCATATGGTTGGGCGACGAGCAACATCAGTATTGCCAAGGCCAGCACGGCGGTGATGTTCAATCAATCCACCGATGCAGTAGCGCAGTGGGGGGCCGCTATTCCAGGCTTTGCTTCAAGCATGGCAGAAATGACTCATGGAAAATTTATCATGGCAGCAGGTGGCTGGCCTATTCGGATGGGCGGCGCCACCATTGGAGGGATCGGGGTCAGTGGCGGCAATGCACCGGGACGAGATGATGAGATTGCGCGAGCAGGCCTTGGGGCCTTAGAGGCGATGGCGCCTGCTATTCCCGCCGCGCCACCTCAACAACCACAAGCGGCCCTTCCCCCCGTACCACCTCAGCAACAGCAGCATTCACGCCCATATATGCAGCCTACTCCCACTTATCCATCTATGCCACCATCCGTGAATAGTCCATCCGTACCATTATCCACCGGTGGTAGTTCATCAATGTCACAATCTAATAGTGGCGGTGGAAACCAGCAGAATTTTCCGGCGAGTACGCAAAACCTTGTACCTGAACAGCCGCGAGAAGAGTATCCATTTGAGGAACAACCATATACACCATTCGAAGACAACCGTTCTGGAGGAAAACAATGACACAGGATTCTGATCGCCGGTCTTCCTCTTCCAACAGACGTTCCGCCCGTGCCGGGCGAAATCGACCTGTGCTTGTGACCTCGACAACAAACGAGGAGAATCAGCAAGCGAGTTTGGAGGAGACCACTCCCACCCTTGAAGAAAGTCTTAGTGAAGTGCAGGAGCAAAATCCTCCTGTAGCACCCACCTCGCCCGCATCGCGGAGATTGCCCAACTTTTTCTCTACTATAGGCAGACGTGGACAAGCTGAAGCCTCTTCGGAGACCGATGCGGCTCAAGCCCGCCTGGCTCGTGCCACTCGCGGCAAGGTTTCTCCGACCAAAGCGTCAAGCGATACTAAAAGCGAGCAGAAGCCAGAGGTGAAAAAGGCCGCTTCCACCAACAAGGCCAGCACGCCAGCCCGACCGGCCAGTGGCTTTAAGACACGCTATCTCATCGGTATGGGGCTCTACCTGCTCGGTGCAAATTTCATCGGCTACCTTGAGACATCTTTCTTCCAATCCAACCATATTGATAGCGTACTGGCCAGATTTAATCTCTTTGGTGCCCTGATTACCGTCAGTACATCGACGCTGGCGTTTCTGGCGACGCTGATTATCCTCCTGGTGTTGCTGGCACGCTTTGACCTGATCCCCCGCAATTTTGCGGCGATGACCGGGCAGTCGTCTTCAACTCAGGCGAACAGGCGTGGTACGAGCTCATCCAGCAATAAAAACCAGAACACGTCAGAGAATGTGAGAAACCTGCCTCCTACGATGAAGCAAGGTGTGAAGGGTGCAGACGATGACCTGTACCAGGAGTACCGCGCCAATCAACGCCGGGAGAAGAAGAAGTAAAGAAGTAGATGACAAGCTGAGTTCGCCTGGGTATTCAACGAACATCCAGGCGAACTCAGCTTGTCATCTACTTCTTTTTTCTAAATGTACTACTCTTTTCTTTAATTCCTCATTTTCTTCTGCCAGTTTTTTAAACTCGGTTGCTTTTAAAAATGGATCGTTTTCCCACCAATTAATACCTATAGCTTTTGCCTTATCCACTGAGGCAATCAACAGTCGTATTTTGATAGTCAAAAGCTCAACCTCTACCAGGTCAATCTTGATGTCTCCGACTATCACCACTCCTTTGTCAAGAACTCGATCTAAGAGATCGGCTAAATTCGTTGCTTGTAGACTGGTTTTTTGTTCTGCCATAACCCCCTCCTCTTCTTAATAGTCCTTTGGTTTTCTTAGCCTCAAATGAGTTCCCCCAAAGGGCCTAAATCTAAATTCAAATCCTCATCTTCTAGACCAAACGTCTTTTTAAGTTGTTCCATCCTTTCATCTAGCAGGAAAAAGGTGTTTCCCATCCTTTCGATTTCTTTAGCATTCAACTGTTCAGCCTCTATTCGTCGGATTGCTTGTTTCTCCATAAGTTTTCGTATCAGATCAATCAGCGTTAATACGAGTTTGGCCAACCCCTTTTCTACATTTTTAGGATCAATATTGGTTTTTGGTTCAAAACATTCTTCCAGCGCGTAATCGATGGCTGATGGTAACGTTCTGGCTACAGTTGTTACGGCCTCGCCATTGCCGCCTTTACTCTGGCTATTTTCTTTGGTTACAGGCGTTTGCGCTACACCTTCTCTTTCCACCTCCAGCTGTGGCTCGTCGAAAAACTCTCCCTGAGTGGAAGTTTGCCAGGCAATCAACTTTTCTTCTCCATTGCCACCTCTTCTTGCTGCTTTCTCGACGGTTTTAACCGAGGAAAGTAGCAGTCCTAAGTTAAGGTAAACAAGATCAATATCTGCCACTGATAGCAGTATCTCTCCCTTCACCATCACGCCTTTATCTAAAAGCCTGTCTAAAAGCTCAAGCAGAGTAAAATGCTGATTCTTGACTATTTGATCACTGGTTTTGATTTTTTGCTGTCTCATCATCTATTAAATAAAACTGTACGGTGGCCACGGGCCAGAAACTTCAATGTCTAACCCCATGGATGCATATTTCTCTACTAATCTTTTTCCTTGTTTACAGAAACGAGCTACTTTTTCTCTTTCGACTAAATAAACAGTATTGAGTATCATCTCTTTCTTTTTACTTGTCAATTTTTGCGGCAGGGTTTTATTCACTTTAGCCTCATAAGCAGCTTTTCCTAGCTCTTGAAAAATAACCTCGGTGACTTTGGCAAGCCGGGCAATGACACTGTCCTTTAATTCTTCTTCCATTTTTCTTCCTAATAAATATGCAGCCCCTCGTGATAATTTTTCTCGTTTCTCTTCCAGGTTCTTGAATTTGGGTTCAAGCTGCACAATATGTTTCGTAAATTCCTGGTTATCGGCATATACCTTAAGCCCCCATTCTGCTCTTCCAGAAAATTTAGAAAGGAGCTTTTTAAACTGCTCCTCATCGTCCTGCAGCAGCTTTGAGGCGGCTTTTTCATCTTTTAAGATCGTGCCGAACTTAAATGGAACCACTGTGGTCCCCTTCATAAGGGTATCAACTACGTCCTCATGGGCTTGCAGTATGGTTTCACTTTGAGCAGCCGCTGTGGTTTTTGTCAATTCAGAAAGCAAATGCTTTACCTGGTCCTGAAATGTATCAACATCGATTTCACTCACCATCACGCAAATACCTCTCCCTTCCACAGGATAGACTTTGCTCTTCTTATCAATTCCCAAAATATCAAGTTGTTCAGGGCTCTTGCCTACTATCCCATAGGTATAGAGCCCATGTTTAGAATTCATAGCTTTAACCCTCCTGTTCATCCTCACCATCGCCCGCTCGTTTATAGGAAGAAACTTCAAGAAGAGCATTCAGTTTGACGATGTAGCGCTCTTTTTCAAACACCCGGTATTCCGGGTTAATAGAGGCTAAATACTGGCTCATTTCTGCCACTTCGGCCTCGGCAACCCAGCCACCATCAGCCTTCTCAATCATGACTATTCTTATCCCTTCGGCTTTGATAGTCTCTTGCAAGAATTTCTCCACTTTATCTCTGACTTCAGCAATCATATATCTTCACTTCCTCTCAAAATTTTTAAGATCCTTCGTTGCACTCAGGATGACAACGCACTCAGGTTGTCATCCTGAGTGCAACGAAGGATCTTCAGGATGACCCCGACGTTATGTAGTCACTATTCGCTTCTCTGGCAATTGCTAGCCTTTCCAAAAGCGCTGCCTCTATTTTTTGAAACTCCTCCTCAGTAATTTGATCAATTTCATATAGTGTCTGTGATCGCAGTAACTCCTCTTTTATTTTTGATTCATCCGTTACTTCAGCTTGCGCCATCTCGTATATTTTCTCAAATATACTCATAAAGCCTTTTGCCGGTAACTTGATCAATAAATCGTCAAGAATAAACATAGGTTAATTGTTACCCCCTTTTGTTTCACAAAACAGCTGTGTCCCTAACTTTTGCAGACTGTCAATGCCTTGAATTTCGGTTGGCTGCAAAACAACCTCTGTGAAAATACGTGTGCTAAATTTCTCCTTCATTTCATGAATGTACCTTTCTTGCGTTTTTCTTCTCATCTCGGCAAAATCAGACACTTCTCGCGGAAAGATATTATTGATAATAATATGCCTGGAGGGAATACGCATTTGCTCAAGGCTTCTTATTAAATTCTCTGTTTCGGAAACTCCCATCTTCTCGGCAATAGTTACCACCACAAACTCTGTTTTCTCGCAGTTTTGCAAGAGCGCCCTCACTTTCTTCACTGTCTTTTTCATTTCCAAAAGAAACTCATCAGCTTTCTCGATGCGCTTTTCTCTCGCAAATTGCCTTACCATCGTGTGATACTTCCAGCGAAGACTGGCTAAAAACTTTATCCAATTATCTAAAAGATCAGGCATCATGAGTAGTCTGAGTGTATGGCCGGTCGGCGCAGTATCAACAATGTACAGCTGATAGTCTGAACTCTCCATAAAGTCTGTTATCTTCTTTAAACTCATCATTTCATCCAGTCCTGGAATATCGAGACGAAATAGTTCTTCTGTTTCTTCATCTGCCAGATACGTGCCCTGTTGCAGTATATCCAGGATCTCTCTGCCGTATTCCTCTTTAAATTCTTCCAGGACTTTCCTGGCATCGATCTCCATAGCGAGGAGGTTATTTGCGCCGGCAACAGGGGTGGGCTCACTGCCAATTACCTGACCGAAACTATGCGCGAGCGATGGGGCGGGATCAGTAGTAAAAATTAAAACCTTGTTTTCTTTGCTCAGCTCCAAGGCTGTTGCCGCGGCCATAGTGGTTTTACCAACACCACCTTTGCCGCCAAACAGAATAAATTGTAAAGATGTATTGACTAATGTGGTTAATGCCATGATGCACATGATGCTTCCTACCAGTTGACGACGACTTCCACAAAATTGTAGGGCACGACCGGGCCAATGTACTTCAATTGTTTGCGTACGCCATAGAGCTTTTCCAGTTCCTGCATCTTGCGATCAAACTCTCTCTCCTTCTCTTTGGTTACCAAAAAGGCAGCATTCACAAGATTCATATCGCCATAAATCACATTCTCTTTACAATCAAGGCTTAAAGGCCTCAAAGCCTCAAGCAGCTCCTCGGCTTCCCTTTTTTTCTTCTCCTCCAAAGCTTTTTGCACCAGTTGACCAATTTTGACTTTGCCTGCGTATTTCCTTTGCTCATTCCTTTCACTGAGCAACGCTTCTTTTATAGCTTTAATATTTTTATTTTCTTCAACCACTTCGGCAAAAATAGCATCCAGGTTCGTCCAACGCGCTCTCACCCCCAGTTCCATTTTCCCTTCCATCTCTCCTAGTAAATCAGTAAATTCTTGATAACGCGTTTTCAAAACCTTTTCGATAATGATTTCCTCTTCCTTCGCAATAGTACAATAACGCACCGGTAAAATAGTGTATTCCTCCATCGCCTTCTCCAAAACCTTGGCGTGAGCCATCGAGTTCTCCCTGGTCACCGCATATTTGACAATCGGAGAACTGGAAACAATTGCTGCCAAATCCTGGTAGGGGAGGGTGTAAACTACGTCACCTCTTGCGCCAATACCAATCGGGCCAAATTCTCGCCTCTGGTTGGCGGCAATGATGCCATAGATATATTGCCCTTCTCCATTAATCATATTGTTCACCTAGTTTTATCTCGATTGGCATTGTCAGGTAACTACCTAGCTTATCCACTTCTTCCTCCCGCTTTTTACTCGTAACTTTTTGGTAATACGCTCTCACTTTTCTAGGATTTTTCAGCGTAATGACTTCAATGTCTTTTGGTAAGTTGGGTAATATCTGATGGTATGCTCCCAGGAAACAGACACCTGTTTCTCCCTCCTCTAAACCCTCATTGATGCTTTTGACAATATACGTATCTCGCCCTTTTAGAAGCTTGTCTTTTCGCCATCTATAACGAAAGAGGGTCAGGAGGCTGCTCAAAAATGACTTTCTTTTTATAAGCTCTCTCGTTAAAAAATACTCCTCTTTTAAAAGTTCCGGGTCCTCAGTCTTCATAAGTTCTGCCCCTTTTTCCATTAGCTGTTCTATAATCTGATAATTGATGCTTCCTTCATTTGCTAAGCTCTTAACAATAGTTTCCCCTACCGTACCACCTATCGGCATACCATCTTGAAAAATTTTTAATCCTGGTACATTTTTTCCCTCCCAATAGTTGGCAATCTCTTGCCAGTAGAGGCGGACTACTTCTTTATGCTTCTGCCAATTGCTGCCGCCAACTACTGCTTTTGCCCGCTCCTCAATTCCTTCGACAAGTTTGCCTAAATCTGGATCGGTATGGATAATAGGTATGTATATCAGTCTTCTCAATTAGGGTCTTTCTCCCACCGGTAAACCTCAACATGCATCAATCCATTTTCGATAAATTTTTTCAGTGTTCTGTAAGCAGAATTAATCAGGTGGAAATTCATAGCATCCTCTCCGCTGCTTTTATCGGGGTGACATTTTTGGGCTAGCCGGTGATATGCATCACGAACCGCTTTATCCGTTATCTCTCCATTTAAACTGAATATTCTTTTTGCCTCTTCGAGCCCACATAGGTCAATGCTTTCAAGAAGAATGGTAGAAAAACTATACAGTGGAAGGGGGCCTACCACTCGAAAATTTACTCTATTCTCCAGCTTTTGATTAAGGGTATGAACAACCTTATTAAAAACCTCCTCATGCTTCTTTTCTAGTAAAAAGGCGGCGTTAAAGATCATCTCATCATTTGCCAAATCGTGCGAACATGTGTCTACCGCCTCCTTTTTGAGCGTTTGCAAAATCAACTGAGTGTAACTGGCTTTTTCGGTTTTCAGAGCTTGCTCGATTAGTTTACCTAGAGCTACTTTATCCTCAACGCTAACTTTATCGCCTTTCATCGCAATTTCCTGTTGTTTTATTTGAATCTGGCTATTGTGACGGTAAATCTCGGCCAGGATTTTTGGCAATTCCCAACTGGCCACGACATCCAGTTCTATTTTCTCCTCCATCTTGCGCAGTTCATTGCTCAGAAGAACATAGCCTTTTTCCAGGAATTTGATTGCTTCATCTTCGGTCTCTACCATGGTACCGAATTTAACCGGTATGATGGTAAAACTTTCCATTACTTTTTCAGTTACAAACTGGTGGGTAAGTAAGTCTTTGACTGTTTTTTCTTTGGCCGAGGAGCCATAGACCATAAATGGGCTTTTGGAAACAACAGCCGCTAAATCCTTAAACCCTATTGTCCTGCTAGCTCTGTTGCCAATGCCAATCTCTCCAAACTCCCGGGGACCACTGGTTTTAATAATTCCATAGATATATATCCCGTTTTTCATAGTAATTGTGCCCTTTCTTCCTCCATCTCCTCCCGGCCTTTTCTGATCTTTTGCCTTGCTTCCTTCAATTCCTCCCGCATATCGGGGACTACTCCTAAACCAGCACACGTGTAACAAGTCAAGGTCGTGCCTCTTTTCTGGCCTGACCCACGACAATCGCCGCAGGCCATCGTCGTACCTGTAATTTGGTTTCTCCCTTCGCCTTTGCAAACCGGACAGGTACCCCTAAAATGAGGGTTATTGCCTGCCCCCTTACAAAAAGCGCAATTAATGGTTTGTTGTTGCATCGTTCATCGCCACCATAAAGTATTTCTTTTCAATTGCTAATTTCTCTAAGTCTTCTTCTTTGCTTTCTAAAAACTCCCTGATTGCCAAAAGGCTTGCCTTCTGGCAAATAGAGGCAATATCTGCCCCCACCAAACCTTCAGTCTCTTTGGCCAGGCTTTCCAGCGTAATATTTTTACCTAACGGCTTATCTTTGGTATGCACCTTAAATATTTCCTCCCGAGCTTTCAGATCAGGTTTCGGAAGCTCGAGCACAAAATCAAAACGGCCTGGTCTCAATATGGCTGGATCAATCAAATCAGGTCTATTGGTACTTGCCAACACCAGTACTCCCTTAAGTTCTTCAATCCCATCCATCTCGCTTAAGAACTGGGTGACGACCCGCTCGGTTACCTGGTCGCCCGTCATCTTTCCCCTTTTAGGAACCAGGGCTTCAACTTCGTCAAAAAATAAAATACAGGGAGCGGCCTGTCTGGCCTTTTTGAAAACCTCGCGAATTCCTCGTTCGCTTTCGCCAATATATTTGGAAAGCAGTTCTGGACCTGAAATCGCAATAAAATTCACTTCTGCTTCTTTGGCAATTGCCTTGGCCATCAGCGTCTTGCCAGTTCCAGGCTCACCGGTTAATAAAATTCCCTTGGCCGGCCTGGTATGTGCCTTAGCATAAACTTCTGGATGATATAAAGGGTCTTTCACTGTCTCAGTAAGAATCCTCTTGATATCGCCAAGTCCACCGATCTCCGCAAAACCTATTTCAGGAATCTCCGTAAAAACCTCGCGAATGGCGGAGGGCTCTATCTCCCTTAACGCGTTTAAGAAATCATCCATGGTTACTTCAAGGGCAAGAATTGCCTCTTCAGGAATAACTTCCCGTTCAAAGTCAATCTGGGGCATGAGGCGGCGAATAGCGTACATCGCCGCCTCGCGAGCTAAAGCGGCAAGATCGGCTCCCACAAAGCCGTGCGTTAAAAACGCTAATCTCTCAAGATCAACGTCATCTGAAAAAGGCATGCCCCTGGTCTGAATGGTGAGAACCTCTCGCCGACCATTTTTATCCGGAATCGGGATAACTATTTCTCTATCGAAGCGGCCGGGACGGCGAAGGGCCGGGTCAAGGGCATTGGGTAAATTGGTAGCGCCAATAATGATGACATGACCCCGTTCCTCCAAACCATCCATTAATGCCAGTAGTTGGGCCACCACTCTTCGTTCAACCTGTTTTTCCCCTCCTAATTCTTCTCTTTTAGGAGCAATGGCATCAAGCTCATCCAAAAACAAGATTGAAGGAGCATTTTTTTTGGCCTCCTCAAAGACACTGCGTAGATGAGCCTCGGACTCGCCGTAGAACTTGTGCATAATCTCTGGCCCGGAGAGCTGCAAGAAATAGGCATCGGTTTCATTGGCTATCACTTTGGCAATCAGGGTCTTTCCACAGCCGGGCGGACCGTGCAGAAGGACACCTTTTGGGGGGTCAATTCCCAAACGGGCAAAAACTTGAGGAAATCGCAGCGGAAGTTCAATCATTTCGCGGATGCGCTTGACCTGACCTCCAAGGCCGCCTATATCTTCATAGGTCAACTTTGCTTCTTTTGCCTTGCCTTCTCCGGTGATTGAAATGATGGTTTGCGGCGTTAAAAGTACTGCTCCAGAGGGCAGGGTATCTACCACTCTAAAGTCTTGTTTCTTTGTTCCCAAAAAGGTGGTTTGAACCCTATCTCCGTGAGTAACCGGGATTGCAGAAAGTTGTCTTGAAAGGTAGGCACCATCAGTAGTCATTCTACCAGTTAAGGTTAAAGGGGAAAGGGTCACTTTTCTTGCTCCCTCAACCTTGATTCTGGCAAGTTTGACATGCTCATCAATGCCGACTTGCGCGTTTTCCCTGATTATTCCGTCAATTTGGACAATGCCGCGGCCCCGAAGCTCTGGAAAGGTAGGCATGATCTTGACCACTGTTTCCCGCTTGCCCTGGAGCCCAACGATCTCTCCGGAGTCGTCAATACCCAGTTTCTCCATGACTTCGGGATCAACGCGGGCAATACCACGACCCACATCTCGAGGATGGGCTTCGGCTACTTTGAGTTGAACGGTTATTCCGGCCATACTACTTCTTGCTCATCCTTATCTCTAAAACGCCGTTTTTATATTTACTTTGTAAGGTGTCGGCGTCAACATCTTCTGGCAAAACCACTTCTTTATAATATTTGCGACCACCATGAGCAGCAGAGAGCGTTAAAATATCACCATTTACTTTGGTGCTAATGTGCTCTTTTTCTATCCCCGGAAGTTCAATAATTACTAAAACGTGGTCTTTTTCATCAAAGATATCAACTAAAGGCTGTCTCTCCTCCTCAACTACCGGTCCTTTGGCAGTCTTTTTAACGTTGCCAAACGGCTCAACTGTCGGCTTTCCACCACGCCCCGTTTTTACGGAGAAACCATAGACCGCTTTGACTCGACCTGATGGACTGGTAAATTCTTCCTCGCGATTTACCTCCCCCTTACCTTCTTCCTCCATCTTGGAAACTAAATCAATGATACTTCCGATTCCTTGAAAAAGGCCGGCGAGGGAAATTTTACCTATGCTAAAGTCTACCCCCTCCCCTACTTCTTCCTCGTCTTTTTTCTTGTGAGCGTTTTTTTTTGCTGGCATGATTTTTCATTCCCAATTTTTTATCCCCGTGAGATACTCCTAACCAATGAGCCGATCACGACTAAAGTGGTAAGAAGTACCTGCAGGGGTCAAGCGATACTCCCAGATACAAGGTCTGGGGTTTAGTTATCTTTAGTATAATGGACCAAACAAATCGGTTCATGCAGACCCTTCGCTGCGCTCAGGGTGACAGTCGAGGTGATTTTGCAAAATAAAAGGACGGTTCTCTTGCGAGAACCGCCCCTTTCGCTTGCGAGTGATGTGTCACAAATCTATCTCGTGTTCTTCAGCAGAACACGATCTTCACATCCGGTACGGGTAAAGACCAGTCATAACCGGCTGACGAAGGTCACCCCTGGTCCCGGAGCGAATTGCACATAGGTAACCTGCCAGGGATAGTGCCCCCAGCTCATGTTGCTAGCAATGACATGGCCATTATTGAGTATTCGCTCCACGACCGCCACATGGCCCAGCCCATAGGCTCCTTGAACCCAGGGTTGGAGTACAACAATTGCCCCCGGCGAAGGTCTGGATGAGACTCTCCAGTCAAATTGATAGGCACGCGCCACCCACTCCCAGGCACTCGCTTGAGTTCTCCAGGGGACAAAGACACCATGTAGCTGGAAATATCGCTGATCGGCCCACCAGGTGCAGGCTCCATAGGGGAAGACATTACGCGATCTCACAGGGGAGGCTGGGAACCCTGGCCGCCTGGGGGGCTGGGAAACGTGGACGTACCCGTTTATCTCCACCTCTACGACGCAGATAACCTGCCCTTGATAGATAAGATTGGGGTTGGCGAGACGATTGTCGGAAGCCAGGCTCCTCCAACTAACTCCATAGCGCGCTGCAATCTTGCTCAACGTATCGCCATGTACCACCGTGTGTGGTAAAGCTCCCCGCGGACAGAAGCTTTGCGCTTCTGCCTTCCCGCTATTGAAAGCGAAACTCGCTCCCAGAACGAGCAGGATCAGCATAACAACAATGCAGCACCGCTGCATGACTCTCACCGGTATATATCGCTGGAAGTTCTCCGCTATCCACTTTCGCGGTGGCATGCGATAGTTCTTCCAGGCTAGTTGGTGTATTTTCAATATTACCTTCCTTTTCAATATTACCTTCCTTGGCTAGACACCTTGCAACCTATTAGAATTGCAACGCCCGCAAGCTTTTTTCCTTCCATCACGCAGCAAAAGAAGCAGTATGAACTACCTCCACAAAAAAGCGTAGATGGATAGCAGCGCCTGTTACAGCGCTCTTACACACTATACGCTGTGGTACAAAATATACCCTTGCTTGATGACCCCCTCGGGGCGCGATTGATGTATTTGCTCGACCCTTACGGCGAGGTCTGGGCGCGATGATTTGGGCCGATAAATCGGCGATGGGCGCGATAAATCGGCCCCTACAAAAGATGGGTTTCCCGTTGGCGATTGATGGGTTTCCCATTGGCGATTGCTCAGTTTTTTGATATGAGTATACTCGAATTACTACCAAGGTAGTAAATCTAAATACGAGGAGGTGAATAAACATGGCCGTAGAGAAGTCGATGGCGTCTTCCAGTCTTGTTGAGGTTATTGACCGTATCCTTGACAAAGGTGTGGTAATTGACGCCTGGGTCAGGCTCTCTCTGGTGGGTATTGAACTTCTGGCAATTGAAGCCAGAGTTGTAGTCGCATCAGTTGAGA
>WNFB01001325.1_pt1 | contig 21018 bp, 21 predicted proteins | sample 5400501 | NCBI WGS metagenome assembly WNFB01 (sample SAMN13153341, study PRJNA577476) | soil metagenome | isolation source: 200 cm saprolite under Douglas fir tree site 2 hole 1 | place: USA:California | collected 2015-04-18 | reverse complement strand
GTGAGCATAGCACGCATGCCGCCGGCCGGCGCCGTCACCAGCCCTGCCAGAATGGCCCGTCGCCGAAGTCCCAGAGCAGATACGCCTGGATCCGATAGCGGTCCTCTCGCGGCCGGATCGGCAGCACCACGCCGAGCGACGCGATGACGTGGCCGAGCTTGTTGAGCGGTTTCGACGCCTCGATCACCGCCGCGTAATCGTGCTGCCGCGTTCTCGTGTTCCACGTCCCGGCCAGCTCCACCGCCGGCGTCCATGCGATCGTCCGCTGCCCGAGCGCGCGGGACGCCCCGATGGCGTACTCGATCTCGCGGTCGGCCCGGTCCGCGTCGGCGGCAACTCGCGCCTCGACCTTGGCCTGCAGCAACGTCCGGCCCCATCCTTTCCCGTACGCAAGGAAAGGAGAGAAGACGGCGGTCCCCGTCCCGAGCCCCTTGCTCTCGCTCCCGGTGGGCAGCGCCAGCCCGAGCCCGGCGGAGAGGATCTCGGCGCGGCGGAGGTCGAAGTGCAGCACCTGCTTCGCCTCCACCTCGACGTCAGCCACACCTCGGCCATCGCCGCCGCTGGCCTGCGCGCGGAAAGGCGCGGTGATCTCATACTGGAATCGGGGCCCGACGCGCTTCTCGTACGATGCCACGAGCTCGGTCTCGCGCGTCGAGCGGTGCGGGCGGTGAGCGACGGCCAGGACCAGCTCCTCTTCGGGGAACGCCTTGCCGGTGACGAGCAGGCGCCGGAAGTTGAGGTCGCCCGGTGGATAGGCGTCCGCGCGGGGACAGAAGGTCCGCAGGTACGTCACGACCGCCCCGATCTCGTCGTCGGTGAACGCCTCGCCGAAGGCGGGCATCACCGACGAGAGGCCGCGGACCGGGCCACCCTTCTTCACGATCGTCTCCCACTGCTCAGCCGGCTCGGCGGTGGTCGCGCAATCGGCGAAGGACACGGGCCGCACGGCACTCTCCCATTCCGGATTGCCGGCGCCGTCGCGGCCGTGGCACAGCGCGCAGGCCGTCGCATACAGCTCGCGGCCCCGGGCGATGCGCGCGGGATCGACGGTGGCCCACGCGGAGAGCGACAGAACAGCGGGGAGGAGCGCGAGCATGCCGTCGGCGGAGATTGTATGCTGTCGCCAAACAGGGAGCGCCACTGCAGGAAAGAACGTCGCCGGCGGGCACCCCGCCCGCACCGGCCGGCTTCCGTGAGGCCACGCGCGAGCTGAAGAGCCTGACCGCCTCGCTCGAGCGCAGGGTCCTCTACTGGCTGGCCGCTCGCTTGCCGCCGTGGGCGAACTCCGACCACCTCACCGTCCTCGGCTTCCTGGCGATGGTGGCCGCCGGCGCGTGTTATGCGCTGACACGTTACGACCCGCGATGGCTGCACCTCGTCAACGTGTTGCTCGTGGTGAACTGGTTCGGGGACAGCCTGGACGGGACGCTCGCGCGCCATCGGAGCCGCCTGCGGCCCCGCTACGGGTTCTACGTGGATCACATCGTGGACATGTACGGCTTCCTCGCCCTCCTCGGCGGCCTCGCCGTTTCTCCCTACATGAGCCGCTGGGTGGCCTTCGGCCTCCTCGTCATCTACTACATGCTCTCGATCCACATCTACCTGTCCACCTACACGGAGGGCGTGTTCAAGATCGCCTACGGCAAGGTCGGAGGGACGGAGCTGCGCCTGATCCTGATCGTGGGGAACCTCGTGCTCCTGGTCCACCCGTGCCTGACGGTGGCCGGGCGCTCCTACGCCCTCTACGATCTCGCGGGGGCGCTCGCCATCGCGGGGTTGGCGGTCACGCTCGTGGCCTCGACGCTGCGCAGCACTCGGAGGCTCTACCAGCTCGAGAGGCTGGACGCCCCCGCGAAGGCACGCCCGTCCGATGCAGGCCCGCGTCCTTCTTGAGGCGGAGATCCGGGAGCTCATCGGCCCCGCGGCCGCGCATGCCGCGGTGCGCGACGCCTTCGTCGCCCTCGCCCGCGGCCAGGCGACGCTTCCGGGCGTCATCGGCTTCGACGTGCCCGCCCACCAGGGCGAAGTCCACGTCAAGGGCGCCTACCTGCACGGACGGCCCTTCTACTCGATCAAGGAGGCGGCCGGGTTCTACGGCAACGCCGAGAAGGGGGTGCCGGTCGGCAGCGGCCTCGTGCTCGTCTTCGATGCGACGACCGGTTTTCTCGCCGCCGTCCTCTTCGACAACGGCTACCTGACCGAGCTGCGCACGGGCGCCGCGGGGGCCCTCGCCGCCGATCTCCTGGCGCGGCGCCGGGTCGGAAAGGCCGCGGTCATCGGCGCCGGCAGCCAGGCCCGGTTCCAGGTCGAGGCCCTCGCGCTCGTGCGCCCGCCGGAGTCGGTCGCCGTCTTCAGCCGCACGCCGGCGCGGTCCGCTGCCTACGCGCGCGAGATGGAGCGGCGCATCGGGGTCCCGGTCGCGGTGGCCGCTTCCGCGCAGGCCGCGGTCGAGGGAGCGGACGTCGTGATCACGGCGACGCCGTCGCGCGTGCCGATCGTACGCGCGGAGTGGCTCGGTCCGGGCACCCATGTCACCGCGGTCGGCGCGGACGGCCCCGAGAAGCGGGAGCTGGAGCCGGCCGTGCTGAAGCGCGCCGGCAAGGTCGTGGTGGACCGCCTCGATCAGTGCCTGCGCCTCGGCGAGCTGCACCACGCGGTAGAAGCGGGCCTGCTCGCGGCCGCCGACGTGTGGGCGGAGCTGGGTGAGCTGGCGGCAGGCATCAAGCCCGGACGCCAGTCCGACGACGAGATCACCGTCGCCGACCTCACCGGCGTGGGGATCCAGGACGCAGCCGTGGCCAACGTCGCCGTCGCGGAAGCGATGCGCCGCGGCGTGGGCCGGACGCTGGAGATTTAGTGCGAAGTCCAGGCGGTGGCGGCGGCGCTGGCGTTGACGATGCCCCATCCGAGGAGGTTGTCGGGCGCGCCCGCCTGGCTGGCGGTCGCACGGAGCACGCCGGCGACGTCGTCAGGCGAAGCGCCGGGGTTGACCTGGAGGAGCAGTGCCACCACTCCCGCGGTCAGCGGGCACGAGAACGACGTGCCGCTGGCGGTGCCGTACCGGCTGACGGACCCGGGCAACGCCACCTTGACGCCCTGGCCCTGAGCCGCGAGGTCGGGCTTGATCCGGCCGTCGGCGCTGGGTCCGACCGAGCTGAACGAAGCGCGGAGGCCGGTGGGGCTCACGGCGCCGATGGCGAGGACGTGGGCGCCGTCGGCGGGGGCGCCCAGCGTGTTGTGCTCGCTGTTGCTGCCCGAGTTACCCGCGGAGTTGACGACGACCACGCCCCGCGCCGCCGCCATCTCCGCCGCGCGCGTGCTGATGGCGGTCTGGCCGTTCATGTCGCGGAACGTGTAGCTCGGGAAGGGGCTGTCGTACTCCAGGTAGCCGAGGGAGCTGCTGATGACGTCGGCTCCCAGCGACTCCACCCATTCCGCCGCCGCCGCCCAGTTGTCCTCCTCGACCGGCGTCTCGCTGACGCTGTTCTCGGTCTTGGCGAGGATGAAGTCCGCGGCGAAGGCGGGACCGACGAGCTGGCCTTCCTGGAGCCCTCCCAGCACCGACAGCGTCATGGTGCCGTGGCTGCCGTCTCCCTGGTCGGCCCCGTCGCCTACGTCGTCGTCGCCGTTGACGAAGTCGTGGGCGGCCACGAGGTGCAGCGACGAGAAGACCTCGTGGTTGAGGCTGTTGAAGCCGCCGTCGAAGACCGCCACCACCACGCCTTCGCCGTGGAAACCCATCGCGTGGACCGCGGGGACGCCGATCTGGGTGAGCTGCCCGAGCGAGGTTCCGTAGTCGAGAACCGCCACGGCGGGCTTCCGGACCGGCGCGCGTGACCGGGCGGAAGCTTCGGGCTGTGCTCGCGGAGCCTCGTCCTCTCGCCGCCGATACCGACGCACGAGGTCGAGGCGGGCGACGAACGGGAGCGCCTCGAGCGCCTCGAGCTGCGCGGCGGTCGCCTCCACGCTCACTGCGTTGAACCAGCGCGAGCGCTGGCGGACCCGTTCCACCGACGCCGCCACCTTGTCGACGTAGGCGGACACCAGGGGCAGGTCCTCGACGGTGGCCCCCGCGACCTTCCCGCGCAGGCGGCGCCGCGAAGCCGCGCGAGGCGTCATCGGCGCGCGGGCGGCGGCCGCCCGCGCTTCGGCGCCCTCCCCCTTGTCCGCGAAGAACACCCACGCGACGAGCTTGCCGCCGCGGGGGACCTGGTCGATGGCGGCGGCGAGCGCGGGGCTGCGCTTGGCGGCCCGGTCCGGTGCCGCAGGCGTCGCGGCCAGGAGGACCAGGCCGAGGACCGCGAGCAGGCGTCTCACCGGGCGGTGGGGTAGGTGACCCCGAGCTGCTCGAGGTAGGTCTTGTAGCGCGCGGGGTCGAAGTAGTACTTCCGCATCTCCGGCCGATACCGCTCCATGGTCTCACGGTTCAGCCAGGTGGCGGGAACGTCCTTGGGGCCGAGGAGCGGGATGTACTTCGTGTCTTTGGTCTGGACGTCGCGGAAGTATCCCCATGCCCGGGAGACGAGGTCCGGCCGCAGCAGCAGGTCGAGGATCGTCATGGCCTGGACCTTGGCCCCGGCGGTGGCGCCCTTGTGGGCCAGCGGAGTGGCCATGGCCACCGCGTTGGCCCAGTGGTGGCCGGGGAGCCCGGGGATGTTGGACGGATAGCGCAGTGTGACGGTGGGGACGCTCCAGCTCACGTCGCCGATGTCGTCGGACCCCCCGCCCTTGAGCTGCTCCGGCGGAGGCTCGAGCTTGCCGACTTCGGTCTCCAGGCCTTTCTCCTTGGCCTTCAGCTCCCGCTGCACGCCCTTGGCGAGCGCCTGGTCCGCCTCGCTCCACGACGGCATTCCGACCACCTTCATGTTCTCGTGCATCGCCTCCGCCACCGGCTTGTTGAAGTGCTGCGGCCACGCGGCGCCGAGCATGCGCCAGTCCACGGTCGTTTCGGTCATGGCCGCCGCCGCCTTGGCGATGGCGTTGCCCGCCTCGAAGAGCGCCTGGATGTGCGGGTAGTCCAGCTCGCGGAAGTAGTACCAGACCGAGGCGAGCGAGGGCACGACGTTGGGCTGGTCGCCGCCCCGTGTGATGACGTAGTGCGAGCGCTGCTCGGTGCGAAGGTGCTCGCGGCGGTAGTTCCAGCCGGCATCCATCAGCTCCACCGCGTCGAGCGCGGACCGTCCGCGCCACGGCGCGACCCCCGCGTGGGCGGCCTCTCCGTGGAAGGTGTACTCGACCGAGACGAGCCCGCTGCCGTCTCCCTGCCCCCAGCTCACCTTCATCTCGCTGTCGACGTGCGAGAACAGCACCACGTCGGTGTCCTTGAAGAGGCCCTCACGGACGTAGTACGCCTTGGTTCCGAGCAGCTCCTCGGCCACGCCCGGCCACAGCACGAGCGTGCCGGGCAGGCGCTCGCGCTCCATGATCTTCTTCACCGCGATGGCGGCGGTGATGTTGACGGCCTGGCCGGAGTTGTGGCCCTCGCCGTGGCCGGGCGCGCCTTCGACGAGCGGGGCGTGCCAGGCCACGCCCGGTTTCTGCGAGGCCTTGGGGATGCCGTCGATGTCGCTGCCGAGCGAGATCACCGGCTTGCCCGCGCCCCAGGTGGCGACCCAGGCCGTCGGGATGCCGAACACGCCTTCCTGGACCTGGAACCCGTTCTCGCGGAGGACGCCGGCCAGGTGACGCGAGGTCTCGACCTCCTGGAAGCCCAGCTCGCCGAAGCTGAACAACGTGTCGACCATCCTCTGCGTGAATCCCTGCATGCGGTCGACGTCGGCCGCCGCTTCGCGCTTCAGCGCCTCCAGGCGCCGGTCGGCGGGCGCGGGCCGCGGCGCCGCGGTCACGACGGAAGGCGGCCCGGCGAAGACGGCAAGCAGGAGGAGCACGGCGGCCCGGCGTTCGTTGCGCATGGCGCCCGATTCTATTTCAAGGGCATGTGATCGTGGTCGCCGGTCTGGTCCGCGCCCGCTCGCGCCGCGGAGGGGGGGCTAGTTTTTGTTCTTCTTCGGCGGATGCGACGACGGTCCCCCGCGCCGCCTCCTTCCGAGCTCGCGAAGCGCCTCTTCGTGCGTCGCCAGGAACAGCCGGTCCTTCGGCCGGCCGACCGCGGCCTTCGAGGCGACAATGTCCCTCAAGCTGGCCACCGGCAAGGCGACCCCTTCCACCTTGAAGACCCGGCGACGCGCCCAGACGTCGTCGAAGGCGAAGGCCGCCATCACCAGCATGAGGTCGATCAGCAGCCCATGGCCGTCGGCGCGCACGAGAGCACGGCGCGACACGACTTGCTCGGCGAGGAACCGATCCATGGGCTCGCCCAGCGGCTCGTCGCCGCACCACAGATCGAAGCCCTCACCACAGCAGGACTGCCAGGCTCTCAACTCATTCCTGGGGTCTGAGGGAAGGAAAAGGTCGCGGTCCTCGGTGTGGAAATGCGTCGAGCCCGAGCCGTAGTAATTCACGCCCCAGACGCCGATCACGAGGAACCGGACACGCTGGCGGTTCAGCGCCGCTACGAGGGAGACGAAAGGTTCCGCCAGCTTCAACGGGACCGTCGAGCGCCAGCGAAGTGCTCCCGCGACTGTCGGAACACGACCTCGACCGAGGACTTGTCCGCGCCCGACTGGTTCTCGCGGGCGGACTCGACCTCCTCGACCATGCGGAGGTACTCCTCCGACAGGATCACCGGTCCGGTCTCGATCCGCATGTTGCGGAAGGGCTCGAGAATACGGACGAGCTCCTCGTATTCCCTGTCTTCGTCCACGGGCTTGATGATAACGCCGGGAGGCGAGGCGGTGTCAGTCGCGCATTGTGGCTTCGACCCGCCGAATCAGCCGGCGGCAGTTCACGAGCGGAACAGGCATGCTACGCCACGTCATACTCCGTTACCTCGCTTGGCTCCGTCCTCGAGGGTCGTCGCTCGTCCGCAGCGTGCCGGCCAAACCCGGACAGGACGCTCTCGAGCACGGGCAGCAGCCGGCACACGCGCCGCGTCTTGATCGCGAAGTCCCAGAGCGGCTCGAACTTCTTCCAACCGCCGGCATACGCCACGTGGCGGAGCCGCCCTCCGGCCGTGTCCTTGGTCCAGGCGCCGCGGAAGATGGAGCCCCACCGATAGAAGTCGCGATAGGCGCGCCAGTAGCCCGATTCGAGGGCCTCGGAGGTCATGCGCCGAGTGCGGAAGACGACGTGACGGGTGTCGTAGAGATCCCAGTCGCGGTGCAGGATGCGCCCCTCGGCCTCCATCCTCTTGAAGAGCGCCGTGCCCGGATACGGCGTGAGGATGTGGAACGTCGCGGTCTCGACGCCGTTCGCGATGGCCCACTCCACGGTGCGGTCGAAGACCGAGTCGTCGTCCTCGTCCATGCCGAAGACGAAGCTGCCGTTCACCATCACGCCCAGGTCGTGGAGGCGGCGGATCGCGGCTCCGTAGTCGCGATGCAGGTTCTGGGCCTTGCGCTGGGCGCGCAGGGCCTCGGGATTGAGCGTCTCGAAGCCCACGAACAGGCTGCGCAGGCCGCATGCGGCCGCCTTTTCCAGCAGGCCGGGCCGGAGGACGGAGGAGACGGTCCCCGCGGCCTGCCACAAGCGCCCCATGCCCCGCATGCCCTCGAAAAGGGCCGCCGCGAAGCGGGCGTCGCCGAAGAGGTGATCGTCGAGGAAGTAGACATGGCGGCCGGGAAGGCGATCGATCTCGGACAGCGCCGCGTCGACCTTTTGCGTATAGAAGCCGCGTCCTCCCTCGAAGAACGCGACTTTGTAACAGAAGTCGCAGACGTGCGGGCAGCCGCGGGAGACCACGATCGAGTTAGGCACCAGGTAGAGGTGCCGCTTGATCAGGTCGCGCCGGATGGGGGGCAGGCGGTCGAGGGTCCGGACCCGCGATTCGTATCGGGGGCGCGGCCGCCCCGCGCGCCGGTTGGCGAGGAACGCAGGCCAGGTGTCTTCGCCCGGTCCCAGGAAGATCGTGTCGGCGTGGGGCGCCGCCTCCTCCGGCATCGAGGTCACGTGAAGCCCGCCGAGGCAGACGTGGGCCCCGCGCTTCCGGTAGTGATCGGCCAGCCGGTATGCCCGCGCCGCCGACGTGATGTACACCTGGATCACCACCAGATCCGGGGTGTCGTCGAGGGTGAGCTTCTCGACGTGCTCATCCTGCAGTTCCACCTGGTCGCTGGGGTCGAGGAATCCGGCCAGGGTCGCGAGGCCGAGGGGTGGGAACAGCGAGTACTTGATCGGACGGAAATAGGGGCTCAGCGCCTCCGTCAGCGCAGGCAGGATCATCTTGACCTTCACAGGGGGATCCCCATCACCACCACGCAGACCGTCCGGCGCCGCGGGCCGTCCAGCTCCACGAGGAACACGCGCTGCCACCGGCCGAGCTGGAGGGCGCCGCCGGCGACCGCCAGCGTCTCCGAGCTGCCGAGCAGCAGCGCTCGGCAGTGGGCGTCGCCGTTCCGGCTCTCGTCCGGCGCGGCGTCCCGCCGCCGATGCAGCTCGTTGTGGCCGTAGACCGCGCCCCGCGGCACGAGGCGCTCGAGCATGCGCTTGGCGTCTTCGATGAGCAGCGGCTCGTTCTCGTTCACGACCACGGCGGTGGTCGTGTGCCGGCTCTGGACGCAGACGAGGCCGTGGCCGATGCCCGAGCGGCGGACACGCTCGGCCACCAGCTCAGTCAGGTCGACGAACTGGAGGCGCTCCTCGGTCTGTAACTCGACGACGTCGCTCGAGACGCCGATGCCGGACCGCTGCTCCTCGCGCACGAACGGCTTCGTGGCCATCCAACCTCCCTGGGCCCTCCGGCCCGTAACGGTGAGGAAGATGGGGCGCGCGCTGCCGTTTGAGATGCCCGAGAGATGAGGAATGGGTGAGGATCGCGTGAGGGCGAGGAGCCTCCTATTCCTGCTTCTTCGTGGCGGTGCCCTTCGGAGCTCCTGCCTTGGCGCCGCTGCTGGCCGCCGGCTTGGGCCGCCAGAAGTCGGGCGCGGCGGCGGCGATCGGCTCCGCGGGGTTGCTCCAGTCTGGCCGCAGGCGGCTGAGGGTCGACTCGGTGGTCAGCACGGACTCGGAGGAAGCCTTGAGGAACGCCGCGTAGCCTTCTTCGCCCAGCAGCTTCGCCAGGGGCGTGGCGCTATCGATGTCGCCGAGCGACTTGCGGAACGTGGTGACGTAGTAGACGGTGCCGGTCTGGCCGGCGACCGCTTGTGAAACCAGAACCGTGACCTTCGCGGCAGCCTTCTCGTTGGCGGCCTTGACGGCGCGGAGCTGCTCCTCGACCTTCAGCCCCTGCCCCGGCCGCGCGTGCACGATCGTGGTCTGAACCCAGCGCGCCTCGCCGATCATCGTGGCCATCGCTGCGGCGTCGGCCGGCACGTTGGAGCTCAGCTCCCAGCGCCGCCGCCGGATCTCGCTCTGCGTGCTCACCACGGAGCTGTCGACGTCCCGGAAGATCTGCTCGGTCGCCGCCTTGCCGTAGGCCTTGTTCATCGCGGCCATGAAGGCTCCGCTGGCCTCTTCGATGGCGGCAAAGCTGGGGCGCGTGCTGATGAAGCGTACCGTGTAACCTTGGCCATACTCCTGCGCGAGCGCGACCCAGTCGCTACCCTTGTTCTGACGATTGGCGGCAACGATCTTCTTGCTCGCGGCGTCGAACTGAGCCATCCTGTCCGGCTTGACCTGGACGGTGAACACGTCCAGAAGGTCGTTCTGCAGCTGTGCGGCTGCCGGAGCAGCGAACAGTGCGCACGCGGCCGGCACCCATAGAGCTCCGCGCAACATATATGCCTCCTTGTGTGTTTGGAATCGAACGACGAGACTACGCCCCCGACTGCAGTCACGTCAAGGACGGGCGCGTTCAGCGGCCGGGCGGTCCCGGCACGATCCCATGCTCGTGCTTCAGGCGCTCGAGGGCGGCAATCCGCACGGGCCGGCGGTCGTCGTGGTCGGTGGGGCGGTAGCCGGGGCCGTACTCGACGAGCTTGGCCCGCTCCATCAGCCGGTCGCGGTCGATGATCATCTCCGCGCGGCTCGTCCCCACGAGGTCGTTCTCGCGGCTCATGAAGATCGCCTCCTCCGGGCAGGCGTCCACGCAGAAGCCGCAGTAGACGCACCGCAGGAGGTCGATCTCGAAACGCGTGGGGTACTTCTCGATCGTCGCCTCGGGCCGCTCGCCGGCCTCGATGTAGATGCACTCGGCGGGGCACGCTGTCGCGCACATGTAGCACGCCACGCACTTGGGGGTCCCGTCCAGGCGCTGGGTGAGGATGTGGATGCCGCGGTAGCGGCCGGAGGTCTTCCGCTTCTCCTCGGGGAACTGGATCGTGGCCGCCCCGCCGCCGAACATGGTCTTCACCATGTTCTTCAGGGTGATCCCCATGCCGATCAGCACCGGGTAGATGCCGGGCTTCGTGTCGCGGTTGACGGTCACGACCCTGGCCGCCATCAGGCCCGGGCTTCTTCATTCAAACGGCGGCCTGCGGCCGCCGAAGAGCCGCGTCCTCGGTCGCGCACCTCATCGATGTTCCGTCCACCCGGGAGTGAATCCCGGTCGGACGGAGAGGAGGCGCTCCCTGCGGGCGCTCCAACAGCGATTGCTTCAAAGCTCATGCTCTCGCTTCCTGTGTCGCAATCTGCTCGGGGCCTGGGGGCAGGGCTCTTCCGCCGGCGCCGACGGACCTGAAGTCCAGGCCCGCGTAGTCCGGGACCGCCTTGGTCAGAAGCGCGAAGACGTCACGGGCCGTCGCCGCCGAGAACGGCGCGCCGAGCCGCCTCGAGAGGCCCGCCGCCATCTGCCAGCGAGGCGTTGCGCTGCCGGGGGCCGCGAACGCGCGCCGGATGCGCTGCACGCGGCGCTGGTAGTTGGTGAAGGTCCCGTCCACTTCCGCCCACATCGCGGCCGGCAGGACGAGGTGGGCGCGGTCGAGCAGCGGCTCCTCGTGCGTGGCCATCACCGCGATGAACGGTACCTTGCCGAGGGCGTCGAGCGCCTCCGGCCGGCGCAGCAGCTCGGGACCCTGAAGGACGAGGGCACCAACCTTGCCCGCCGCGCACGCGGCGAGGATCTCCTTCACCCCCGACCGGCCCAGCCCCTGGTCGAGGCAGCCCTGCGTGTTCGGATTGCGGTCGGCGTGCAGCAGCACGCCGTCCTCCAGGACGCGCACCTTGTCCTGGGGATCGCCCACGCGGAAGTCGAGCATCCCGCCCACCTTCTCGGCGAGGGTTCGGAACGCGAAGAGGTCCTCGTTGGTGGCCTGGGGCGTCGCCAGGAAGGCCGAAGCGGTGCCTGCGTCCCGCAGCCGTTCGGCGAGCGCGTCGAGCGCGGTGGGGACGCTCGCGCCCTCCCCGCCGGACGTGCCCCGCAAGCGCGCCGCGGTGACCCGCGTGTCGAGGGCGATCTCCTTGTACTCTTTCCGGCCGATGTCGCACATCCAGGACTTGTTGACCTCGACGTTGCGGCGGGGCCGCAGCCGCTGCGCCTCGCCGTCGCGGTGGTCGATGAAGATGTTGCAGCCGGTGGAGCAGCCGGGGCACACCGAATCGGTGGCCTCCAGGAACCACACCCGCATCTTGAAGCGGAAGTCGTGGGAGAGGAGCGCCCCCACCGGGCATACGTCGGCGAGGTTGCCGGCGTAGTTGTGCGTGATGGGCCGGTTCTCGAAGGTCGAGATCTGCATGTGGTCGCCCCGGTTCACGAACTCGAAGCTGTTGGTGCGGGTCACCTCGGCCTCGAACCGGAGGCAGCGCGAGCAGAGCACGCACCGCTCGGCGTCGAGCATGATCGGACCGAGGTCCACGACCTTGCGCTTCCGGACCTTCTCCTCGGGCTGGACCCTCGAGTCGTGGAGCCCGTGCTCCATGTACTGGTCCTGGAGGTAGCACTCCCCGGCCTGGTCGCATACCGGGCAGTCGATCGGGTGGTTGACGAGCAGGAACTCGAGGGTCGTCCGGTGGGCCTGGACCGCCTTCTCGCTGGTCGTGCGCACCACCATGCCGTCGGTGACCACCGTGTTGCAGGCGATCTGCAGCTTGGGCATCTTCTCGATCTCGACCAGGCACATGCGGCAGTTGCCGTCCACGGGCAGGTCGGGGTGCCAGCAGAAGTGCGGGATCTCGATCCCGGCCATCAAACCCGCCTGTATGACCGTGGTCCCCGGCGGCACCTCCAGCTCCTTCCCGTCGATGATGCACTTAGGCATTCATTGCCTTTAAACGCGGAGGACGCGGAGGAAAACGGAGAGGACGCAGAGAATGAAAATAGGTGGGCGATATGCGAGTGGCTCGGTCTTCCCCTGCTTCCCTCATCTGTTCTCCGCGCCCTCGGGCTATGCCTGCCATCTCCGCGTTCTCTGCGTTGAATCCGTTTCGTTACCGGTCCAGCTCCCCGGCGATGATGTTGAGCCCGCCGAGGATGGCCACGGCGTCGGCGAGCAGCCCGCCCTTGATCATCTCCGGGAAGGCCTGATAGATGTTGAAGCTCGGCGGCCGCACCTTCACGCGGCGCGGGTACTTCCGCCCGTCGCTCACGACGTAGTAGCCCAGCTCGCCGTTGGCGGCTTCCGTGTAGCCGTAGACCTCGCCGGGCGGCGCGAGGATGCCCTCGTAGACCAGCTTGAAGTGGTTCATGAGGGCCTCGATGTTCGAGTAGACCTGCTCCTTCGGGGGCAGGGCCACCTTCTTGTCGTCGACGATCACCGGTCCCCCGGGCATCTTCGCCACCGCCTGCTCGATGATGCGCAGGCTCTGCCGGATCTCCTCGAGGCGGACGAGGTAGCGGTCGTAGCAGTCACCCACCGTGCCCACCGGCACGTCGAAGTCGTACTGCTCGTAGCCGGAGTAGGGGTGGTCCTTGCGGATGTCGTAGGCCACGCCGGAGCCGCGCAGGCACGGCCCGACCCAGCCCCAATCGAGGGCCGCCTCGGCCGGCATCGTCCCCACGTCCTTGAAGCGCCGCGCGAATATGATGTTGCGGGTGAGGAGCCGGTCGGTCTCGTCGGTGTACTTCCGCACGCTCTCGATGAGCCGCCGGCAGCGGTCGGCGAAGTCTTCCGGCACGTCCTGGGCCAGCCCGCCGATGCGCACGTAGGAAACGGTGAGCCGCGCCCCGCAGCACGCCTCGAGCAGGTCGTAGATCTCCTCGCGCCCGCGGAACAGGTAGAAGAAGGGCGTGATCGCCCCGAGGTCGACGACGTTGGTCCCGATGCAGACGAAGTGGTCCATGATCCGCGAGAACTCGGAGAGGATCACGCGGACGGCCTCCGCGCGCGGCGGCGCGTGGATCCCCATCAGCTTCTCCACCGCCAGCGCCCAGCCGTGGCCGTTCATGAAGGAGGAGCAGTAGTTCAGCCGGTCGGTGTAGGGGATGATCTGCCAGTAGGTCCGGACCTCCGCCATCTTCTCGAAGTTCCGGTGCATGTAGCCGATCTCGGCCGCGGCGTCGTGGATCGTCTCCCCGTCCATCAGGGCCTGCACGCGGAAGGTCCCGTGCATGGCCGGGTGCGAGGGGCCGATGTTCACCACGAGGTGCTCGGAGCCCTCCGGCACCTTCAACAGCCAGGTCTGCGGCTCGGGCAGCACGTGGCGCTGGGCGGTCGGGTAGTCCTTGCGCATCGGATGGCCCACGAAGTGGTGGTGAGTCAGGATGCGCGTGAGGTTCGGGTGACGCTCGAAGACGATGCCGTAGAGGTCCCAGGCCTCCCGCTCGAACCAGTTCGCGCCCCGGTACACACCGGTGAGCGTCGGCAGCCTCGGGTTCGCCTCGGGGACGCCGACCTTCAGGCGGACGTGGTGCTTGCCGGAGACCGAGTACGCGTGCAGCACCACCTCGAACCGCTCGGGCCGGTCCTCGTCGTCGAGGTGATCGACGCCGCAAAGGTCGAGAAAAAGCTTGAAGTCCAGCTCGGGACGGGTCTTGAGCAGCGTGGCCGCCCGCACCCACGCCGAGGGCGTCACGGTGATCGCGAGGTCGCCCCGGAACTCCTCGACCTTCAGCACCTCGGCGCCGAGCGCTTCCTTCAGCACGCGTGCGGCGGGGCTCGTGGCCTCCGCGGGGGCGGGAGGCGTCTCGGTGGCGCTAGCCATGGTGAGGGTTCGTGTCCGGCTCCGAAGGGATGACGCGCAGCGGGATCACGCCCCGGGGCGGCAGGCCCGCGCGGCCGCGCTCGGCGTCTTCCCTGGCCCAGGCGGCGCGGCGGGCGCGGCGGTCGATGGCCCCGTCGCCGGGGGCGCCGAGCCGGTGCTCGCCCTGGGGTCGCTTGGCCTGCTCGCCGTTGGTGATCCGCTCCTGGATCTTCATGACGGCGGCGATGAGCGCTTCGGGGGACGGCGGGCAACCCGGGACGTACACGTCCACCGGGATGATCTCGTCGATGCCTTGCATGACGTGGTACGAGCGGTAGAACCCGCCCGACGACGCGCACACGCCCATGGAGACCACCCACTTGGGCTCGGGCATCTGGTCGTAGATCGTCTTCAGGACCGGGGCTTCCTTCTCGACGATCGTGCCCGCCACGAACATCAGGTCGGCCTGCCGCGGCGAGAAGCGCAGCACCTCGGCGCCGAAGCGCGCGATGTCGTAGTGGGACGCCGTCATGGCCATGAACTCGATGGCGCAGCAGGCGGTGCCGAACGGCATCGGCCATATGGAGGACTTGCGTCCCCACTTCACCACCGCGTCGACGGTGGTGGTGATGACGTCGCCCCCCTTGTGCACGCCGGCGTAGGCGGTGGGATCGGTCAGCTTGCCGCGGAAGATGTCCAGCAGTCCCATGGGCGAAGCACGATCATACCCTACCGCCCGGCGTAGAGGCTCAGCGAGGCGCGGGCCCAGTCATCGATGCGCGCCCACCACAGGAGGGGGAGGACGTTGCCGAGGAGGAGGATCCACACCCACGTCGCGTCGGCAAAGGCCAGCCGGAAGGGCGGCTTCTCGGCGGGAGCATTGTCGATGATCATCGTCTTCAGGACCCGGGCGTAGTAGTACGCGGCGATGGCCGCGTTGACCGCGCCCACCGCGGCGTACCAGAAGTAGGACCGTCCCCGCTCGACGACGGCGGCGAACACGTAGAGCTTGCCCATGAAGCCCACGAGGGGCGGGATGCCCATCAGCGACAGCAGGAACACGGCCATGGCCACGGTGAGGAACGGCGAGCGGCGATGGAGGCCGGGATAGTCGCGCAGGTCGAAGGTCCCGTCGTGAAGGTGGATGAGCGTGACCACCAGGAACGCGCCGAGGTTCATGACGAGATAGGCGAGCAGGTAGATCATCAGCGCGCGCGCGCCGTTCTGCGACAGGGCCACGACACCCATCATGATGTAGCCGGCGTGGGCGATCGAGGAGTAGGCCAGCAGCCGCTTCATGTTGGTCTGGGTGAGGGCGGCCACGTTGCCCACGGTCATGCTGAGGACCGAGATGATCATCAGCACGTGCACCCAGTCGACGGTGCCCGCGAGGTCCCACGGCCCCGCCCGCGGCGCGGCCAGCCCCGTGTAGAAGAAGCGCATCATGATCGCGAAGCCGGCCGCCTTGGGCGCCACGGAGAGAAAGGCCGTCACCGGCGTCGGCGCGCCCTGGTACACGTCGGGGCACCAGAAGTGGAAGGGCACGGTCGCGGTCTTGAAGCCGAAGCCGGAGAAGACCAGCAGCGCGATGGCGTAGATGGCGAAACGGTTCGAATCGGCGACCCCGGCGGCCAGGAAGTCCCGGATGGCGGGCAGGCTCGTCGTGCCCGTCAGGCCGTAGAGCAGCGACAGGCCGTAGAGCATCCCCCCCGTGGAGACCGCGCCGAAGAGGATGTATTTCAACGAGGCCTCGTTCGACATCCGGTCGCCCTTCATGTAGGCCACCATCACGTACGAGGTGATGGAGACCATCTCCAGGGCCAGGTAGAGCATGGCCAAGTCGTTCGCGGTGGCGAGCAAGACGTTGGACAGCGTCACCGCCAGCAGCAGCGCGTAGAACTCTCCCTGGCCCAGGCCGTGCAGCTCGCGCGAGTTGCGGAAGGTGAAGGCGAGGACGACGAGCAGTGAGGCCGCGATCAGCAGCGCCTGGAAGAAGGACCCCAGGGGATCGACGACGGCCATGCCGCCGAAGATCTCGGCCGACACGCCGCGCAGCGCCACCGAGCGCACGAGCGCGAGCAGCAGTCCGGCGACGGTCAGGATGCGGCCCACGGCGTCTCGCCACCGGGCCCCCGTCGCGTCCACGAGGACCACCAGCAGCGTCGCCCCCCCGAGGATCAGCGCGGGCTCGAAGCGCTTCATGCTGGTGAGGACCTCCGGCATGCTACCCACGGAGGATGTCCGCCTCGTCCAGGTTGGACGTCCGGCGCAGCCGGTAGAGCGTGAGGACGATGGCCAGCGCCACCGCCACCTCGGCCGCGGCGATCACGATCACGAACACCGCGAAGAGCTGGCCCTGGAGGTTGCCGGAGCCGAAGCGCGAGAAGGCGACCAGGTTGAGGTTGGCGGAGTTCAGCACCAGCTCCACGCCCATCAGGACGTTCACCGCGTTGCGCCGGGTGAGGATGCCGAGCATGCCCAGCGAGAACAGCGCCGCCGAGACGATCAAGTAATGCGAAAGCCCGATCATCGAATCAACCGTCCTCGCTTCGGCGCGTCATCGAATTCCGTCTCGCGGGAGTGACTCCCGCTCGGCGGTAGGGAGGCCTTCGCTGCGGGCGTCATGCCATCTTCTTCCGGCGCACGATCATGGCGGCCCCCATCAGGGCGACCAGGAGCAGGATCGACGCCGCTTCGAAGGGCAGCAGGTACTGGCCCATGAACAGCCGTCCGACCTCGGCCGTGGTCACGCTCGGCGGCCGGCCGGGGCCGGTTGCCCAACGCGTGCGCAGGCCGGTGGCGGTGAGGATCGCGAAGAGGCCGGCGGCCACGATGATCCCGGGTGCGAACTGCGTGACCTCGCTGCGCAGGTCCAGGTCGTAGAGCTTGTGGGTGAGCATCACGCCGAAGAGCAGCAGGACGAGGATGCCGCCCACATAGATGAGGAGCTGGGTGGCGGCCAGGAAGTCGGCCCCCAGCAGCACGTAGAGCCCGGCCACGCCGAAGAACGTGAAGAGCAGCGCGAACGCGCTGTAGATGAGGCTGCGGGCGAGCACGACCACGGCCGCCGAGACCACCGTGATCGCTCCGAACACGTAGAAGACGACCGCCTCCCCGCTCATCGCCTCACGCCTTGCTCGGCTCGGGATCGGCCGGCGGCTCCGGAAGCGGGCCGGCCGTGGGGGGCGGCGGGAGCTTCGGCTCGGGGTTGTTCGCGGCCCCGGGCGCGGCCGCGGGCTTCGCCGGCGGCTTCGGGTTCACGGTCAGGAACTTCGCGCTGGGTTTCGCGAAATGGTAGAGGTGATTGGTCAGGTCCGTGCTGGCGAACTCGTACTCCGGCGTCATGTAGATGCAGTTGGTCGGGCAGGGATACGTGCAGAGGTTGCAGTAACAGCACAGCGACATGTCGATGTCGAAGAGCTTCGTGTCGAGCTTGATGGGAGTGCCGTCCGCGGCCCAGATGGCGGGGGCCGTCGTGGGCCGCTTGTCCGTCTTGATGTAGATGCAGTCGACGGGGCACGCCCGCGCGCACTGCCCGCACCCGATGCAGTCCTCGTACTTCATGAAGAGCCGCATCCGGCTGCGCGGCGGGAGCTGCCACTTCTCCTCCGGGTAGTGCAGCGTCACCTTGTTCACGAACAGGTGGCGCCACGTGATGTTCATCCCCACGAGGACGGTGGAGAAGCCTTCCCAGACGTCCCGGAGCCAGCTCAAGCCGCCATCTCCCGGGTGCGGCGCGCGCTCCAGCGGCGCGCGGCCACGATCATGTAGGCCAGATACGCGAAGAGGAGCGGCGTGAGGCTCCAGCCCGCCCAGCGGTCCCAGGGGAAGCCGTTCGCGGTCCGCGGCCAGAGGGTGAGGCCGCCCACCACGACCACCAGCACCATCGAGATCGGCAGCAGCACCTTCCACGCGACGTACATGAGCTGATCGACCCGCAGGCGGGGCAGCGTCCACCGCAGCCACATCATCACGAAGACGAGGGACCAGGCCTTGGCCACGAGCCAGAGCGGGCCGAGGCCGATGGTGAAGTCGCCGAGCGGGATGGCCTGGAGTATCGGGATGGGCGCCCACCAGCCGCCGAGGAACAGCACGGAGGCCACGACCGACACCACGAACATCTCGGTGTACTCGGCGAGGAAGAACATCGCGAAGAAGAAGCCGCTGTACTCGGTGTGGAAGCCGGCCACCAGCTCGCTCTCCGCCTCCGGGATGTCGAACGGCGTGCGGTTGCACTCGGCGAGGCCGGCGGTGAAGAAGATGACGAAGGCCACGGGCATGAGCGGAAAGTAGCGGAACAGGAACCAGCGCGAGAGGCCGCCCCCCTGCGCCCACACGATGTCCTGCAGGGACAGGCTGCCCGCCATCATCACCACCGTGAGCAGGACCATCACCGCCGGGATCTCGTAGGACACGATCTGGGCCGCGGAGCGCATGGCTCCGAAGAGGGCGTACTTGTTGTTTGAGGCCCAGCCCGCCATGATCAGGCCGACGGTCGAGATGCTCGACACGGCGACCACGTAGAAGAGGCCCACGTTGAGGTCCACCGCCTGCAGGCGGGAGCCGAAGGGCAGGACGACGAAGGACAGGAACGCGCCCACGACCACCAGGCACGGAGCGAGGATGAACAGCATCTTGTCCGCGCCCGCCGGGTAGATCGCCTCCTTGAACATGAGCTTCAGCGCGTCGGCGATCGTCTGGAGCAGGCCGTGGGGACCGACCCGCTTGGGACCGATGCGGTCCTGCATGAAGCCCGCGATCTTCGTCTCCACGTACACGTAGGCGCTGGGGCCCAGGGCCATGAGCGTGACGAGGATGACCGCGCACACGCCGGCCGCCAGCGCCACCCGCAACCCATAGGGCATGCCAGCGGGAAGCAGGTTGAAGACGAGGTCCATGGCTACCTGTCTATTTCCCCAAGCACTACATCCAGACTGCCGATCAAGGCGATGATGTCGGCGATCATCATGCCCTTCGCCAGCACGTGGAAGATGCTCATGGCCGTGAAGCAGGGGCTCTTCACCTTCACGCGATAGGGATTGACCCCGGTCCCGTCGGCCACGATGTAGTACCCGAGCTGGCCGCGCGGCGCCTCCGACCGCGCGTAGACCTCGCCCTTGGCCGGCTTCACGCGCTTGGGCACCTTCTCGTGGACGTCGGTCTTCTCCATCTTCTCGAGGCGGTCCACGGCCTGGTGCAGGATCTTCGCGCTTTCCCTCATCTCGAGCGCGCGGACCCAGTTCCGGTCGAAGCAGCTTCCCCGCGGCCCGAATTTGCCCTCGCCCACGACCACGTCGAACTCGTAGTTCTCGTACCCGAGGTAAGGCTCGTCCCGGCGCAGGTCACGGGGCGGCCCGCTGCCGCGCAGGTTGGGGCCGGTGAGGTCGTACGAGACCGCCAACTCGGGCGAGCAGACGCCGATGCCGGCCGTCCTCTTGATGAAGATCTTGTTCTTGATGAGGAGGTCGATCATCTCGGGGTACGTGATCGCGTCGAATTCGCGCAGGAACTGGCGGCACGCCTTCACGAAGCCGTCGGGCACGTCGTGGCTGACCCCGCCCACCCAGTTGTAGTTGTAGAGGAGCCGCGCGCCGCAGGTCCACTCGAACAGGTCCAGGATCTTCTCGCGGTCCCGGAGCAGGTGCAGGAACGGCGTGAAGGCCCCGATGTCCATGCCGTACGTGCCGACCGCGATGCAGTGGGAGGCGATCCGCTGCAGCTCGGCCATGATCACGCGGATGGTCTGGACGTACGGGCTGACCTCGATCCCCATCAGCTTCTCGACGGCGAGCGCGTAACCGAGCGAGTTGCCCATGGAGGCGACGTAGTCCATGCGGTCCGTGTAGGGGATGACGCCCGGGTAGTCGACGCTCTCCGCGTGCTTCTCGAAGCAGCGGTGCAGGTAGCCGATGTGGGGGCGGGCCGCGCGCACGACCTCGCCGTCGGTGCGCAGCTCGATCCGCAGCACCCCGTGGGTCGAAGGGTGCTGGGGGCCCATGTTGAGGATCATCTCGTCGGTATCGATGTCGTCGACCCGCCAGCCGTATTCGCCCGCGGTGCTCCGCGTTTCGTTAATCATCGACGTGGCGGTTGGGGGGCGTGATGTCGAACGGGCCCACGCCGATCTTCTCTCCGGCCATCGCGCGCTCGGCCATCTGCGGCGTCGGCTTGACGTGCATGCCGTTGTAGAAGTCCGGATCCACCCAGTCCTTGCGCAGGGGATGGCCGATCCAGTCGTCGGGCAGGAGGATCCGCCGCATGTCGCTGTGGCCGTCGAAGACCATCCCGAAGAGGTCGTAGGCCTCGCGTTCGTGCCAGTTCGCCACCGCCCACGTGCCCTCGACGGTGGGCACGCGCGCCCCGTCCCGCGGGAGGTGCACCTTCAGGACGAACTTGTGGAGATGCTCGTAGGAGAAGAGGTGGTAGACGACCTCCATCCGCGGCGGCTCCTCCTTGGGGTAGTCGACGGCGGAGAGGCAGAGGAGGTTGTCGAAAGCCAGGGCGGGGTCCGACTTTACGAAGGCGGCCACCTCCGCGATCGCATCGGGAGCGATCACGGCCCAGGGCTGCAGCGTCTCGGCCTGGAAGGCCACGATCTTCTCGCCGAAGCGGTCCTTCAGCCGGCCATGAATCGAAGCAGCGTCCAACTACTTTCGAGCCTCGGGGGCCATGCTCGCTCCGACCAGGCTGCCCAGCGTCTCCCCGCGGCGGCGAAGGACACGGTCCTCCTGGATCTTCTCCTGCAGCTTCATCACGCCGTAGAGCAGCGCCTCCGGCCGCGGCGGGCAGCCGGGAACGTAGACGTCAACCGGCACCACCTCGTCGACGCCCTTCAGCACGTGGTATCCGTGCTTCCAGTACGGCCCCCCGTTGTTCGCGCACGAGCCCATGGAGATGACGTACTTGGGCTCCGGCATCTGCTCGTAGAGGCGCTTCAGCCGGGTGGCCATCTTCAAGGTCACGGTG
>WNFB01003050.1_pt1 | contig 21031 bp, 17 predicted proteins | sample 5400501 | NCBI WGS metagenome assembly WNFB01 (sample SAMN13153341, study PRJNA577476) | soil metagenome | isolation source: 200 cm saprolite under Douglas fir tree site 2 hole 1 | place: USA:California | collected 2015-04-18 | reverse complement strand
GCGCTGCCAGCCCAAACCTTTGCGGACGGCCGCTTCGATCAGGGTCGACGCCGAGGCGGCCGCCACGAGGAGCAGCCGCTTCCCCACCACGGGGACCAGCGACTCGCCGAGCGCGCTGGCGCGTGCCGGAGGAAGGCGCGGGTCGGCCAGCTCGGCCGGATCGGCGACGACGAGGGCGTCGAACGCCCCCGCCGCGGCCAGGGTCGCCGCAGCCTCGACCTCCACGTCGAAGCCCTCGACCGGGCCCGACTGGGCGATGTCCAGGGCCTTGCCGCGCGCGCGCGGCTCGTCGGGGTCGACGAGGACCACCCGCCGCGCCAGCTCCTGCTCGGCGACGCGGCGCGCGAGCGTGGCGGCGAGCTCCCCCGCCCCCAGGATCGCGATGGAATGCACGGTGCCCGGATTCTAGCATCCGCCCGGACCCGGCCCTTCGCGGGTGCTACGCTGAACTGATAGCTCGTAGCAGCGAGCGAGGGGGTCTCCCCCGAGTGAGCGACTTGGGGAGGAGCGCGAACGCGCGCGGGGGGGTGCTCGTTGGGTCTGTACCCCCCCGAGTTGCCTAAGGAGGCGTGCATGAAGTGGATGGGCCTCTATCTCCTGGGGTACGTGATCTTCGTCGGGGGCGTCATCGCCGCGCTGTGGAAGATCGGCGTCCTCGAACGGCTCGGAGCCGCCTGGACCATCATCGGCCTCGTCATCGCGGTCGGGGTCGGGATCATGGTCGCGGTGAACAGCAGTGGCCGGAAGAGCATCGTCGAGGTCGACGAGAAGAGGTCGTAGCCCGAAGCGATCCTCTGAGTCGAGGAGCTCTCGCGCAACTGGGACAGCAACACGAACAAGCTCGGCTGGGACCGGGCGCGCGAGGCCACGCGCGACGCGTGGCACCGCGTCGAGAAGGCGATGCCGGGCGACGCGGACAACGATGGTTACTAAGAAGGCAGAAAGCAACTGAACAACTGACCGCGAGCGGAGCGCGATTCATTCGCGCGCAGCGAGGGGGGGTCTGGGGGGAGCGCCGCTAGCACCCCCCAGCTCACTGAAGTCGCGCGCCGCCAGCGCCCCCCAGCTTTTTGTATGATGTTGCCCTTCCGCGGGAGGGTCCGATGGCCGACAACCGCCGCAGCCGCATCACCACCGAGGGCGTGGAGCGCGCCGGGAACCGCGCGATGCTGCGCGCGGTTGGCTTCCGCGACGGCGACTTCACCAAGCCCATCGTCGGTGTCGCCAACGGACAGAGCAACATCACCCCGTGCAACCTCGGCCTGGGAGCGCTGGCCGCGCGGGCCGACTCCGCGCTCAAGGCGGCGGGGACGATGCCGCAGATGTTCGGCACCATCACCGTCAGCGACGCGATCTCGATGGGGACGGAGGGAATGAAGTACTCCCTCGTTTCGCGCGAGGTGATCGCCGACTCCATCGAGACGGTCGTCAACGCCGAGCATATGGACGGGCTCGTTGCGGTCGGGGGCTGCGACAAGAACATGCCAGGGGCCCTCATGGCGATGGCCCGCCTCGACGTGCCGTCGATCTTCGTCTACGGGGGGACGATCAAGCCCGGACACTACGCGGGACAGGACCTCACGATCGTCAGCGTCTTCGAGGCGGTCGGACAGTTGAAGGCCGGAAAGATCGCCGAGAGCGACCTGCGGGAGATCGAGCGCCGCGCCTGTCCGGGTGCGGGATCGTGCGGAGGCATGTTCACCGCCAACACCATGTCCTCGGCCATTGAGGCGCTGGGCATGAGCCTGCCCTACACCTCCACCATGGCCGCCGAGGACCCCGAGACGGCCGACGCCGCCGAGCGGGCCGGACGCACGCTGGCGCAAGCGATCTCCAGGGACCTGCGCCCGCGCCACATCCTGACCCGACACGCTTTCGAGAACGCGATCGCGGTGGTGATGGCCGTCGGCGGCTCGACGAACGCCGTGCTGCACCTGTTGGCCATCGCGCATTGCGCGGGCGTGAAGCTCGAGCTGGACGACTTCGAGGCGGTCCGCGCGCGCGTGCCGGTGCTCGCCGACCTGAAGCCGTCGGGCCGCTATGTCACCGTCGACCTGCACCGGGCCGGCGGCATCCCGCAGGTGATGAAGATGCTGCTCGCTCGCGGCGTGCTCCACGGCGACGCCGTCACGATCACCGGGCGGACCGCCGCCGAGAACCTCGCCGAAGTGCCCGCGGAGCCGCCCGTGGGCCAGGACGTCATTCGCTCCTGGGACCGGCCCCTCTACGCGCATGGCCATCTGGCGATCCTTCGCGGCAACCTCGCCGAGGAAGGCGCGGTCGCCAAGATCACCGGCCTCAAGACCACCCGCATGACGGGGCCGGCGCGCGTTTTCGAGAGAGAGGAGGGTTGCACGGACGCGATCCTCGCCGGCCGCATCCGCAAGGGCGACGTCGCCATCATCCGATACGAGGGGCCCAGAGGCGGCCCGGGCATGCGCGAGATGCTTTCCCCCACGTCCGCGCTCGTCGGCATGGGCCTGGGCGGCGAGGTCGGCCTGGTGACCGATGGACGCTTCTCGGGCGCGACCCACGGCCTGGTCGTCGGCCACGTGGCTCCCGAAGCGGCGACCGGCGGCGGGCTCGCCCTGGTGCGCGAGGGCGACCAGGTCACGATCGACGCCGAAGCGCGGGTGCTCCGCCTCGAGGTTTCCGACGCGGAACTGCGGCGCCGCCGCGCCGAATGGCGGCCCCCGCGGCCGCGCTACACGTCGGGAGTCCTGGCCAAATACACGCGCCTCGTCAGCAGCAGCAGCCTGGGCGCGGTGACCGATCTGCAGTGAGCTGGGGGGTGCTAGCGGCGCACCCCCCAGACCCCCCGCTCGCTGCGCGGGAGTAGATCCCGCTCCGCTCGCAGCTGTGGCCTTTAGACTTGACAGGCCCCCCGCCCCTTAGTATCCTACCGACCGTTCGGATGCTTGACTTGGCTCGAGTGCCGGTCGCCGGTTCCCCAAGGGCCTACCTGTCCGTCCTGCTGCGGGTCCTGGTCCTGCGGTCGATTAAACCGCCCGGGGGATCTGGGATCTAGCCGCAGCCGAGCAAGATCCAAAGGCCCCCGGGAAAGAGAGACCCGGGGCCTTTTGTTTTTTGGGGGCGAAACGCGATGGGACAGATGCTCACTGGCGCCCAGATTCTCTGGGAATGCCTGCTGCGGGAAGGTGTCGAGACCGTCTTCGGGTACCCCGGAGGCGCGATCCTTCCCGCCTACGACGCGATGCTGGACTACCCGATCCGGCATGTCCTCGTCCGGCACGAGCAGGGAGCCGCCCACATGGCGGACGGCTACGCGCGCGCCAGCGGCAAGGTCGGGGTCGCGGTGGCCACGTCGGGACCCGGCGCGACGAACCTCACGACCGGCATCGCCACCGCGATGATGGACTCCATTCCCACGGTGTTCATCACCGGGCAGGTCCCCTCGAAGCTGCTCGGCACCGACGCGTTCCAGGAGACCGACGTCACCGGCATCACGCTGCCGATCACCAAGCACAACGCCCTCGTCACCGACGTGCGCAACATCGCGACGGCGATCCGCGAGGCCTTCCTCATCGCGAAGTCGGGGCGGCCGGGGCCGGTCCTCGTGGACATCTGCAAGGACGCCCAGCAGGCCAAGACGGAGTTCGTGTGGCCGGAGACCGTGGACCTGCCCGGCCTGGAGGAAGCGTTGCCCCCCGACCCGAAGGCCCTCGCCCGCGCCGCGGAGCTGATCGCGGCGGCCGAGCGGCCCCTGATCCTCGCCGGCCACGGCGTCCTGAAGTCCGGCGCCTCCGAAGCGGTGCGCGCGTTCGCGGAGAAGACCGGCACGCCGGTCGCGCTGACCCTCCTCGGCCTCGGCGGCTTCCCCGCCAGCCATCCGCTGAGCCTCGGCATGATGGGCATGCACGGCGAGGCCTACGTCAATCAGGCGATCCAGCGCGCCGACCTGCTGCTCGCCTTCGGCATGCGGTTCGACGACCGGGTCACCGGCAACCTCGCCACCTACGCGAAGCTCGCGAAGAAGATCCACGTCGAGATCGACCCTTCCGAAGTGGGCAAGAACGTGGCGGTGGACGTGGCTCTCGTGTCCGACCTGCGCGCCGCGATCGTCGCGCTTCTTCCCCACGTGCCCGAGGCCCGGCACGATGCCTGGCTGGAAGAGATCGGGCGCGGACGGGACGAGACCCGGGGCCGCGACATCCTCCACCAGCCCGACGGGGGCCGGCTCTATGCGGCGCACGTCATCCATGACCTCTGGAAGGCCACCGGCGGCGAGGCGGTCGTGGTGACCGACGTCGGCCAGCACCAGATGTGGGAGGCGCAGTACTACGCCCACGAGCGCCCCCGCACCCTCATCACCTCGGGCGGGCTCGGGACCATGGGCTTCGCGCTGCCCGCGGCCATCGGGGCCAAGGTGGCGCGCCCCGACGCCGAGGTGTGGGTGGTGGCGGGCGACGGCGGGTTCCAGATGACGTCGTGCGAGCTGGCGACACTGCAGCAGGAGCAGCTCGACATCAAGATCGCCGTCATCAACAACGGCTACCTGGGAATGGTCCGGCAGTGGCAGGAGTTCTTCTACGACAAGCGCTACGCCGCCACCCCGATGCTCTCGCCCGACTTCGTGCTCCTCGCCGGCGCCTACGGCATCGCCGCCCACCGCGTGAGCCGGCGCGAGGAGGTGGCCCCGGCGGTCGAGGCCGCGCGGCGCTCGGGCAAGGCCGCCCTCTTCGACTTCCGCGTGGAGAAAGAGGAGAGCGTGTATCCGATGGTGCCCGCGGGGGCCAACCTCGACGCCATGGTCCGCCGGCCGGCCGGCGAGGAGGTGCAGGCGTGAAGCACACCCTGGTCGCCCGCGTGCAGGACCAGCCCGGCGTGCTGAACCGGGTGGCGAGCCTGTTCCGCCGGCGAGCCTTCAACATCGAGAGCCTCACCGTCGGCGGCAGCGAGACGCCCGCCTATTCGCGCATGACGATCGTGGTCGACACCGCCCGGGTGCCGGCGCACCTGGTGGCCGCCAACCTCCGGAAGCTCGTGCCGGTGACGGAGGTCCGCGACGTCACCCACCTGCCCACGGTGGAGCGCGACCTCGCCCTCATCCGCGTCCGGTGCGATCCCGCGACGCGGGCCGAGCTGTCGGGGCTGGTGTCGATCTTCCGGGCGCGGATCGTCGACGTGGGCGTCGACTCGGTGATCGTCGAGATCACCGGGGACAAAGAGAAGGTGGACGGCCTCGTGGACCTGTTGCGCCCGCGGGGAATCGTCGAGATGGTGCGGACGGGCAAGATCGCAATGGTACGAGGAGGGTCCGCAGAGGGCGCAGAGCAGGCACAAACCGCGTAGCAACTGGGGGTCTGGGGGGTGCGGAGCGACCCCCAGCTTAATGAGCGAGCGAGGGATTCACTCCCGAGCGAGCGGAAGACGGGCTTAGCTATGGCCAAGATCTACTACGACAAGGATGCGGACCTCAAGGACCTCGGCGGGCGGCGGATCGCCATCCTCGGCTACGGCAGCCAGGGGCACGCCCACGCCTTGAACCTCCGCGACAGCGACCAGCAGGTGGTGGTGGGCCTGCCCGAGGGAAGCCGCTCGCGCGCGCGGGCGCAGGCCGAGGGACTCCGTGTCCTCACCCCCGCCGCCGCGTCGGCGGAAGCCGACATCGTCATGATCCTGACCCCTGACACCGGCCAGCCGAAGCTCTACCGCGAGGCGGTGCAGCCGGCGCTCCGTCCGGGGAAGACCCTGATGTTCGCGCACGGCTTCAACATCCGCTTCGGCACCATCGAGGCGCCGAAGGACGTGGACGTCTCGATGATCGCGCCCAAGGCCCCCGGCCACCGCGTCCGCGAGGTCTTCGTCGAGGGCCAGGGCACCCCGGCGCTTCTCGCCGTCCACCAGGACGCGAGCGGCAAGGCGCGGCCGACCGCGCTCGCCTACGCCAAGGGCATCGGCTGCACGCGCGCCGGCGTCATCGAGACGACGTTCGCGGAGGAGACCGAGACCGACCTCTTCGGCGAGCAGGCCGTGCTGTGCGGCGGCGTGTCGGCCCTCGTCAAGAGCGGGTTCGAGACGCTCGTCGAGGCCGGCTACCAGCCGGAGATCGCCTACTTCGAGTGCATGCACGAGCTGAAGCTGATCGTGGACCTGATGTACCGCGGCGGCCTCAGCTACATGCGCCACTCCATCTCCGACACCGCCGAGCACGGCGACTACACCGGCGGCCCGCGCCTCATCACGGACGAGACGCGGAAGGAGATGGTACGGATGCTCGGCGAGATTCGCAGCGGCGCCTACGCGAAGCAGTGGATCGCGGAGAACGAGGCCGGCCGGCCCTGGTTCGACGCCCAGCGCAAGAAGGAGCGCGCCCACATCATCGAGGAGGTCGGTGCCCGCTTGCGGGGCCTGATGTCGTTCCTGGACCCGGTCAAGGTGACACCCGAGGGCGAGGTCAAGCCGGCTCGTGAAGAGGCGCGGCCGGCGGCGGAGGTGGCGCGATGAATCCTCGAATCATCATCTTCGACACCACGCTGCGGGACGGCGAGCAGTCGCCGGGCTGCAGCATGACCCCGGCGGAGAAGGTCCGGCTCGCCCGCCAGATCGAGCGGCTGGGAGCGGACATCATCGAGGCCGGCTTCCCCATCGCCTCCGCGGGCGAGGTCGAGTCGGTGCGCGCGGTCGCGGAGGAGATCCGCGGCGTCAAGATCGCCGCCCTCGCGCGGGCCAAGGAGCCGGACATCCTGGCCGCGGGCAAGGCGCTCCGCGGGGCCGCGCACCCGGTCCTCCACATGTTCCTCGCCACCTCGGGGATCCACCTGAAGTGGAAGCTCAAGCTCACGCCCGAAGAAGCGCTCAAGCAAGCGGTCGAGGGGATCAAGCTCGCGAAGTCGCTGGTCTCCGAGGTGGAGTTCTCGGCCGAGGACGCGACGCGCACCGACTACGGCTATCTCCTCGAGGTGCTCCAGGCCACGTTCGAAGCCGGCGCCACGACGCTGAACGTCCCCGACACGGTCGGTTACTCGCTCCCGCACGAATACGCGGCGCTGATCGGCCGGCTCGTGCGCGACATCCCGGGGGCGATCATCTCCGTCCACTGCCACAACGACCTCGGCGTGGCGGTGGCCAACTCGCTGGCCGCGGTGCAGGCGGGAGCGAGGCAGGTCGAGTGCACGATCAACGGCATCGGCGAGCGTGCCGGGAATGCCTCGCTCGAAGAGATCGTGATGGCCCTCAAGGTGCGGGGGAACACGCTGGGCGCGGAGACGGGCGTGAAGTCGGAGCTGCTCGCGCCGACGAGCGCGATGCTCTCCAACGTCACCGGCATCTGGCCCCAGCCCAACAAGGCGGTGGTCGGCCGCAATGCCTTCGCTCACGAGGCCGGCATCCACCAGCACGGCATCCTGGCCAACCCGCTGACGTACGAGATCATGACCCCGGCCAGCGTCGGGGTGAAGGAGACGCTCCTCGTCCTGGGCAAGCACTCCGGCAAGCACGCGGTGGAGTCCCGCCTGCGCGCGCTCGGCGTGCGCCTGACCCCGGAAGAGGTCGAGGCGGTGACGGCGCGGGTGAAGCAGCTCGCCGACGCGCAGAAGTACGTCTACGACGACGACCTCCTCAACCTCGTCGGCAGCAGCCAGGCCCGCAGCGTCCGCCTGGTGCGCTTCCAGGCGTTCTCCGGAAGCCAGGTGCTCCCCACCGCCACCGTCGAAGTCGAAGTGGACGGCGAGACGCGCTCGGCTTCGGCCGTTGGCAACGGCCCCGTGGACGCCGCCCTCAAGGCGGCCGACGCCGCCCTCGGCCTCAATCTGGAGCTTCTGGAGCTGACCACGCGGGCCGTGACCGGCGGCAAGGACGCGATGGCCGAGGTCCTGGTGCGGGTGCGGCACGACGGCGCCGAATCGTCGGGCCAGGGCGCGAGCACCGACACGATCGAGGCGGCGCTCAAGGCGTATCTCTCCGCGGTGGCGACGGCCCGCGCCGCCCACGAGCAGCCATCGCTCGCCGAGGAGTCGGCCTGATGAGCGAGGCCGGTCCCCGCACGCTCTTCGACAAGGTGTGGGAGTCGCACGTCGTCGTCCCCGCCACCGCCGATACCCCCGCGGTCCTGTACGCCGATCTCCACCTCGTCCACGAGGTGACCTCGCCGCAGGCGTTCGCCCTGCTCCGCGAGCGAGGCCTGCGCGTTCGCCGGCCCGACCGCACCGTGGCGACGATGGACCACTCGACCCCCACCGCCCCGCGCCGGCCGGGGGCGCCGATCCAGATACCCGACGCCGAGGCGGCGGCGCAGGTGAACGCGCTCGAGGTGAACTGCCGCGACTTCGGCATTCCCCTGCACGCCCTCGGCAGCGAGCGGCAGGGGATCGTCCACGTGATCGGGCCCGAGCTGGGGCTCACCCGGCCGGGCATGACCATCGTGTGCGGGGACAGCCACACGAGCACCCACGGTGCCTTCGGGGCGCTGGCCTTCGGCATCGGCACGAGCGAGGTCGGCCACGTGCTGGCCACGCAGTGCCTGCTCCAGAGCAGGCCGCAAACGCTCGCGGTCGAGATGGACGGCCGCCTTCCCCGCGGGGTCACGGCCAAGGACCTGATCCTCGCGCTCATCGCCCGCATCGGCATCGGCGGCGCCAACGGCCACGTCATCGAGTACCGCGGCGCCGCCGTCCGCGCGCTCTCGATGGAAGAGCGGATGACCGTCTGCAACATGTCGATCGAGGCGGGGGCGCGGGCGGGCATGGTCGCGCCCGACGACACGACGTTCCAGTGGGTCTCGGGCCGGCCCCATGCGCCCCAGGGTGCGGCCTGGGACGCGGCCGTGCGCTCCTGGCGCACGCTGCCGACCGACGACGGCGCGCCCTTCGACCGCACGGTGCGTCTCGACGCGTCGGCGTTGGAGCCGATGATCACGTACGGCACCAACCCCGGCATGGGCATTCCGATCCGCGGCACCGTTCCCGATCCGGGCGGCAACGCGACGCTGCAGCGCGCGCTCACGTACATGGGGCTCCAGCCCGGGGAGCAGCTCCTGGGGCGGCCCGTCGACGTGGTCTTCATCGGGAGCTGCACGAACTCGCGCCTGTCCGACCTGCGCCAGGCCGCGAGCGTCTTCGCCGGCCGCAAGGTCGCGCCGGGCGTGCGGGTGCTGGTGGTGCCGGGCTCCCAGCAGGTCAAGCGTCAGGCCGAGGCGGAAGGCCTGGACCGGATCTTCCGGGACGCGGGAGCCGACTGGCGCGAGTCGGGCTGCTCGCTCTGCATCGCCATGAACGGCGACCGGCTGGAGGCCGGCCAGTACGCGGTCAGCACGAGCAACCGGAACTTCGAGGGCCGCCAGGGCGCGGGGGGCCGCACGTTCCTCGCCAGCCCGCTGACGGCCGCCGCCGCCGCCGTCACCGGCCGCATCGCCGATGCCCGCGAGATGCTCAGGTAGGCCATGGAGCGCATCACGCGGTTCACGTCGTCCACGGTCGCCTGGCCGGCCGACGACGTCGACACCGACCAGGTCATCCCGGCCCGCTTCCTGAAGGGAACCGCGCGCGGCGGATGGGGCGAGCATCTCTTCGCCGACCGCCGCTACGACGGCGAGGGCCGTCCTCGCCCCGAGTTCCCGCTCAACCGTCCGGAGGCGAAGGGCGCGCGCGTGCTCGTGGCCGGCCGCAACTTCGGCTGCGGCTCCTCGCGGGAGCACGCCGTCTGGGCGCTGCAGGGCTACGGGTTCCAGGCGGTGATCGCCCTGTCGTTCGCGGACATCTTCCGCGGCAACGCGCTCAAGAACGGCCTGCTGCCGGTGGCGGTGGAGGAGTCGGCCCACGCCCGGCTCCTGTCCGCTCCCGGCTCCACGGTGACGGTGGATCTCGAGGCGCAGAAGCTCACGCTCGCCGACGGCACCGGGGCGAGCTTCGTCATCGATCCTTTCGCACGCTACTGCCTGCTGAACGGCATTGACGAGCTGCAGTTCCTCCTCGGCCAGGAGGATGCCGTCGCGGCCTACGAGAGGCGCACGGGTCCCCTTCCCGGAGGCATCCCTTCATGACGCACACGATCGCGGTCCTCAGGGGCGACGGCATCGGTCCGGAGGTGACCGAGGCCGCCCTTTCCGTCCTCGGTGCCTGCGTGCCCCTGAAGCTGCGCGAGGGCGTCATCGGCGGCGCCGCCATCGACGCCACCGGCGACCCGCTGCCACCGGCCACCCTCGAGACGTGCCTGCGCAGCGAGGCGGTGCTGCTGGGAGCCGTGGGCGGACCGCGCTGGGAGGGACCCGTGCGCGCCGAGGCGGGCCTGCTGCGGCTGCGGCAGGGCCTGGGTCTCTTCGCCAACCTGCGCCCGGCGCGGTTCATGGGCCTGCCGACACCGCTACGGGAGGCGCTGGCGCGGCACGCGGACATCCTGGTCGTGCGCGAGCTGTCCGGCGGCGTCTATTTCGGCGAGCCGCGGGGAGGCAACGACACCGAGGCCTTCAACACCTGGCGCCAGTCGGCGGCCCAGGTCCGCCGGGTGGCCCACGTCGCGTTCCGGGCCGCGCGCGGGCGGCGCCGTCGCGTCACGTCGGTGGACAAGGCCAACGTCCTCGAGACCTCCCGCCTGTGGCGCCGGGTGGTGAGCGAGGTGGCCCACGAGTACCCGGACGTGGAGCTGGAGCACCGCTACGTCGACGCGGCCGCTTTCGAGCTGCTGAAAGCGCCGCACCGCTTCGATGTCGTCCTCACCGAGAACCTCTTCGGCGACATCCTCAGCGACGAGGTAGGGGTGGTCGTGGGCTCGATCGGCCTGCTGCCCTCGGCCTCCCTGGGCGAGGGACCGTCGCTCTACGAGCCGGTGCACGGCTCCGCTCCCGACCTCGCCGGCCACGGCACCGCCAACCCGGTGGGAGCGATCCTGTCCGCGGCGATGATGCTCGAGCTGTCCTTCAGCCGCGCGGAGCTGGCCCGATCGGTGGAGGCGGCGGTCATGGCCACGCTGCGCGAGGTGCGGACCCCCGACCTCGGCGGCCGCGCCACGACCGCGGAGTTCACGGCCGCGGTGCGGCGCAACCTGGACTGGCTGCGCTGGTCGCACGCCTCGCCCGAGGACGAGGCGTCCTACGAGTGGGGCGTGTGATGCAGTCGAAGCAGGTCTGGATGAACGGGCGCCTGGTCCCGACCGAGCAAGCCACGGTGCCGTTCCTCAACACCGGCCTGCACTACGGTCTGGCCGTCTTCGAGGGCATCCGCGCCTACCGGACGGCGCGCGGATCGGCGGTGTTCCGGCTGCCGGAGCACGTCGAGCGGCTCATGCACTCGGCGCAGGTGCTGGCGATGCCGCCGATCCCGTGGTCCGAGGCCGAGATCATCGACGCGGTCCGCCAGGTGGTGGCCACCAACGGTTTCGACGACTGTTACGTGCGGCCGCTCATCTACCTCTCCGAGGGCGCGTGGAACCTCGACGTCGGCAACGCGAAGTCGAGCCTCGGCATCGCGGTGTGGGAGTGGGGGCCCTATCTGGGAGCGGAGGCGCGCGAGGCGGGCGTGCGCGCCAACGTGTCCTCGTTCACCCGCCACCATCCCAACGTGATGATGACCAAGGCGAAGATCGCCGGGAACTACGCCAACAGCGCTCTCGCGAAGACCGAATCGGTGCGGCTCGGCTTCGACGAGGCCATTATGCTCGACCCGTCCGGCTTCGTGGCCGAGTGCACCGGCGAGAACCTCTTCCTCGTCCGCGATGCCGCCCTCGTGACGACGCCCACCGCGACGATCCTGGAAGGCATCACGCGCGACAGCATCCTCACGCTCGCCCGCGACCTCGGCCACGAGGTGCGCGAGGAGCCGGTGAGCCGCGACCAGCTCTACCTGGCCGACGAGGTGTTCGTGTGCGGCACCGCCGCCGAGGTGGTGGCGCTTCGCGAGATCGACGGCCGCAAGGTCGGCTCCGGCCGCACGGGACCCGTCACCCGGAGCCTCCAGCAGGCGTTCCACGCGGCGGCCCGCGGCGAGAATGCGCGCTACGAGAAGTGGCTGACGTATGTGCGGGACGCCCCCGCAGAGCGCTCTGACCTCGTAAGCCCTCTCCCCTCTGGGGAGAGGGTAGGGTGAGGGGCACCCCTCACCCAGGCCCTCTCCCCCAAAGGGGGAGAGGGATTAAGGGATGCGCCTCTCTAACGGACGGAGCGCGTCTAGAGTGCCACGCAGCCTCTCCGGCCGGTCCGCGACGCGATCGAGATGGAGGAGCAGCAGGCAGCCGGGCAGGGCGACGAGCGCCAGCAAGGGCCAGAAGGCGCGATCGCCGAGCCGGGCGTAGAGCGGCAGGAACAGGATCGGGTTCACGGCCGTGGCCAGGCTCCAGGTGGCCTGGATCAAGCTCAGGTAGCGGCCGCGCGACTCGGCCGGCGACCAGTCCGCGATGAAGGCGAGCTTCTGGGGCGACGAGAGAATCTCGCCCGCCGTCCACAACACCACCGTGAGGAGAAACCAGGCCCAGTGCAGGAGGAAGCCGGTGACGGCGTATCCGACGCCGACGAGCAGCATGCCGACGGCGGCCACGCGCAGCCTCCGGAAGCGCCGCAGGGCGTCGGTGGCCGGGATCTCGAACATCACGATCAGCAGGCCGTTGAGGCCGACCAGGCAGCCGTACACCGGCGCCGGATAACCGGCGGTGACGGTGATGGTCAGGGGCAACGCCGTCACGTTGGTGTGGAAGGCGAGGGCGAAGGCGAAGGAGACGGCGGCGAGCTGGAGGCACACCGGGTCGCGCCACGGGCTGGGACCCGTCTCGGGGTGGGCGGCGCGCGGGGCGGGCCGAGTCTCCGGCACGAAGAAGTAGATGATCAGGCCGTAGAGGATCGTGGTGGCGCCGTCGGCGAGGAACATCAGCCGCCAGCTCCAGTCGGCGAGGAGGCCGCCTGTCGCCATCCCCACCGCGAAGCCGAGGTTGATCGCCGTGCGGAGGGCGGCGAAACCGACCGCGCGCTGGGCGGGAGGCAGAAGGTCCCCGATGACAGACGAGGCCGCGGGCCGGTAGAGGTCGGCCACGAATCCGAAGATCACCAGCAGGGGGATGAACACCCGGATGGACGGCGAGAGGCCCATCAGGCAGGCGAGGCCGCCGCCCCCGAAAAGGCTGGCCATCATGGCCAGACGGCGGCCGAGCCGGTCCGCCACGACCCCACCGATCAGGACGGAAACCAGCGAGCCGGCCCCGTAGCACGTCAAGAGAAGGCCGACCTCCGAGGGCGAGAGGCGGAACTCCCTCCGCAAGACGATGGCCAGATAGGGAATGATGAAACCGCCGAGCCGGTTGACGAGCGCCCCTGTTATCAGCAGGCGCACTGCGGGCGGCAGCCGCCGGAACAGGCTCAGCGGGCTCGCGAGCATCCGCGCACTCTAGAAGAATTCGTGGCACGATGCGAAGGTGGATCCTCTTCGCCGCCAAGCCGCCGGGCTGCTCGTCCTGGCTCTCCTGGCCGCCGGCGCCTGCTCCAACGCGCTCAATTACGCCGACCCGGCCGGACCCCGCTACGCGGGCCGCTTCGCCGGGGTCGACGCCGATCCCGCCCTCCGCATCGTCACCTTCAACATCAAGTTCTCTCGCGAGATCGACCGCGCGATCGAGCTGTTCCAGAAGAACCACGACCTCCAGAACCCGGACATCATCGCCCTCCAGGAGATGAACAACGCGGGCGTCGACCGCATCGCCCGCGCCCTCGGCATGAGCTACGTCTACTACCCCGCGGCCTTCCATCCCCAGGGGTCGGGCGACTTCGGCAACGCCCTGCTCGTCAACGGAACGATCGAGTCCGACCATAAGCTGATCCTCCCGCATACGAGCCGCTTCCGGCACATGCTGAGGGAGGCGGTGTCCGCCGACGTGATCGTGGACGGGATCCGCCTGCGCGCGTACAGCGTCCACCTGGAGACGCCGCTCCAGATCTCGGCGTCGGACCGCCGTGACCAGGCCCGCGCCATCCTGCAGGACGCCGCCGGGTACCCGGGGCCGGTGGTCATCGCCGGCGACTTCAACAGCCGCAACGTCGTGGGCGACGTCTTCGGCGGCGCCGGGTTCCAGTGGGTCACCCGCGACGCCGGCCACACGATCAGCTTCTTCTCCTGGGACCACGTCTTCGTGCGGGGTTTGGCGCTGAAGGCGCCCCCGCGGAAGGGCATCGTCCTCAACAACAACGGCGCCAGCGATCACCTGCCGGTGTGGGCGGAGCTGCTGCCCCAGGGCGCCGTGGTCCCCGGCGTCACGAGCCGCTAGGCCGGACGAGGCGAACGGACGGCGACGGACGGGACCGGGCACGTTCACGGCCACGTTGCACGTCTCACGTCCACGGTTGAGCCTTCCCCTCTCCTGAAAGGGAGAGGGATAGGGTGAGAGCGGGTGCTCGTGAACGTGCTCGTGGCCGTGCCCGAGCGCTGCGTTGTCGAGGAAGATGCAGCTCCTCGATGACGTGACGAGCCGTGTGAGGGATCCGCGCTAGCCGCGGCGGCGGCCAGAGGTCGCGGCGCGGAAGGCGAAGACGGCTAGTCCGCCGAGGACGAGGAGCAGGACGACCGCAGGTCCGCTCATCCACCCGCCCAGCGCCGGACCGAAAGGGAAGTTTATGGCGACCTGGTTCACCACGTACAGGGTGGTGATCGCGAGTCCGGGATCGTGGTCAGGACCACCACGGCGGCGACCGCGAGCCACTCCGGCATCACTCGCCGCAGCAGGAGCAGCATGAGGAGCACGGCCATGCTGATGGCGGCCGCGTCCACCTGGCCGAAGATCATCTCCGCCGCGATCTCACGCATGCCGAGCAGGGCGTCCAGCCCAGGCCGCGAAGGCGACAGGCCGGGCTGACCGATGAGGCTCGGGACGCGGAACATCATCGTCAAGTAAACGGCCGTCGCGGCGCCCGCGGCCATGCCGATGAGGACGTCACGACCCACCCGCGGGTCTGAGAAGCTCCCGCTGAGCACCCGGGTCCAGGAGATGAGGGTGTGCGGCCAGCGCCGTCGCACGTACGGCTCGATCGCGAGGTAGAGGATCCAGATCATCAGCGCCAGCACGAGGACCGAGCCCAAGCCGCGTGACGCGAGGCTCAGCTCCGCGTTGAAGTCGGGGACGTGGTGGGCATACAGGAGCCACGTCAGCATTCCCGACGCCACCACGTAGGTGGCGAGGCGGAAGGCACCCGCGCGGTCGCCGCGGCCAGCGAACAGGTGGCGGCGCGCGAGGAGGCAGCTGATCGCAAGGAGCGACAGGAAGAGCGCCCCTCCCGCAATGGCGGAGGCGCGCATGCCCGGCGTGAGCCTCAGCGGCTGCATGCGTTCGGGCCGCGTCCAGGGGGCGACGATCTGGAACGAGACCGGGCGGCCGCGGTAGGCGGCGGCCTCGATCCGAATGGGGATGTCGGGGCGATCCGGGTAGGTTCCCTCCCATGCCGCGCGCGCGTCGCAGTAAAAGGAAGGCGTCCATTCCGGCGCCGCGGGCCGGAATCGCGCTGGGTCCAGCCGCGCCTGCGAGAACAGAAGCGTCCAGTCCGGCGCCGGCGCCGGTCCTTGCGTGACCTCGACCTGAGGAGGCACGGCATAGAAGCTGAGCAACCGTCCCTGCATGTCGAACCGCACTCCCGTCATCCCCGAATCCACGACCGGCGGGTTGTTCCAATACACGCGGCCCACGAAGTTGCTGGACACGAGCGGCCGCGGGCTCTGCCGGTACCAGAACTGGAGGGCGGCCGGCTGGCCGGTGGCCAGCACGTCCCACCGGCGCGGCGAGCGGTCGTGCTCGGCGACGTACTGCATGTAGTCGCCGTCCACGGCCAGGCCCGCCACGATGTCGGCCGGAGGATCGGCGTAGCCGAGGCTCCGGACCAGGTCGTGGGCGCGGTCCTCGAGCGCGGCCGGGCTCTTCTCGATGGGCACGGCACGGAAGAGGTTGAGGGGGCGCGCGAGAAGGGTGAAGAGAGCGATCCCGATCGCGGCCACGAGCAGGCAGGTCCATGCCGCGGCCGGCGACAGGCCCTCGGCCTCCCCGGCCGCCGCCACCAGCTCCGGCGACGGCGTCTCGCCGGCGGCGAGCGCAGCCGCGAGCGGATCGCCGCCGGGCAGCGCCGCCGCGACAGCCAGCGCGGAGGCCGGACGGAGCCGGGGATCCTTCTCCAGACAGCGCAGGATCGCGCGCTCCACCGCCGGGTCGAGGTCGTCGATCAGCGTCGAGGGCCGTGCGGGGTCCTCTTCCTGGTGCTGGCGCGCCAGCTCCACCGCGCTCTTTCCCCCGAAAGCGCGGCGGCCGGTGAACAGCTCGTAGAGGACGAGGCCGAGCGCGTACACATCGCTGCGCACGGTGGCCTCGCGCCCCGCGAGCTGCTCCGGCGACATGTAGGCCGGCGTGCCCGAGCGCACGTCGTCGCCGCGCAGCGATTCGGCCAGCATGGCGAGCCCGAAGTCGGTGATGCGCACCTTGCCGCGGCCGTCGAGCATCACGTTCTCGGGCTTGAGGTCGCGGTGCAGGACGTCCCGGTCGTGGGCGGCCGCGAGGCCCGCGCAGAGCTGGCGCGCGATCTCGAGCGCCTTGTCGCGCGGCACGCGGCCGATGCGCCGCAGGAGCGAGGCGAGGTCCTCGCCGTCGACGTACTCCATCGACAGGAACGGCTGGCCCTCCGCCTCGCCCACGTCGTACATGCGGCACACCGCGGGATGGGACACCTGTCGGGCCAGGCGCACCTCGCCGAAGAGCCGCTCGCGGCGGTCGGTATCGTCCTGCAGCTGCTGGGGCAGGAACTTGAGGGCCACCGGCTGGCCGAGCTTGAGGTCGTCGGCACGATAGACCTCGCCCATCCCACCGCGGCCGAGGGGACCCACGATGCGGTAGCGGCCGGCGAAGAGCGTGCCGCTGACGAAGCGGTTTTGCCGCGTGCCGGCCGGAGTGCGAGCGCCCGAATCAGGAGGCGTGTCGCGATGGCTACCTGGTGCGGGAGAGGGCGAGCCGGCACGCCGAGGGGGCGTACCGGTGCGCGTCGCGTACGACTCTACGGAGGTGCCGCAGCCCGGGCAGATGCGGCTCGACTCCGCGATCGGCTCTGCGCACGAGGGACACTCAAGCATTGAGGACGACCCGGGCGGACGGGCTCATTCTATTACGTAGAGCCTCCGGGGAACGTTCAGCGTCACGTCGGCCCCTGAAGAGAAACCGAAGCCCAAGCTGACGAAGATCGCCATGATGGCGAACGCGGGCGGCGTGCGGGCGGCGAGGTCCGTCGGCGGCTGGCCCCCCGCCGCGGACCTCGGATAGCGCGGGGACGCTACTTCAGCCCGAACTCCCGGGCCCGCAGCTCCTTGATCCGGTCCCGCAACCGCGCGGCCTCCTCGAACTCGAGGGCCTTGGCCGACTCCCGCATCCGCTTCTCGAGAGCGCGGATCTCCTTGTCCAGGTCCTCGACCGTGCGGTAGCGCTCCTCCGGAGTCTCCGCCACCTCCGGCACGCCGACGTAGTCGGCCTCGTAGACGCTCGACAGCAGATCGCCGATGTTCTTGCGGATGCTCTCCGGCGTGATGTGGTGCTCCTTGTTGTAGGCCTCCTGCAACGCGCGGCGGCGGTTCGTCTCGCCCATGGCCGTCTTCATCGAGTCCGTTTCCTTGTCGGCGTAGAGGATGGCCATGCCCTCCACGTGGCGGGCGGCGCGGCCGATCGTCTGGATCAGCGAGCCGCCCGACCGCAGGAAGCCTTCCTTGTCCGCGTCCAGGATGGCGACGAGCGAGACCTCGGGCAGGTCGAGCCCCTCGCGCAGCAGGTTGATCCCCACCAGCACGTCGAACTCCCCCTTGCGCAGGTCGCGCAGGATGCGCACCCGCTCGAGGGTCTCGATGTCCGAATGCAGGTAGCGCACCCGCACCCCGAGGTCGTGATAGTACTCGGTCAGGTCCTCGGCCATGCGCTTGGTGAGCGTCGTGACGAGGACGCGCTCGCTGCGGGCCGCCCGGATGCGGATCTCGGCCAGGAGGTCGTCCACCTGCCCCCTCACCGGCCGCACGTCCACCTTCGGGTCCATGAGGCCGGTGGGCCGGATCACCTGCTCCACCACCACCCCCCCGGCCTTCTGCAGCTCGTAGGGACCCGGGGTCGCGGAGACGTACAGGATCTGCCCCAGCCGCTGCTCGAACTCGTCGAAGTTGAGCGGCCGGTTGTCGAGGGCGGACGGGAGGCGGAAGCCGTACTCCACCAGCGTCTGCTTGCGCTGGCGGTCGCCGTGGTACATCCCTCGGACCTGCGGCACGCTCTGGTGGCTCTCGTCGATGATGATGAGCGAATCCTTGGGCAGGTAGTCGAGCAGCGTCGGCGGCGGCTCGCCGGGGGCGCGGCCGGAGAGATGCCGGGAGTAGTTCTCGATGCCGTGGCAGTGCCCCACCTCGCGCAGCATCTCCAGGTCGAACATCGTCCGCTGGTAGACCCGCTGCGCCTCCAGCAGCTTCCCTTCCCGCTCCAGCTCCGCCTTGCGCTCGATCAGCTCCGCCTCGATCGTCTTGAGGGCGTCCGCCAGTCGCGGCCGGGGCGTCACGTAGTGGCTCGACGGGTATATGGCGACCTGCGCCAGCCGGGCCAGGCTCTTGCCGGTCAATGGATCGAAGGAGGTGATCGACTCGACCTCGTCGCCGAACAGCTCGATGCGGATCCCCGTCTCCTCGTAGGCGGGAACGATCTCCACCACGTCTCCCCGCACGCGGAACGTCCCACGCTTCAGCTCGTAGTCGTTGCGGTCGTAGCGCGCCTCGACGAGCTTGGCCAGGATGTCGCGGCGGTCGAGCGTCTCGCCCTGGCGCACGAAGAGCAGCATCCCGTAGTAGGCCTCGGGCGAGCCCAGGCCGTAGATGCACGACACCGAGGCCACGATCACCACGTCCCGCCGCTCGAAGAGGCTCCGGGTCGCGCTGAGGCGCATCCGGTCGATCTCGTCGTTGATCGTCGCTTCCTTGTCGATGTAGGTGTCCGACTGCGGCACGTAGGCCTCGGGCTGGTAGTAGTCGTAATACGAGACGAAATATTCCACGGCGTTGTGCGGGAAGAACGCCTTGAACTCCTGGTAGAGCTGGGCGGCGAGGGTCTTGTTGTGGGCGAGAACGAGGGCCGGGCGGTTCACCCGGGCCAGGACCGAGGCGACGCTGAAGGTCTTCCCGCTGCCGGTGACCCCCAGCAGGACCTGGTGCTTGTCGCCGCGCCGAAGCCCGGCCTCCAGCTCGCCGACGGCGGCCGGCTGGTCGCCCTTCGGCTGGAAATCGCTGACCAACTGGAACCTGCTGTCGGCGGGGGTGGGGGCCAGCCGGGCCTCCTCCGCCCGAATTCGGGGCATCTTCCCTCCGGGTTACAATGATGCCACACCGGCGACGGAGGAAATCATGAACGCCGAAAAGAGCACGCTCATCGACACCCAGGCCGACGTCGAGGGGAAGCTCCGGGGCAAGGATGCCCAGATCCTGGGGCGTTTTCAGGGGGAGATCGAGCTGAGCGGCCGGCTGCAGATGGGCGAGGGGTCCCGGGCCCAGGCGATCGTGACCGCGGACGTGGCCGAGATCGGCGGGGAGTTCAAGGGCGAGCTGAAGGTGCGCAGCCTGATCCTGCTCGAGAAGGGGCGCATCGAGGGCAGCGTCGAGGCCCAGACCATCGCCGTGCGGGAAGGCGCGCAGCTCAACGGTTCCGTCAACGTGGGCAGCGCCCTCCGGCCCCAGGTCGCCGTCGCCATCCCGCCCGCGCGGCCCGCGGGGGGGATGATCGCCGGGTGAACCTCCGCGAGCTGGCCACGCGCCTCGGATGCACGCTCCGGGGCGATGGCGCCGTGGAGGTGAGTCAGGTCCGCGGAATCGACGACGCCGGGCCCGGCGACCTCACGTTCGTTTCCAATCCGCGTTACGTTCCCCGCCTCGCCACCACCCGCGCCTCCGCGGTGATCGTCACCCCCGAGCTGGAGACTCCCCTGCCTAGCCTGCTCGCCGGCAATCCGTATCTCACGTTCGCGCGCGCGGTGGCGATACTCCATCCCCAGCCTCGGCCTCTCCCCGGTGTCCATCCCACCGCGGTCGTGGACCCCACCGCCGAGCTGGGAGAAGGCGTGCACGTGGGCGCGCTGGCGGTGATCGGGTCGGGCGTACGGGTCGGAGCCCGGACCGTGATCCATCCCCACGTCGTCCTCTACCCGGAGGTCCACGTCGGCGAGGACTGCCTGCTCCACTCCGGCGTCCAGGTGCGCGAGCGCTGCCGCCTCGGCCACCGGGTCGTCGTGCAGAACGGCGCCGTCATCGGGGCCGACGGCTTCGGCTTCGCCAGGGACGACGCCGGGCGCTACCTGAAGATCCCCCAGATCGGCGCGGTGGTGGTGGACGACGACGTGGAGATCGGCGCCCTCACCGCGGTCGACCGCGCCAGCCTCGGGCAGACACGGATCGGGCCCGGAACCAAGATCGACAACCTCGTCCAGATCGGGCACTCCGTCACCATCGGCCGCGACAGCGTGCTCGCCGGCCAGGTGGGCATCGCCGGCAGCACGACGGTCGGCGACCGGGTGACGCTGGCCGGGCAGGTCGGCGTGGTCGGCCACATCCGCATCGGCGATGGCGCCATCGTCACCGCGCAGACAGGGGTCCCCGGAGACGTGGAGCCGGGCGCGGTCATCTCGGGCACGCCCGCCATCGAGAATCGGGCCTGGCTCAAGTCGATCGCGGTGTTCGCGAGGCTCCCCGAGCTGCAGAAGCGGGTTCGCGAGCTGGAGCGGCGCCTGGAAGGGCTGGCCCGGAAATAGCCGTGGTCAGCGGCGCCCGCCGGGCGCGAAGTACCCCATGCGGTGCCGCACCTTCAACCCGTCGCGGCGGACGTCCACCTTCAGCTTGCGGAACTTGCCGTCGCGGCGCTGGTTGTCGGAGACGAACCCGATCACGTACTGCGCGGGCAGCTCGTCGAGAATCTTCTGGTAGATGAGCCCGAGGTCCTTCGAGGTGTTCGGGGTGAAGAGCTGGCCGCCGGTGATCTCCGCGATCTGCTGGAGGAACGCCCGCGACTGCAGCAGCCTCGCGCTGCCCGTGGGAAAGCCGCCCATGAAGCCGATCGGGTAGATGGT
>WNFB01001319.1_pt1 | contig 21057 bp, 19 predicted proteins | sample 5400501 | NCBI WGS metagenome assembly WNFB01 (sample SAMN13153341, study PRJNA577476) | soil metagenome | isolation source: 200 cm saprolite under Douglas fir tree site 2 hole 1 | place: USA:California | collected 2015-04-18 | reverse complement strand
CAGCTGATACGGTTCCCGCGGGCGCATGATCCATCCGGCTTGCACGTCGGAGTCCGCGCTGGCGCGCAGTACGGCGCCAACAGCAGCCCTGAACGCCTCGCCCGGATAGGCGAGTTGCGCACGGAGATCGGCGGGGAGCCGGTCCGCGGGCTCGATCAATGGCTCGAAGCGTCGCGCCCAGGCGGCAGTCAGCGAGTCGTACGCCGGCGCAAGCCAGAGATGGGTCTCGCCCGTTGCGGCGCGCACCGCGCCGACAAGACCGGCGCGCAGAAAGCGTACATCGCCGTCGCGCCAGGGGAGCGGCCGCACCAGCGGAAACGCGTCGTGCGATACGTAGCCCCAGCTCACCCACCACAACGCGCCGTTGCGCAGAGCCGGCGCCGGAGCGCCGAACCGCGCGAATGGAGCGAGACGCTGCAATCGCTCCGTGACGTCGCGCCGCCACAGCAGCACTCTGCTGTTCGATTCGCTGCGGGCCAATCCCCACGACTGAATCGTCCACGCGATCGCGAAGCGACGCCATGCGCCCGTGAGCCGCACAGCGCCGGACCCGGCGGGAGGAGCGGGCGGTGCGCTGTCAGCGGACGTAACCACCGGTCCTGGAAATCCGGGACCAAACAGCACCGCGGCATTCCCGGACGGCAGCGACGTCACCGCGAGGCCGGTGTCCGTTTCCAACGCGAGGCGGACCGGACCTGGGGCATTCGTCGGAGCGATCATCCAAACCGCGCCGCGATCCTCTTTGCGCGGCGCGGGGGAGGGGGGGCGCAGCGCGACGGCGGTTGCTGGAACGCCGCCGAGCGCCGCGCCGACATGGGCGGGATCCCACAGCGGCATGGCACGCACGGCCGCTTCCCCCGATGGGAACGCCGGCGGCGCACTGGGATTTACGTCCACAAGTCCGAACGCGAGGCGTTCGAGCGCAGCGCGATGGTGTATCAGCTCGGCACTTTCAGGCCCGGCCGACGCGCGCGCGACACCGGGAATGACGAAATAGCCGGCGCTGAGCGACACGAGCAGGGCCGCCCACCCAGCGAGAATCAGCGTGGGCCGGTCTCGCCAGGCCCAGACGAGCGAGATCACTGCCGTCACGATCGCCACCGCCGCCACGACATTCGACCCCGGTATGCGCACGGCGAGGGCTGCTTGATCCACAGCCCCGTGCAATCCGCCCACGATTTCCGCGGGATCGAGCGCTGCGCCCCAGGCAATGACCAGGGCGAGACACGCGAACAGAACCCCCAGGTGGGCGCGGGCGTAGTCACTGGCGCGAATGTGGCCCCGGCGAATGCGCAGGGATCCGATCACGCCGTAGAGCAGCGCCACAATCCCGAGGGCGGCGACGACGAGAATGAGCGTGCGGTTCTGGATCGTGGCCAGCCAGGGAAGGACGCTGACATAGTAGCCGGCGTCGTAACCCAGTTTTGTCGAATCGAGGACGCCGAAGCGCGGTGGCGAGGCCGCCAGAACGGCGTGACGCCACCAGTCGCCCGTGCCCAGGGACAGCAAGGTGCCGAGGATGATGCCGAGGAGGACGGTGGCGGCGAGGAGCGTGCGGCGCGGCACTGCTTCGACGATCTCGAGGTCGCCGAGCCGGCGCGGCATCTGCACGGAGCCGATCGCCCGATAGACGATCAGCAGATTACCCGCCATCCACGCGATCGCCACGATGAGCACAAATGCCTGCAGCAGCCGGGCGAGATCGCGGGCGGCAATCAATGCCTCGCCCCCCGCGAAGGTGCGGTCCCATGCCCGTTCCGCCGTCTCCACCGCCAGCCAGCGGCCGCCGACCAATGCAGCCACCAGCAGACCGGCGCCGATCAGGTACAGCCTGCGCCGGTTCGATCGCGTCACGCAGTCACGCCGTGCGCCGTCAGCCAGCCCTCGACCTCGGCGCGATACGCGTCGAGCGCCTTTGGATTTGTCGCTTCGAACCGCATTACCAGCACGGGCTGCGTGTTCGAGGCGCGCAGCAATCCCCACCCTTCCGGGAAGGTGATGCGCACGCCGTCGAGCGTCGAGACGGGGTACTTCGCGGCAAACTCCCCCGCCGCCTGCTGGACGATGTCGAACTTCTGTTCATCGGGACAATCGACGCGCATTTCGGGTGTGGCGTACGTCTTCGGCAGATCGGCGAGCAGGCGCGAGAGCGGCCCACCTTCACGCGCGACGTACGCCAGCAGCCGGGCCGCAGCGAACAGCGCGTCATCGAATCCGTACCAGTCGCCGCCGAAAAACATGTGACCGCTCATTTCCCCCGCGAGCGGCGCGCCGATCTCTTTCATTTTCTGCTTGATGAACGAATGCCCGGTCTTCCACATGACCGGCTGGAGACCGGCCTTTTTCAGCATCTGCGGCAACACCTCCGAGCACTTCACGTCGAAGATCACCGGGTGGTTCTTGCCCATGCGATGCACCAGGTCGCGTCCGAACAGGACCAGCAGCTGATCTCCCAGCACCGGTTCGCCGCGCTCATCGACCGCGCCGATGCGGTCCCCGTCGCCGTCGAATGCGATGCCCAGCTCGGCCTTCTCCTTTTTGACGGCGACCTGGAGGTCGTGGAGGTTCTCGAGGACAGTCGGGTCGGGATGGTGATGAGGGAACGTCCCGTCGGACTCGGCGAACAACGCAACGACATCGGCGCCGAGCTGCTTCAGAGTCTCGACGGCCACGAGACTCGTGACGCCGTTGCCGCAGTCCACCACGACCTTGAGCCGCCGCGCGAGTGGCGCGTTGCGCTTGACGATCGCATCTCGGTACGCGGTGAGGAGTGCGCGGTGCGCGGTTGACGTGCCGCCGGCCTTGGTCACGAGCTTGCCGTCGTTGATGAGTCTGTACAGGACCTGGATGTCGTCGCCGAAAACGGCATCGTGAGCCAGGACCATCTTGAAGCCGTTGAACTCGGGCGGATTATGCGAGCCGGTGACTTGAATGCCGCCGTCCACCGGCAGTGTCTTGGTGGCGAAATAGAGTGCGGGGGTCGGCAGCTCGCCGACGTCGACGGCGGCCCCCCCTGCCGCGGCGATTCCTTCGCGCACGCCCTGTGCGAGCGCTGCGCCCGACGGCCGGTTGTCGCGACCGACGGCGACGCGCGGCGCTTTGCCGGTGCCGAGCCGCTCCCAGGCGAACGTGGCGTATGCTTGTCCTACGGCGCGTGCGGCGGCGGGCGTGAGCTGTTCGTCCACGAGGCCGCGGATGTCGTACTGGCGGAAAATTGTGGCGGGAAGCTTCACGGATACGCCCTGCGTTAGTGGCCGCCGACCGGGCTTAAGGTGGGGGCCTGTGGCGAAGCGGCCGTTGTGGCCGCGGGATGCACGCTGTCTCCGGCGGATCTGGCGAGATCGAATAGGGGGTTGGGCCAGACACCGAAGAGCAGCAGGCCCACGACGACCGCTGCGACGGCGGCCCGTCCCCACCGGTCGAGGGAGACATCCACGTGCGCAGCCTCTATCGGCTCCGGTTTCATGTACATCGCCATGATGACGGGAAGATAGTACCCTGCCGACACGACGCTGGTGAGCACGAGAATAGCGGCCAACGTGTTCTGGCCGGCGCTGGTGGCGGCGATGAGGATGTACCACTTGCCGATGAACCCGGCGGTTCCGGGAAAACCCAATAACGACAGCATGCACACCGCGAGTGCAAAGGCGAGCCAGGGACGCTTGCCGGCGAGTCCCGCCAGGTCGTCGATCAGGACCTCGCTTTCGCCGCCCCTGCCCTTGGCCGTCAGCGCGGCGAATGCGCCGAGTGACATCAACGTGTACGCTATGACGTAAACGAGGAACGCACTCGTGCCGGCCGCGCCGCCGGCGGTCACCGCGACGAGCAGATAGCCCGCGTGCGCAACCGAAGAGTAGGCCAGCATCCGTTTGAGCGAACGCTGACTGAGGGCGAAGAGGTTGCCGCCGATCATCGTGACGACCGCGAGCCACCATAGGATGTCATGCCAGGCGGGGACTGCGGCGAACGCCTGGTTCATGACGCGGAACAGCGCCGCAAACGCCGCCGCCTTCACGCCGGTCGCCATGAAGGCGGTCACGGGTGTCGGAGACCCGTCATAGACGTCGGGCGCCCACATGTGGAACGGGACCGCCGCGATCTTGAATGCGAATCCCACGATCAGCAGTGCCAGACCGGCGAGCAACATGACGCTCGGCGGGCCCAATACGCTGACCTGGGCGCCAATCAGACCAAGATTCGTCGTGCCGGTGGCGCCATAGAGAAGCGCAATGCCATAGAGCAGGAATCCGGAGGCGAAGGCGCCCAGCAAGAAGTATTTGAGGGCTGCCTCGGCGGAGCGGGCGCGCCGCCGATCGAAGCCGGCGAGCACGTAGACCGCGACCGACATCAGCTCGAGTCCGAGAAAGATCACCATCAAATCGGTGCCGGCGGCCATCACCATCATGCCGAGGGTGGCGAAGACCAGCAGCACGTAGTACTCCGGCGCCAGCAATTGCTCTCGCTCCAGATAGGCGAACGAGATCAGCACGGTGAGCGCGGCGGCGCCGAGGAATACCCAATCGGCGACCCACCGGAAGTCGTCGGCCGCGACCATCGCCACGAGCCCCTGCACACCGGCCCGATTCCACCATAACCACCAAGTGGCGATTGCAGTGGACAGCAGCGCAAGCAGCGTGAGCCATCCGGTAACCCGCAGGTCGCGCACGGTTTTATGGCGCCACGCGACGAACAGCAACAGCACGAGTGCCCAGCCCGTCAGGACGAGCTCAGGCAGGAGCGACAGGAGCAGATCGTGATAGACCGAGGGGTCGAGTCTCATGGCCGCATCTGCTCGATCAGCGCGCGCGCCGCAGGCTCCATGCGCTGCAGGAACGGCTTCGGATAGATGCCGACCCACAGAATGCAAACGAGTAGCGGGACCAGCACCGCGATTTCCCGCGGCGACAAATCCGTCAGTTTCTCGTTCTCGGGATTCGTCAGCGGGTTGTAGATCATCCGCTGCAGGGCAGTCAGCAGGTAGGCGGCCGCGACGATGACGCCGGTCGTCGCCAGTGCCGTCGCGATCGGATAGGTGCGGAACGATCCCAGCAACACCAGGAATTCACCAACGAACCCATTGGTGCCTGGAAGCGCGATGGACGACAGCGACACGATCGTGAGGATCGCGGCGAACAAGGGCACCACGCGCGCGATGCCACCGTACGCCTCGATCAACCGGCTATGCCGCCGCTCGTAGATCATGCCGACCAGGAAGAACAGCGCGCCCGTCGAAATCCCGTGATTGATCATGATCAGCAGCGCGCCCTGCACGCTCTGCAGCGTCAGGGCCCAGATGCCGAGCATCACGAACCCGAGGTGGGCGACCGACGAATAGGCGATCAGCTTTTTGAAATCGGGCTGTACCATCGCCACGAGGCCGCCATAGATGATTCCGATCAGCGACAGGACGACAATGACGAGCTGCACGTTTTGATTGAGCGCGACCGCCGGGAAGAACGGCAGCGCGAACCGGAGGAAACCGTAGGTCCCCATTTTGAGGAGGATCCCCGCCAGGATCACCGATCCCGCCGTGGGTGCCTCGACGTGCGCGTCGGGCAGCCAGGTGTGCAGCGGGAACATCGGCACTTTGATCGCGAACGCGAGGAAGAACGCCCCGAACAGCCACCAGGCCACGGTTCCCAGCTGTCCGACCTGGCTGAGCAGATGGGTATAGCTGAACGAGTAGACGCCGGTCGCCCGGCCCGCGTGGAGGTACAGCACCAGGATCGCCACCAGCATGAGCAGCGATCCAAACATCGTATAGATGAAGAACTTGATCGCCGCGTACAGCCGGTTGTCGCCCCCCCAAACACCGATGATGAAATACATCGGGATGAGCATCACTTCCCACATCACATAGAAGAGGAAGAGATCGAGTGCGACGAAGACACCGATCATGCCGGTCGTCAGGATGAGGAGCAGAGCATAGAACCCACCCTCGCGCTTGGTGATGTAGCTCCAGCTCCCCAGAATCGAGAGCGGCATCAGGAACGTCGTGAGGAGCACGAGGAACAGCGAAATCCCGTCCACACCCACCGTGAAGTGAATGCCCCAGGCAGCGATCCAGGTCTGATCGGCGACAAACTGCATCCCGCCGGTCGGTACGAACGTCCACCACAGCGGGACCGAGATCCCGAACTCGATCAGACTGGCGGCCAGCGCGACGTATTTCGCAAGCCGTGCGGGAAGGAGGAGGACGACGAGGCCGGCGAGCAGCGGCCACGCGAGCAGCGCGGTGAGCACCCAGCGGGCGTACATCAGCTCATCGCCCGCCAGAGGAGCAGCAGCACGCCCACCACGAACACCGCGACATACGTCCCGACTTGGCCCGTCTGCAGCCAGCGATTCGCCCAGCCGAGTGCACGGGCACCTCTGGCCACGCCGTTGACGGCCGCGCCGTCGATCACGCGCTGGTCGACTTGCTTCCAGAGAACTTCCCGCGACAACCAGACAAGCGGGCGGACGATCAACGCGTCATAGATCTCGTCCACGTACCACTTGTTTCGCAGCAAGCGAGCGAGTCCGCGCTCCTCGGGAGCGCTGCGCGCGGGAACGAGTCTCTCCGGCCTGAGCAGCCGCCAGGCACCCACGATGCCGATGATCGCGATGGCGACCGCGATGCCGACCAGCAGCCATTCCGTCTCGCTCGCCAGATGCACTTGAGGGAGCAGGGCGGCGCTCGGTTGCGCGATCGGTTCGAGCCAGTGATGGAGCCAGGCGCCCCCGTGGTAGAGCTCGGGGACGTTGATGAGCCCGCCGGCTGCCGACAGCAGCCCCAGCACGACGAGCGGGCCTGTCATGATCCACGGAGCCTCATGCAGTTGCGGCTGCTCCTGCTCGCCGGTGCGGTTCGGGCCGTGGAAGGTGTACAGCATCAGCCGCGTCATATAGAACGCCGTCAGCAACGCGGCGATGAGTCCCAAGCCCCAGAAGACGAGCCAGATGTGCTCCGCGTGCCCACGCGCGTGTGCCGCGGTCAGGATCTCGTCCTTCGAGACAAATCCCGAGAGCGGCGGCACACCCGCGATAGCGAGCGTTGCGATCCACATCAAGACCGTTGTCCAGGGCATGTAGCGCGAGAGCCCGCCCATGTTGCGCATGTCCTGCGCGTCCTCATGGGAGTGGGTGTGATGGTAGGCGCGGTGTACCGCGAAGATGACGCTACCGGACCCGAGAAATAGCAGCGCCTTGAAGAAGGCGTGTGTGACGAGGTGGAAGATGCCGGCGCCGACAGCCACCCCCCCCGTCCCGACCGCCAGGAACATGTACCCGAGCTGCGAGATCGTGGAATACGCCAGGACCTTTTTGATGTCCCATTGCTTGAGGGCGATCGTCGCCGCGAACAGTGCCGTCAGCGCGCCGACGCCCGCGACCACCGCGCTCGACACCGGGGCCATGGCGAACAGCAGATTGCAGCGCGCGACGAGATACACGCCCGCGGTCACCATCGTAGCCGCGTGAATCAACGCGGAGACCGGCGTGGGCCCCGCCATCGCGTCGGGCAACCAGGTGTACAGTGGGATCTGCGCCGATTTGCCGGTACAGCCCAGGAACAGGAACAGCGTAATCACCGTGATGGTGGTGCCGCCTGCCACCAGCGCCGTCGGGGCGTGGGCGAAGACGGTCACGAAATCGAGCGATCCGGTGGACCAGAAGATCATCAACATCGCGACCATGAAGCCGAAGTCGCCGATGCGGTTCATGATGAACGCTTTGCGGCCCGCGGTGGCATTCGCCTCTTCGCTGAACCAGAAGCCGATCAGCAGATAGCTGCAGAGGCCGACGCCTTCCCACCCGACGAACATCACGGGGAAGCTCGCCCCCAGGACCAGCACCAGCATGAAGAAGACGAACAGATTGAGATACGCGAAGTAGCGCGCGTATCCGGGATCGTCTTTCATGTAGCCGACACTGAACAGATGGATCAGCGAGCCGACGCCGGTCACGACGAGCAGCATGACACTCGACAGCTGGTCCACTTGCAGCGCGAAGTCCACCTGCAGCGTGCCGACCGGTATCCACGACCAGTACCGGAACACGACCGGCTCCTCGGCGTGGAGCCCGGCGAAGGAGCGGAACACGCCAAGTGCGACGACAAAGGACGCCACCAGCACGCCGACGCCGATGACGGACACGAGCGTCTTGGCTTTCGGCCGGGTGAGCGCCAGGGCGCCGTTCAGGACGAAGCCCAACAGCGCGAGCGCGGGCGCGAGCCAGATCTGGTCGACGGCGGTGCCGGTCATCCGTCCTTGAGGAGATTCATGTTCTGGAGGCTGACCGATTGCTTATGGCGATAAACAGCGAGGATGATGGCGAGGCCGACGGCCGCTTCAGCGGCCGCTACCGCCATCACGAAGAACACGAAGACCTGCCCGCCCATCCCGAGGCTCTGCGCCAGCGCCACGAACGTCAAATTCACCGCGTTGAGCATGAGCTCGATGCACATGAAGATCACGATCGCGTTCCGCCGGAACAGCACACCGGCGACGCCCAGCGTGAAAAGGACGGCCGAGATGGCGAGCGCGGGGCTCAGCAGCATCTAGAGCTTCCGCTTTGCCAGCACGACAGCGCCCACAATCGCGGCAAGAAGCAGCACGCTCGCGATCTCGAAGGGGATCAGGTAGGCGCCAAACAGTGGATTCGCGACGGCGCCGATGATGCCCTGCTGCTGTTGCAGCGCGGAGACTGTCCCGGCCGGCAGCTGGATCGCGGATGGAAGGGTCGACTGACTGAGCACTCGCAGCTGCAGCAACAGGGCTCCCGCGAGGACGGCGGCAATCACCAATCCTGCCGGCCCTTTGATGTCGGTCGGTCCCGGACGCCCGAGATTCAGGAGCATGATGACGAAGAGGAACAGCACCATGATCGCGCCCGCATAGACCAGCACCTGGAGCGCCGCGATGAACTGCGCGTCGAGCAACACAAAGAGCGCGGCCAGGGCGAACAGCGTCACGACGAGCCACAGCGCGCTGGCAATGGGGTTCTTGCGGGTGATGCACAGCAGTGCGCTTCCCATCGCGATGACGCCGAAGATCCAAAAGACGGTGAGGGTCACTACTCGCCCTTCGGGTCCGACGGATCCCACAACGTGGACACTGGGTGCGTCTGCGCCGTGAGCCGCTCGAGGTCGTACACGAACCGGTCGCGGGAGTACTCGGAGTTCTCGTAATGCACGCCCACGTGGATCGCTTCCTCGGGGCACACTTCCTGACAGTAGCCGCAGAAGATGCAGCGGAATTCGTCGATCTCGTAAATCAGCGGATAGCGGTGGCCCTCTTCATCCTCGCCCGGGACGAGCTTGATGCAATTGGCGGGACAGATCTGGGGGCAGAGACCGCACGCGACGCACTTGGCCCTGCCCTGCTCGTCGGTCAGCATGCGATGCGTGCCGCGCCAACGGGAGGAGAGCGTCCAGTCCTTGGAGGACTTCTCCTCGGGATATTGCATCGTGACTTTGGGACGCAGCAGATGGCTGAAGGTCAGCGCCATCCCTTTCAGGGTCGCGCGCAGGTAGGAGGTCTGCTGCGTCGGCCGCTTCATCACCTTCACGCCGATGGCCATCAGGCAGTCTCCTCGTGGACCGATCCGGACACGATCCGGCCGCGGTCGAGCCACCACACCAGCGCGATCAGCAGCACGAGATTGAGTCCCCCAAGGACCAACGCCATGCCCTGACCGTACTCCCAGCCGAGCCGGATCCGGATGAACCAGATGGCGACCGCCAGCAGCGTGATATAGAGCAGGGCGAGCGGCAGCAGCACTTTCCAGCCGAGCGCCATGAGCTGATCGTAGCGGAACCGCGGCAGCGTCCAGCGCACCCAGATGTACGTAAAGAGGAATACGAACGTCTTGAAACCGAAAACGACCAGCGTGGCCAGGGTTTTCAGGACGCTCGGATCGCCCGTCGAGTCCCACGTGGTGAACGGGATATCCCAACCCCCGAAAAAGAGCGTGGCCATGAGCGCCGAGGCCGTCACCATGTTCGAGTACTCCGCGATGTAGAACATCGAGAACTTCATAGCGCTGTACTCGGTGTGATAGCCGGCGATCAGCTCGCCCTCGGCTTCCGGGAGATCGAATGGCAACCGGTTGGTCTCCGCGAAGGCGCTGATGAAGAAAATCACGAACGCCACGGACAGCGGAATGATGAACCAGGCATGCGCGGCCTGCTGCTGCGCGATCACCTGCGAGAGCGAGACGTTGCCGGCAAGCAGCAATACCGCGACTGTGCTCATCCCCAGGGCGATCTCGTACGAGATCATCTGGGCTGAGGCGCGCAGCCCGCCGAGCAGCGCGTACTTGTTGTTCGACGACCAGCCGGCCAGCACGATGCCGTACACGCCCAGCGAGCCGATCGCGAGGATGTAGAGGAAACCGATGGGCAAATCGGCGACGACCATCGGCACCACGCCCCACTTGGTCGGCAATGGAGCGGCGAACGGAATCACGCCGAAGGTCAGCAACGCCGGAACGAAGGATACGATCGGCGCCAGCGTGAAGAGCGCCTTGTCGGCCATCGCCGGCGACGTCTCTTCCTTGAGGAAGTTCTTCAACCCATCGGCGGCCGGCTGGAGGATCCCTTGCGGGCCGACGCGGTTCGGGCCGAGGCGATCCTGCATCCAGGCGCACACGCGGCGCTCGATGAGCGTCAGCAGCGCGACTGCAACCATGATCAGGTTGAAGACTACGAACACCTTGATGGCCGAAGCGATCAGAAAGAAGGTCATGACACTTCCGCCAGACCCATCGCCTGAGCCAACTGTCCCAGGACCCAGGCCGCCGGCTGCGCCATTCCCGGCGCGGGCTTGGCCTGGAAGTAGCGCTGCTCGCGGCCATCGCGGTTCACGAACGTCCCTTCCTCCTCCGCGACGTTCGCGATCGGCAGCACGACCTCGGCTTCGCGGCACGGCGCATCTTCGCCGAGTACCGTGCCGAGGTAGATGAGCGCGCCGTCCGTCTCCACCGCGCAGTCGGGATCGTCGAGCACGAGGACCACGGCCGCAGTCTTCGCCGCGGCGAGCGCCGGGGCGTAGTCGCGCGTGTAGCCGAGCTGCTCGGCGCCCTTCGCATTGGGCGCGCGCTCGGCGCGCAGGGCGAGATTGGGTACGCCGGCCAGCGGAGCTTCTTCGCCCATCACGACCTGGAACGCGCCGGTCCAGGTGAAGCCGGACAGCAGCCGCTTGGCCGCGGCGAGCGCTTCTGACGACGCACCGGGCGACACGAGCGTCACGGCCTTGCCCCCCCCCGATGCCCCGCGCAGAATCCCGACGACACGGTCGAGCGCCTCATCCCAGTCCACCGCCTTTAGCTCCCCGTCGCGGCGAATCAGCGGAGCCTCGATGCGGTCGCCGCGATTCATCCAGCGATAGTGCATGCGGCCGTGATCGCAGATGAAGTAGCGATTGACCTCGAGGTTCGACCGCGGGCGCACACGCACGACGACTTCATCCCGCGTATCGAGCGAGATGTTGCATCCCTGGGAGCAGCCGGTGCAGATCGATGCCGTCTTGTCGAGCTCCCAGGCGCGGGCCTTGTGGAGGAAATCCTTGGAGAGCAACGAGCCCACGGGACAGAGATCGACGACGTTGCCGGCCCAGGGATGGTCGAGCCGAGCCTCGGGATGAATGCCGATGAAGGCGCGATCGCCGCGCTCGGAGACGTTGAGGACCGGCTCCTTCGCCACATCCTCCATGAAGCGGACGCAGCGCGTGCACAGGATGCAGCGGTTGGGGACGTACAGGACGTCGGGACCAAAGTCCTCGACGGGATTGAACCGCTTGGCGAACTCCGCGTAGCGGGTGCTGGCCTGGCCCTCCTGGAAGACGAAATCCTGGAGCTCGCACTCCCCCGCTTGATCGCAAATCGGGCAATCGAGGGGATGGTTGATGAGCAGGAATTCGAGCACACTCTGGCGAGCGTCTTTCGCCGGCGCGGTTTGCGTCTTCACGACCATCCCCTCGGTGACGGTCGTCGCGCACGCAATCTGGAGCTTGGGTGCCTTCTCGATCTCCACCAGGCACATCCGACAGAGGCCCGCGACCGGCAAGCCGGGGTGATAGCAGTAGTGGGGCACGAGCACACCCGCCTGCTTCGCCGCTTCGATGACGAGCGTGCCGGGCGGCACGCTCACCGGCGCGCCGTCGATGGTGAGGTTGATCATGCCGTCAGCCATGAGCCATGACCGGTTGCCGCTTGCCCGCGAGATAGGCTTCGAATTCGCCTTTGAACTTCTTGATCCCGCTCACCACGGGTGCCGCGCACGAATCGGAGAGCACGCAGATCGTCTTCCCGGTCATGTTCTCTGAGAGGTCGAGCAGCAGATCGAGGTCCTTGGTCTTGCCCTGCCCGGCGAGAATCCGCTCCAGGATCTTGGTCGTCCACGCCGTGCCCTCGCGGCACTGGGTGCATTGCGCGCACGACTCATGCGCGTAGAAGCGCGCCAGCCGCATGATCTGATAGACCATGTCGGCTGAATCATCGAACACGATCACGCCGCCGGAGCCAAGCATCGAGCCCTTCTCGACCACGCCCTCGTAGTCGAGGAGGCATGCTTCGGTCTCTTCGCGCGTCAGAATCGGCACGGAGGAGCCACCGGGGATGCAGGCCTTGAGTGTGCGGCCCGCGGGCGGTCCACCGCACATGTCGTACAGCAGATCCTTCAGCGGGAAGCCCATCGTCACTTCGTAGTTGCCGGGCCGCTGCACGTGCCCGCAGACGGAGAAGAGCTTCGTTCCGGTGCTCTTGGGATTCGATAAGCAGAGCCCTTTGTACCAGGCGGCGCCGCGTTTGATGATGTGGGGCACGGCGGCGAGCGTCTCGACGTTGTTGATCGTCGTCGGCAAGCCGAACAGGCCCGCCGCCGCCGGGAACGGCGGCTTGATGCGCGGGTTGCCGCGCTTGCCTTCGATCGAGTTCATCAGCGCGGTCTCTTCGCCGCAGATGTACGCGCCCGCGCCGCGGTGCAGATGGATCTCGATGTTGCCGAACACCCCGGCGGCGTTCGCGTCGCCGAGCGCCCGCTCCATGATCGTCCAGGGCTCGGTGAACTCGCCGCGAATGTAGATGTAGACGACCTCGGCGCGGATCGCGTGCGCGGCGATGGCCGTGCCCTCGAGCAGGGCGTGCGGCGTCCAGCGCATGATCTCCCGGTCCTTGAAGGTGCCGGGCTCGGACTCGTCGGCGTTTACGCAGAGGTAGTGCGGCTTCTTCTTTTCCTTCGGCATGAACGACCACTTGAGACCGGTGGGGAATCCCGCGCCGCCCCGCCCCCGCAACCCCGATTCCTTCACGATGTCCGTGACCGCGACGGGATCGGTGTTCAGGGCCTGCGCGAGCGCTTCGTAGCCACCGCGCTTGGTCCACCCTTTATAGGTGCGCGCGTCGGCGTCGCCGAAGTACTGCGACAGGACGACGGTTTCCTTGGGATGCGGTTTGTGAGGGAAGCCCATTAGCGGTACTTCTTCACAATCTCCGGAACCTTCTCCGGGGTGACGCTCTCCAGGAAATCATCATTCACGAGCATTGGCGTCGCGAAGCCGCAGGCGCCGAGACATTCGACCTCTACGATGGTCCACTTCCCATCGGGACTGGTCGCGCCCGCGTCACCCGCGCCGGTGTGCTGCAACAACGCCTTCAGCACCTCCTCGGCGCCGCAGATGTTGCACGGCGACGTCGTGCACACCTGCACGAAGTTTTTCCCGACGGGATGCTGGTGATACATCGTGTAGAAGGTCACGACCCCCTTCACGTAGGCGGGTGTCAGCCCCAGCACTTCACCGACCTCGGCCATGATGCGGTCGGAGATCCAGCCGTGCTCGCGCTGCGCGATCCACAGCGTGGGGAGCAGCGCGGCCTGCTTGTTGGGATAGCGCTGCAGCACCGTCTGCAGCTCGTCCAGCACTTTTCCCGTGAAGACGGGCTGGTAATCCTCCGTCACCGTCATCGATCGACCTCACCCATCACGATGTCCACGGACGCGTTGATCGCGATCAAGTCGGACAGCAGATGGCCCTCGGCCATCCTGGGCAATGCAGACAGGTTAATGAACGAGGGCGGCCGGATGCGCCAACGCACCGGCTTCGCTGTCCCGTCGGACACGAGATAGGTGCCGAGCTCGCCTTTGGGATTCTCGATCCCGACATAGGCCTCGCCCACCGGCGCCTTCACGCCTTCCATGACCTGCTTGAAGTGGAAGATCATCGCTTCCATGTCACTCATGGCGCGCGTTTTGGAGGGGAGAATGACGCGCGGGTCGTCGACGTTGATCGGTCCATCCGGCAGCCGGTCGAGCGCCTGCTCGAGAATCCGGTTCGACTGGTGACACTCCTCGAGGCGTACGAGATAGCGGTCGAAGACGTCGCCGTGCTCCCCGACGACGACGTCAAAGTCGTAGGTTTCATAGCCGAGATACGGCTTGTCTTTGCGCAGGTCGTACGCCACGCCGCTCGCGCGCAGCATCGGGCCCGACAGCGAGTGATTGATCGCTTCCGCCGCGGTGAGCGCGCCGACGCCCTGTGTGCGGCCCGCCCAGACGGCGTTGCGCGTCAGGACGCGATCGATTTCGCCCAGCGTCTTTGGAAACGTGCGGGTGAACTCACGCAGCTTGTCCACGAAGTTGTCCGGAATGTCGGCCATGAGCCCGCCGACGCGCGTGAGACTCGTCGTCAGGCGGGCGCCGGTCCACATCTCCTGCAGATCGTAGATCCGCTCGCGCTCCTGGAAGGCCCACAGGAACGGCGTGAACGCGCCCAAATCGATCGACGTCGTGCCCAGCCACACCATGTGCGAGATGATGCGGCTCATCTCGCAGGCGATCACGCGCAGGACGGTACAGCGCGGCGTGATCTCGATGCCCATCAGCTTCTCCGCGGCCATGGCGAACCCGACATTATTCGCCATGGGCGACAGATAATCGGTGCGGTCGGTGAGCGGGATGATCTGGTTGTAGTGCCGGTACTCGCCGAGCTTCTCGAAGCCGGAGTGCAGGTACCCGAGGTGCGGGATGCAGCGCACGACCGTCTCGCCATCGAGCTCGACCACCAGCCGCAGCACGCCGTGCGTCGCGGGATGCTGCGGACCGATGTTGACGAGCATATGCTCTGCGCTCAGATCGGGCTCTGTGGCCGCAGTGAGAGGGACACGCGCCGGGCGCCCTTGGGCGTCCACTCCCGGCGTGGCGAGCTCGAGCTCAACGGTGCGCTTGCTCATGCCGCCGCCGGGGGGGGAGGAGGCTCCGGGATCACGCCGCGCTCGCCGCGCCGCAGCCGGTCCCGCATGTCGTCGGGCAGATCGCCGCTCGCCTCGGCGATCGACAGCTCTTCCATCGAGTAGTGCGCTTCGGGATTGGCGTTGAGCGCCTGGCGCACCTGTTCGGCACGGGAGAAGCGGCCGCGCAGCGGGAAGCTTTTGCGCAGCGGATAGCCCTCCGCGTAGGTCTCCCACATCAGGATGCGCCGCAGGTCGGGATGGCCGCGGAAGGTGATCCCGAACATGTCGAAGACCTCCCGCTCCAACCAATCGGCGCCGCGCCACAGGCCACAGACCGAATCCACCGCCAGCTCGTCGGACGACTTGAGCTCGAGCTTGATCCGCAGGTCGGCGCGTCGTTTCAAGGAACGGAGGAAGTACACGACCTCGAGCGGGCGCTCGCGATCGCGAAATTCGACGGCCGTCACGTCAACCAGATAGTCGAATTCCTGGCCTGGCGTTTCCTTCAGCCAGCGCATCGCCTCGAGCAAGCGCGCGGGCGCGACGTACACGATCCGCTCGCCGTCGCGGGCTACCGCCTCTCGAAGGGCGCCGGGAATCACGACGAACGAAACTGGTGGACGGAGTTGCCGAACGGCTCGGAGATCTCGTCGATCGTTTCGGGGGGCAGCCGCAGTCCCTTGTCGTCGAGCGGCTGTTCCTCACGACGCCGCACGGCGTCGAACAGCGACTCGCCCTTGATCTTCTTGTGCAGGAGCAGGATGCCGTACAGCAGGCCTTCTGGCCGCGGCGGGCAGCCGGGGACATAGACATCGACCGGGACGATGGTGTCGATGCCCTGCACCATCGCGTAGTTGTCGAACACGCCGCCGGTCGACGCGCACGCGCCCATGGAGATGACCCACTTGGGCTGCGGCATCTGATCGTAGATGCGCCGAATCACCGGGGCAAGCTTGAACGGCAGCCGGCCGGCGCAGATGAGGACGTCTGCCTGGCGGGGGGAGAATGCCTGGCGCTCCATCCCGAACCGCGCGAAGTCGAAACGGCTGGCGGCGGTGGCCATGAACTCGATGGCGCAGCACGCGGTGCCGAACGGCATCGGCCACAGCGAATTGGCACGCGAGGAGTTCACCGCCCAGTCCACGAGCTCCTGGAACTTCGCCAGGAGGAAGTTCGGGCTTTGACCGCTGACTTCTGTGGTCTCGCCGACTCGTTTCACGACGCCTCTAGTCCCACTGGAAAGCTCCGCGCTTCCAGACGTAGATGTAGCCCACGAACAGAATCACAATGAAGACGAGCATTTCTACCAGTAGGAATCCGGTGGAGATGGTGCCCCCCCCTCCCCCGCCCCCGCCACTCAGAAAGATCGTCGCCCACGGGATGAGAAAGACGGTTTCGATGTCGAAGAGAATGAACAACACCGCGACGAGATAGAACTTGACGGAGAAGCGCTCGTGCGCGCTGCCGAGGGGTGGCATCCCGCTCTCGTAAGGCCGCTCCTTGATCTCGGTCGGGCGCCGCGGTCCGAGGAAATGCGATCCCACGATCATCGTTGTCGCCGCGACGATGGCCAGACCCAGCAGCATGAGGAACGGGATATAGGGCTGCATGGCGCTCGTGAAAAGATTCACTAAGGCTCTGCCGTAAGTCAAGCTGGCAATTACATTGCGCCCCCATGTCCATCAAATCTGATCGCTGGATTACCAAGATGTCCAAGCAGCACGGAATGATCGAGCCGTTCGCCGACCGGCAAGTGCGCGAGGGCGTGATCTCATATGGCGTTTCATCCTACGGCTACGACATGCGGGTCGCGCCCGAGTTCAAGATTTTCACGAACGCGCTGTCGGCGGTCGTCGACCCGAAGCACTTCGATCCGAAATCGTTCGTGGAATTCACGGGTAACGTCTGCATCGTCCCGCCGAACTCCTTCGTGCTGGCGACGTCGATCGAGTATTTCCGGATACCGCGCAATGTCCTGACGATCTGCGTCGGCAAGAGCACCTACGCGCGCTGCGGGATTATCGTGAACGTGACGCCGTTTGAGCCGGAATGGGAAGGTTTCGTCACCCTGGAAATCAGTAATACCACGCCGCTGCCCGCACGGATCTACGCGAATGAGGGGATAGCCCAGGTGCTGTTCTTTACGGCAGATGAAGGGGACGAGTGCGCAGTGTCCTATAAAGACAAGAAGGGCAAATACCAGGCACAGAAAGGCATCACACTGCCTAAACTGTAGATCCCGCCCCCCCGCCCGCCCCCGCGGTCTTGCGCGATCCAAGGGCCGTGATCGCGGCCGTCACGACGACGATGATGACCAAATCGGGGATCCAACCGAGCTCAGTGGCCCGCACCGCCATCTGCAGGAAGTACATCACGAAGTCGAACAGCCCAATCAGTAACCCCAGGAGCAGCGTGTATTGCAGCGTTCGTCCGAGCCGCGCCATCAGGCTACCCGTCACAAGCGCCACAGCGCCTTGTGCTGCGGCGATCCCCAGCGCGGCGACGGCACCGGTGAACAGGGTCTCGATCACGGCGGAGCGGCCCGGATTGTAGCTGAAGAACCACGTATGGATCAGCGCGACGATGAACCCCGCCACCGCCGCGCAGATGGTGGCCCAGACCGAGTAGTAGATGAGGATGCGGGTACGATCGCCGGTTTCCATGTGGCTCCAATCTAACGAAGTGCGGCCGCGGCTTCCACGAGTGCGGCCCGCGCCTGGTCGATCCGATTCACGAGATCACCAAGCTCCTTGTTGGCCGCCGCGGCGTCCGCATAGCGAATCGCTTCATTGACCGTGGGGAATGCCATCGTCGCGTAGCCATTATCGAGGTCCGCTGCGAACTGCAGGCTCTTGAACCACGGCCGGCTCACCAGACCGTTGGGCCGCGTCAGCCGGCGCTCGACCTGCATGAGCGCCTGATTGACCCGTTGGGCGCGGGCGGAATCCACAGGGCCGGCGCGCACCACACTGTCGCGCTCGGCCCCGAACGCGCGTGCGACTGCGGTGAAGCGATCGAGCGCATCCTTCAACGCCTGCGTGCTGACCGCCTGGGTCCACTGCTTCTTTGCGATGCCGGAATCGAGCTGTGCGACCAGGCCATTCATCTCCGTACCGAAGGCGGCGTAATCGAGCGGCACCAGATCGCTGTTGGCGAGCCGGCCCATGATCACGGCGACGAGCTGCGCGCCGGCGCGATGCGTCTTGTATGCCGGATCGCCGAAGCGCGTCATCCAGTCATAGGAGTCGTACATCGAATGGTAGATGCCGTCCGGCCCGTCAAATCCGATGCCGCCCGCCGGAATACCGAGGTGATGATAGAAGCCTGCGAAGTCCGAACCGCCACCCAGGTTGCCCATGGTCAGGGCGGTCGTATCACCGTTGTGCGCCTTCAGCCAGACGTCGTAGACGCTGCCCGGGCCCACAGGATCGGGCACGACACGAGTCGCGGCGCGGAGCAGCGGCTTGAGCGACGGCGAGCCGGCGCCGCTGAAGTTCGGGCCGGAGAAGGTGCCATCCTCATTGATGTACGCGACGACGTTGGCTCGCAGCGTATCCTCGAGCTCCTCCACCCACTCCGTCGAGCCGATGAGGCCCCACTCCTCCGCATCCCACGTGGCAAAGACGACGCTGCGGGCGGGCCGCTGCCCTTCACGCGCCAGCGTCGCGAAGGCGCGCGCGGTCTCGAGGACGCAGACACTGCCGCTTACATTGTCGCGCGCTCCCGGTCCCCAGGCATCGCGGTGACCGCCGACCACAACCCACTGATCGGGCCAGCGTGCGCCGCGGATGATGCCAACGGTGTTCCAGATCTTGTGAAACGCGCGCGCGCCCCGTTCGGTCTTGACGCGCATCCGCGCGCGCACCGGCCCCGGACCGACGTGATAGCGGAACGGCAGCCCGCCCTGCCAGCTCTGCGGGACTGAGGGCCCGGTCATCGGCTCGAGGAAACGTCGCGCGTTCCCGTAGCTCATCGGGATGATGGGGATCTTCGGAATGTCGAGCGAATCCTCCGGCACGCGCCGCGCGCCTTCGACGGACGACCAGCTCGGCGTGGTCGGATCGCCGTTGCCGTTCATCATGCTGCCGCGCTGGATCCCGTCCGCGTTGCGCATCGGCCCTTTGGGATACACATCGCCCCGGAAATAGCCGTCCTCCTGCGGATCGGAATACACGATCAGGCCGACGGCGCCGCGCTTCTGCGCCTCGCGCGCCTTGATGCCGCGGAAGGAGCGGCCGTAGCGCGCGATCGCGATCTTGCCCTTCACACTGATCCCGAGTGAATCGAGCGTCTTGTAATCTTCGATCAGCCCATAGTTCACGTACACGACGTCGGCGGTCGCGTCACCATCTCCGGTGTAGCCGTTGAACGGCGGGATCTGCGGACCACTCCCGGGCTCGGCCAGTGCCAGCCGCGTCGCCCGCGGGCCCGTGATAATCCACGCGGCTACCGTATCCGGCTGTGGCAGGTAGATGGTGTACTCTTTGCTCCAGGCGTCGACCCCCCACGACTTCATCCGCTGGAGCACGTAGTCCCGCGTCGCGGCCTGTGCCGGAGTGCCGGCCATGTGCGGAACCGCCGAGAGATCGCGCGACATCTGGCGCACGCTCGCGGTGTCGGGGACGGCGATGAGGCGTTGCTCGAAGGACTGGACGGCTTGGGCGGTTAAGCGGTTCGGCGGTTGGGCGGTTAGCAGAATTGCCGTGGCGATTGCAAACCGCCTAACCGCCAAACCGCTCAACCGCCTTCTCTCGAATCTCACGCTTCCCTCCCCGCCAAGAGTACCGGTCTCGGTGCCCGCAGCTTTCGTGTAAGAGCCGTCACGCACATGCAGAGTAACGCGCCCAGGGCCGCGAGCCCCATATCCTTCTGTGGATCCCACACGTCCCCCTGGGTGCCGAGCCAGGCGTCGCCCGTTCCCGGGGCAACCATCGTCGCGACGACCATCTCCATGATCTCATACAGGGCGCTGAAGGCGAGCGTGACGTCGAGCGGCAGATAGTACGCCCAAAACCCTCTGGCGTTCGCGACCCGCAGGAACACCTCGCGGATCGGATATGCCATCAGCAGCCCGAACGAGAAGTGGACGATCCGGTCGAACGGGTTCCGCGCGAATCCAAACGTCCGCTGGATCCAGAACCCGACCGGGACCTCCGAATATGTGTAATGCGCGCCGATCGCGTGGAGCGTCAGGAACGCCGTGATCAGCAGATAAGACAAATCCGACAACGGAAAAATGCGATACGTCCCGACCAACACCGCCATGACGGCAAAGACGAGCAGGTTCTCTAAGAACCAATCGTGCCGGTCCACGGGGGCGATCGCGGTGATGACCCAAACGAGGGCGTACGTCCCCAACAGCATCTGGAGCAACCGATGATCGCGGAAGCGCGTCCGGATGTGGGTTGTCGATGTTGAGATCATGCCTGCTTCATCGAGGGTTCAAGATCTGATTGATCCGCGCCTGCAGGTCGACGATGTGCGCCCGCGTGCTTCGGTCCGCGGCGCGCGGCAGCGCGGCCCGCAGGGTTCCTTGCAGGTCGACCAGCTCGAGCCGCGCCTGCGCGCGCGCATCCGCTGGGCGCGGCGGCGGCGCGTTGAAGCCCGGGAAGGGCGTGAAGCCCGGAGGCAGCGGTGTCACGAGCGGCGTGCTGATGAGCCGCTCCATCTGATCGACGAAGGCGCGCTGCAGATTGCGCCGGTACTCGTCCACCCGCACCGCTCCGCCGCCAAATTCCGAGAAGGCGCCGCGCCGCACGTCGCCGCACAAGTCCGCGATCGTGTACGACCCCGGCTGCGTAGCGGATTGCTCGGCCAGGCGCGACAGCCGCCCGTCCTGGAAGAGAGTGT
>WNFB01001318.1_pt1 | contig 21067 bp, 17 predicted proteins | sample 5400501 | NCBI WGS metagenome assembly WNFB01 (sample SAMN13153341, study PRJNA577476) | soil metagenome | isolation source: 200 cm saprolite under Douglas fir tree site 2 hole 1 | place: USA:California | collected 2015-04-18 | reverse complement strand
GGTTCATTTTAAGGAGGGTTCCGCGATGCGATGGAATTCTACAGTGAGAACGATGCTCGGGATTTTCGCGATGCTGGCGGCTGCGACGGTCGCGTGGCCGCAATCTTCTCCGGTCGTCGCGGTACGCGCCGGCCGATTGTTTGACAGCAAGGCCGGGAAGGAATTGACTCGGGAGGTGGTGCTTGTCCAGGGCGAGCGAATCAGTGAAGTCGGACCGGAGGATCAAATTAAAATTCCAGCGGGAGCTCAAGTCATCGACCTCACCCAGGCTACGGTCCTGCCGGGCTTGATCGACGGGCATACGCATATTTACAACACCCTGAACCCAGTCACCACGACGAAGGAGGCGTCCGCCTTCATGGCCGTGCAAAATGCGCAGACGAACCTCCGGGCAGGCTTCACGGCGTCGCGCGATCTGGGCAACCACGGCAATGGGTACGGCGACGTCGATATTCGCAACGCCATCAACCGGGGCCTCTTCGACGGCCCGCGGCTGCAAGTCTCGACCAGGGGAATCGTTGCGTCCGGCACAGACTACTTGGGAGTTCCGGGAATAACCCTGCCGGGGGCCAGTCGGCAGATTCACGGGCTGGAAGATGCGCGCGAAGCCGTCCGCGAACAGCTTCATTACGGCGCCGATTGGATTAAGACGTACCCCGTCGCAGGATGGTCCTTCAGCCCTACGGGCGAGCTGTTCTTCGAGCCGACTTATACATTGGCCGAATTGCAAGCGATTGTGGACGAAGCGCATCGCCATCACCATCGTTTGGCGGCGCATGCCTATGGCGGTGAGGGACTACGGAACGCCATCGTAGCCGGCGTGGACACCATCGAGCACGGCCAGGGCCTGGATGAAGACATGATCGCCATGATGGTGCAGAAGGGGCTGTACTACGATCCAACCGGCATCCGCTACACTTTGCCGTCGATTGACGCGAACGATCGCAAGAACACCGGCGGCAGGTACAGCATAATTCCGATCTTTGAGAAGAATTTTCAGCTCGCGCTCGCCCACAAGGGACTGAAAATAATCTTTGGCAGCGGAGTGGATGGCGATCTCTACCCACACGGGACGCAGGCCCGCGACTTTGAGTGGCTGGTCAAGCATGGCATGACTGCCGTGGCAGCCATACAGGCAGCAACAGTGGTTGATTCAGAAATGATGGGATGGCAAGACCAGATTGGCTCGCTCGAAAAGGGCAAATACGCCGATATCATCGCTGTTTCCGGGGACCCGCTGCAAGACATCACCGAACTTCAGCACGTCAAATTCGTGATGAAGGGCGGAAAGGTCATAAAGAACGACCTAGCCGCTCCGAACGCTGCACGCTGAAGAGCGAAGCAAGTCAAAGGGCTCGCCAGGAATCCGCTGGATCGGGCGTTCCGTCAGCCCTCACGTAGATTGTCTCAACTTGTCAAACGGATTTATGGTCTGAGAATCGATACACGATTGCCACTAGGGATAGCAATCCCGGAATTCCAATTTAAACTTTTGCTTCCAGCCTTCCGGCATTCGTCCTCTGTATTCAAGCCGTTCTAAACGCGCGCTTGCTGAAGCGGTCGGGTTTACGATGTCGCCCAGCCAGAGAGTCAAAATGGAAATCCCGTATGCAATAGGTACGCCCGTTCGTCGGAGGCGTTGGCTGCCAAGAAAGGCGGGGGTACTCTGAAGTAGAGCGTGAGAGGCGCCAGCGGATCGAGGCAGGCGCTTGCGGAGGCAGAGGATGAGAACTACGAAGCGAATTTATTGGTCAGTTCTATTTGCGATGGCCTTGGCAGCAGCACTCTGCGTCTCCGGGCGCGCGGACGACGATCCCCCGGGGCGAGTCGGTCGAATTAACTTCCTTCAGGGGCAGGTTTCCTTCCAGGCTTCGGGCGGTGGCGACAGCGATTGGGTCACAGCCGTGCCCAACCGTCCACTCACCGTAGGCGATCGCCTGTGGGTGGATAGGGACGGCCGCGCGGAATTGCACCTAGGCTCGACGGCCATCCGCGCGGATCGCAGTACCGGCATTTCGTTCCTCAATCTCTCGGACAACTCCGTCCAGCTACAGGTTTCCTCCGGCACGGTTATCGTGCGCCTGCGCCGCCTAGATCTGGACGACAGCTTTGAAGTGGATGCTCCAAATCTGGCTTTTTCGCTCCTGCGTCCCGGCAACTACCGCATCGACGTGGACCCGGACCAAAACCGCACGGTGGTGACTGTCCAGAACGGCCAAGGCGAGGTCACCGGCGGTGGCCGCTCTTATCGGATCAATCCGGACCAGCAGGCCGCCTTCACCGGGACCGATTCGCTGGATTACGACTTGGACGACGCGGACGCGACGCCGGCGAACGAATTCGACCGCTGGGCCGCAGACCGCGATCGCCGCGAAGATCACCGCGTATCGGCCAAGTATGTTTCTCCGGAGATGACCGGTAGCGAAGATCTCGATGACTATGGCACATGGCGGGTGGTTCCGGAATATGGGCCGGTGTGGGTCCCTGCAAGGGTTGCCCCCGGTTGGGCGCCCTACCGCTTCGGCCACTGGGCGTGGATTCCGCCGTGGGGATGGACTTGGGTTGAGGATGAGCCCTGGGGTTTCGCGCCGTTCCACTACGGACGATGGGCGTACATAGGCGGAGCCTGGGGTTGGGTGCCAGGTCCCGTGGGAGCTGGAGTCGTGGTCGCGCGTCCTGTGTATGCCCCGGCGCTAGTCGCTTGGGTTGGAGGCGGTCCCGGTTTCCACTTCTCGGTCTCATTTGGCGGGGGTGGGGGAGTGGGATGGGTTCCGCTGGGTCCGCGCGAGGTGTTTGTCCCAGCCTACCGGGTGAGTGATACCTACGTCACGCGGGTCAACGTCACGAACACCGTGGTCGAACGGAACACGGTCGTAAATGTCTACCACAACACGAACGTCACCAATGTCACGAATGTTAACAACGTCACCTACGTGAATCAGCATGTGGGCGGTGCAGTCACAGTCGTTTCGCACGACACCTTCGTGAACGCCCAGCCCGTAGGCAAGAACGTCGTGGCCGTGCCGGAGCGTGAACTTGCCGCTGCGCCGGTCTCGCGCACCGTCGCAGCCGAACCGGTACATGCGAGCGTAATCGGCGCGGGACGCCCGGCCGCTGTCGTGCCCCCAGCGGCAGTGATGGATCGCCCTGCGGTAGTGAAGAGGTCTCCGCCCCCGGTTGCGGCGCGGATTGAAGGCCCGAACAACGTGCCGGGAGCTCAGCCGTCGAATGCGCCGCCTGCGCGTTCTCTCCAGCCCACGCAACCGTTGCAGCACACTCAGCCCGCGCAGCCGAATCCCACTTACCGGCCACCGAACCGCCCCACAGGCCAGCCTGGTGGGGAGCAATCGAGTGGAAACCAGCCGCGAGCGATTCAGCCCAACCGCGGTGAAAACCTGCCGGGCGGAAACCCTCCGAATGGTAATCAGCCGAGCGGAATCCAGCCAGGTGAGAATCACCCCGGCGGCGGCGAAAACCGGCCAGGCGGAAACCCTCCGAGTGGTAATCAACCGAGTGGAATCCAGCCGAGCGAGAATCACCCCGGCGGCGGCGAAAACCGGCCAGGCGGAAATCCTCCGAGCGGCAATCAGCCAAGCGGAAACCAGCCGAGTGGGATTCAGCCCGGCGGCGGTGGAAACCGGCCAGTCGGGAACCCTCCGGGTGGCAATCAGCCGCGCGGAGTCCAGCAGGGTGGGAATCAACCCGGCGGCGGGGGGCACCGACCATACGGCAACGCGCCAAATCAGCCTAAGGGCAATGCGGAGCCCTCGTTGGAGAATTCGCGCTACCGTACCGCTCCGCCGCCCCGCCAGCCGACAGCGGACGAACAACAAAAAGACAACGCCAAACAGCAGAGCTGGCAGCAACAACACCAGCAAGTGCACCAGAACGATCACCCACCGAAAAAGTCGGACAATAAGTCCGACAAAAAGTCCGACGACCGGTCCAAGCACTAGGGCGAAGTTGCCTGGTCGATGCTTCCTCGCGAGCGCGTCGGTTGAGGCGGTCGCACGTTGACTCGATGGCCAGCGATCAGCGAACAAAACTGAATTGGTTCGGTCAGCTGTGGCTCTGATTCCCCGGCAGGCGGGTGAGCTCGCGCCGCTGAACGCACTGAAACCTTTCAAACATATTGCGACCCACGATCGCCTGGCTAGCGCGCGGCGCTGGAGGTTTGTGTTTGCGGATGAAGGATCAACTTCTGCACGCGCCAATTGGAGGTTTCAGCCGCGTACACTTCGGTTTCCGAGGGGCAGGCGAGCTGGTGGGCGCCCGAGAACTGCTTCAGTTGGCGTCCCGAGCGGCCAATGACCCCAAGCACCTTCCCGTCGAGCGAAACCTTGAAGATCCGCGCGGGGAAGGTAGATTCTCCCACGAAAAGAACCTGGTTCGGGCCGGGTGTGATGCAGATCGAATTGGGAGCCCCGATCACTTCGGCCAGGCGCGCGCCGGTCGGTGTATTGCCGTTGACGGCGCGGGATGCGGGATCCGGAGGCACGTTAATCTCGAACATCCGCAGAAACTTGCCCTCGGTATCGAACACCTGAATGCGATGATTGGTGCGATCGCCCACATAGAGGTTGTTGTTGCGGTCCGCCACAATGGTATGCGGGATGCGAAACTGCCCTGGCGCGGTGCCTTTCGTGCCCCAGGACATCGCCCAGTCGCCATTCTTGTCATATTTGGCGACGCGCGAGTTGACGTATCCATCGGTGATGTAGATGTTGCCTTCGGAGTCCCAAGTCACGTCCGTGGGCTGGCGGAAGAGACCATCTACAGCGGGGAGAGGCGGGTCAGGGTGCTCCCAAGGTTTGGCTCCCTCGTCGGCTGCTTCTTTGCGGCGTCCGAAGGTCATGATGACGCGGCCCGCTGGGTTGAACTTGATAATCATGTCGGAGCCTTTGTCGATGGCCCAGATGTTGTCGTCCTTGTCGATGCGCACGCTGTGGGCTTCGGACCAGGCGTAGAGGCCTTTGCCAATTTCGCGCAGGTACTCGCCTTTGGGCCCGAACTCGAGCAACTGCGCCGCTGCGGCGCCAAAGGCTGGACCCTGGGCGCTGTTCGAGCGCGTAAACACGAAGACATGGCCCTTGGAGTTGACGGCCACCCCCGCGACTTCGCCGAAATTCATCCCGGACGGGAGCTTGGGGTAGTCAGGAACGGAATCGAAGGGAATTTCCGGCACGCTTTGCTGGGCGAACGCCGGCGGAGCAAGCAACACAAACAATGCGAACAGACAGGTTTTCATCGAGGCCTCCCGGCTGGACTTAGCCTACATTTCAATCAGGTGCGTGCCGCGAGCCTACGCTGGCGCTGTGCGAGTGTCAATGAAAGGCCGCCCCGCTCGGTGGCGAACCGCGCCGTTTGCCGGTGGACCGCCCTTTCACCGAAATGGCATAGAATCGCGGCGATGGTCCAGCGCTTCGAGATTCTCGAGCACCCGGCGGATGTGGGCTTCCGCGCGTATGGGGCGACGCGCGAGGAATTGTTCGCCAACGCGGCCCTGGCGCTGCTCTCGATCGCCGGAGACATAGAGAGCATCGAGGAGCGCGAACGGCGCGAGATCGAAGCCACGGGCGACGACACGGACGAATTGCTCTACGCGTGGCTCGCGGAAATTGTTGCGGTGGCTGACGCCGACCGGCTCGTGCTGCGGCGCGTCGAGGTTGCTTCGCTTACGGAGCAGCGCGCGGCCGGGGTCGCCTACGGCGAGCGCTACGACCGCGCAAGGCATCGCGCCGGGACGGCCATCAAGGCCGTCACGTTTCATCGGTTTCTGGTCGAGCAGACGCCAGCCGGTTGGATTGCCGAAGTGTTCCTCGATCTGTAGCTCGAATTTTCCACGGGCCAAAGAAGTCTGCGTAGTAACTCTGTTTTGGATCTCCAGGCGCTAAAGCGCTCACTGATGTTGCAGGCTTTATGTCGTGGCTGAAGCTACGCCCCACAAAGATATTCGAGAGGTCTTGTAGGGCACGGCTCTTGTGGTGAGCGGAGCCGAACCATCGGTCGTGCCGTTAAACGCTGGAAAAACAATGCGGCTTTAGCCCCTGACATTCTGGACAGCGAGTTGTCACACATACTCTATGGATCCCAAAGCGCCATGCGAAATAACGTGCGCGCATCAGAAGTCGACGTGCAGGCGCAATCCGGGGACGACGACGGGGCCGCGGTCACGGTTGTACCCGGGGTGAGCGACATACTGGAAATCCAAAGAGGCAAATATCCCCCGCCAGACATGCAGGGTGTAATACGCTTCTGCGATGTTTTCGCGGCCGTAGCTTAGTTTTCCATCTCCCAGTATGAAACCATCGCCACCCAGGGCCAGATATTCCTGGTGGTCGCGTGAAATTCCATTGGAGACGAAAACAATCCCAGCCCGGTCGAATTTTCTCCTCCACCGTTTCCCGATCCCGCCCACGCCGAGCTGAAGAGTGCTCTCAACCTCCGTATAGGCGTACGACTCATGCTTCCCTTCGTTCCATCCCCACCGCCCGAAGAGGCCCACCCAATCGTTCAGCGGCTGCTCGAAATTGACGCCGAACCCGTACTTGGTGGTCGTCTGAAGCGGATGTGCAGTGATATCCGGCGCCGGCGTCCGCCCAGCCAGGAAATCGCTGACAGCCACGGCGTAGCTCCCCATGTTGGCGTGGTTCACGAAGCTCAGCAGGCGGAGTGCGCCCTCCCGGTGAAGCAACGCCGAACCGTGCAGCTCGAATTCAATGTTTTCCGAGTGGGCACGGCTCACATCGGCGTCGAGGTGAATGCCATTGGCCACCTTTGGCATCAATCCCTCGGCGAAGCGCATCGCCCAGTGCCGGTCGTCGTACTCGATCATTGCGCCGAACGTGAAGCCGCGGGTATCGGCGGCGTAGTCGTAGGCACCGTTGTTGTCCACCGTCCAATTCATGAACTGAAAATTGCTGTCGGTGCCGTAGGTGTTCAAATCGAAGAAGTCAACCATGCTGAACTTCCCCAAACGAATTTCCAGGCGGCGTTCGGGGAGTTCTCTGAAGAGCGACATCGGATTCCGGTGTGCGGGCGATTTCTCGCGGCCCAGCGGTATCACTTGATGCCACATCAGGCGAGCGACGTAGGGAGCCTTGCTGAGCAACGGGTTCCGCACGACGTCCAGATTCGTGAAACCAGCGATGCCGAGCGCTTCGCCGAGTCCGTGGCCGCCGGTCTCCTGGACATCGCAGAGCAATTCCGATGTGTTGCTGAGTTGTAGCCCCAAGAAGAGAGTTAGCACGCGGGAGGTGGCATCCTGTGCTTCGGGCGAAAGGCTGTTCGGCCCTTGGTAGGGAGAGTGGAAGCCCGGGTGCCACTGCGAGATGAAATTGGCTTGCCCGGAAACCCAGAAGCGGCTCGATTCAGAGTGGGGGAACATTGTGACCGGCGGGTCAGCATCCGGATTCGCCGCGTCGCCTGGCGCCGGGGGTTGCGCCGCCTGCGTCAGATCGTCCCGCGTCTGCGCGAACGCCGGTCCGCACGTCACGCTGATTGCCAATACAAACAATACCAAGCAACCCGGTCCGTTCACGCGTTTGGGGTCGAAGATCACGACAGGTCTCAGTTTCCAGTGGTGGGATTGACGTCGGGTCCCATGGGGTGCCGAACGAAGCCAAGCGATGCGCGTTTCCACGCAGGGCCAACTCCATCATTCTACCCTCCGCGAAGTTAAGATTGTGCTAAAGCCGGGCTCCCGGGGGTTGTAGTTCTCGAACAATCGTGTCCATGTACTTAACCGTCCGATGGGGCCTTTCGTTTGCCCCGAGGGTTTGATACCCTACCCCAATAGGGTAGTCAAGCCAAATGTCACATTTATCGCGGGAAAAATTAGATTTGTTGAATCGGACCAAGAAGGTTTTGGGCCAACTGGAATCCGTTCAGCGTGCCCTGAACGAAGACGCTCCTTGTACGGACGTCCTGCAACGCTTGGCCGCCGCTCGCGGCGCCATCAATAGCCTGATGGGGGAGCTGATGGAGGACCACATTCGCAACCACATGCCGCGAAACTCGAAATCCGCAGAAGTGGCCGCTGAGGACGTCATTGATATTGTCCGGACGTACTTGAAATAGACGAGGGCGGCTTCTCCCTTCACCCACAGGTGCCCCGAACCGAGGATCAGCGCATCGTGGCCGCGGGGCCGATCGTCGCCGTGAGCTTCGCCAATTCTCGCGCGAACTTCGGGTTGGTGGGGAACTCGGCGGTGAGTTGCTCCAGTTGGGTCCGTGCGAGGTCATATTGCTTCTCACGCAGGGCGGCGAGCGCCAGCATCAATTTTGCGAACGGCTTCAGATAGTGGCCGTTGGCCGCGGCGATCTGGAGTTGTTTCATGCCCAGCGCGCGATCGCCGTGGTAGCCGCCGAACCGGATCAGGAACCGTTTATAGGCGGGCAGGGAGCCGAGGATATAGTTGGCCGCGCCCAGCGCGACGTAGGCATCGGCTGCCTCCGGCGCGAGCGCGAGAAGCTCCTTTGCGGTGTTGTCCGCCTCGCGTGTCAGACGCAGGGCCTCGAACTCCCGCCGCTCGATCAGGCTGGCGTAGTCGGAGAGCATGCCCACTGCAATGGTCAGCGCAAAAAGAGCGTCGGGGTCGCGCGGATTTGATTTCAAGCGCGCATGGGCGAGTTCCTGCGCCTTGGCGGCGGCAGCGTTGAAACCGTTCTGCAACTCGGGGTCGGGAGCACTTTCCGCTCCGCCGAGAAACTTTTTATTGTCGAGAAAGAAATCTGAAGTCAATACACCCTGCCGGTCGAACTCCTGAAACAGGTAGCTGGCAGATTCGACCGCAGGGCCGAGCGCCTCGCCGGGGTGTTGTTGCTCCCAGCCGCGGAATATCAAGCGCGCTTCCTGGAATTTCAGCTCATAGAGCAGGCGAAATCCCGGCTCAATTTCCGGCTGACTCGAAAGTTGCACGGGCCCGATGGTCGAGGGCGGCCCCGGCGCTTGCGCATGCACGAAGCGCGCGCCCGGTCCGAACCCCCATAGCGCAAGCAGGCTCAGCAGCGCCTTGAGCAGGAACGGCGGATGGAAGGATCGCATTCGCTCCAATTAGATGCGAATTCCCAGAGAAAAGCTTGTTGCCGCGCGGATTCTACAGCGGCAGCCTGCCGGCGAACACGACGGGGGGCTTGCGGGGGTCGGCGCGGCGGAGTTGGCCAATGCGGTAGAATTTCTCGCGGCGGCGCTTGAGTTCGGATTCCACAGCGCGGTGATTTTCGGGCGGCACGACGAGGATCATACCCACGCCGAGGTTGAACACTCGCAGCAATTCGTCGCGCTCCAGCTTGCCCAGCGAGGCGAGGTACGAAAAGACCGGCAGGACGGGCCACGAGCCCAGCTCGATTTCCGCTTGCACGCCGCGCGGCAGCACTCGCGGCAGGTTGCCTGGGATGCCTCCGCCGGTAATATGCGCCATGGCGGAAAGCCAGCCGCGCGCCAGCGTAGTCTTCAGCATAGGCCAGTAGCAGCGGTGAGGACGGAGCAATTCAGCGCCGATCTTGTTGCTGACTTCGGCGACGTAGGTCTCCGGCTGCAAGCCCGCTTGTTCGAAGACAAGCTTGCGGGCGAGCGAATAGCCGTTGGTGTGAAGCCCTGTAGAGGGCAGTGCCAGGAGCATATCCCCGGGCCGCACCCCCGCCGTCTTTTTCAGGTTCGCCCGCTCCACAACGCCCACAATGAACCCTGCGAGATCGTACTCTCCGGGCGGATAGAACCCCGGCATTTCCGCGGTTTCTCCGCCAATGAGCGCGCAGCCTGTGGCGTGGCACGCGCGCGACATCCCGTCCACCAACTGCTCGACGACGTTGGGGTCCAGCTTGCCCATCGCGAGGTAGTCCAGGAAAAAAAGAGGTTCGGCGCCGAGCGTGATGATGTCGTTGACGCAGTGATTGACCAGGTCGCCGCCGACGGTGGAGTGGACGCCCGCGGCCGCGGCGATCTTGAGTTTCGTGCCCACGCCGTCGGCGCTCGAAACCAGGACCGGCTCGCGCCACTTCGGGTCCAGCGCGAACAGCCCCCCGAACGAGCCGATGCCTCCAATGACCCCGCGCGTGAACGTGCGCGACGCAATGCGCCGGATGCGCTGCTTGGCCTGCTCGGCCAGGGGAATGTTGACGCCGACATCGGCGTAGTCCATTTGTTGACGAACTCTTTCTGCCGGGGCGAGGGGAGCCGGGCGGCGTGCTCCCAGTCGTTTAGAACATCTTGAGAATACGGTGCCAGCGGATCTGGCTGGGATGTATCAAAGCGTTCACATAGGTGAACAAGCGCTCGCGGACATGCCCGGGGTTCCAAGCGTCTCCCGGCGCGTCAATGGACATGTACACCAGAATGGGCGTGCCGATGATGTTCTCGTGCGGCACGAAGCCCCAATAGCGGCTGTCGTAGGAGTCGTCCCGGTTGTCGCCCATCACGAAGTACTCGCGCGCAGGGACGGTGACTGGGCCGTAGTTGTCGAGCGGGTTCGGGGGCGTGGCCCGGTAAGGCTCTTCGGTTTTCTTGTCGTTGATGTACACGACGCCCTCGCGGACCTCGACTTTGTCGCCGGGCAGCCCGATCAGGCGCTTGATATAGTCAGGCGAGCCAGGCAGCGGCGCGCGGAAGATTACAATCTGCTGGCGGCGCGGCTCTCGCCACAGCCGGACGTGGTATTGCGTCAAGGGCACTTCGGCGTCGTAACCCAGCCGGCTCATCAGCAGGTGGTCCCCGACCAGCAGGGTGTTTTCCATCGAGCCGGACGGGATGACGCGCGCCTGGACAATGGTGCCTGTGATCAGCAGGAACGCCAGGATGACCCACACCCAGGACACGACCTCGCGCAGGACGATACTCCCCAGCGTGGGCTTGGCGTCGGCGATCGAAGAGGGCACAGCAGGAGTCGCGGCTCGCTCGACCCCTTCCGTGATGCTTGCGATGGTTGTATTGCTCTGCTCTTCCATGAGGACCCTATTTTACGAGATTTTCGTTCTTTGCGCTTGCTGGTTGCCGCTGCCGCGTTTCCAGTAAGACATAACGATTCGGATGCAGTCGCGCCGGTTTATTCTAACGCGGTCTCGCGAGCGATACTCGCGTGAAGCGCAGCTCCTAATCCTTGCCTTCGGCCAGCACGGGAACCGGCGGCGGGGCGGCTTCGAGCTGCACCATGTCCACCGGGTACACACCTGTATAACACGACGTGCAGTAGGTCCCGCTCGTATCCTCGACGGCGCGACGCAAGTTCTCGAGCGAGACATAGCCCAGCGTATCGGCGCCGACGAACCGGCGGATTTCCTCGACCGTGCGCTGGCGCGGGTCGAACTCGCCTTCGAGCTCTTTCCATTCCTGCTCGGTGAGCCGCGGGCGATTTCGCGATTCATCCGCCGCAATCAGCTCTTCGCGTGTGGGCGTGTCCACGCCGTAGTAACAAGGGGAAATCGTCGGCGGGCAACTGATGCGCATGTGGACTTCCGCGGCGCCGGCCTCGCGCACCAGGCGCACGATCTTGCGGCTGGTCGTGCCGCGCACGATGGAATCGTCCACCAGGATCACGCGCTGGCCCTCCAGCACGCCGCGCACCGGATTCAGCTTCAGCTTGACGCCGAAGTCGCGGATGGCCTGCTGCGGCTCGATAAACGTGCGGCCAATGTAGTGATTGCGAATCAGGCCCATGCGGAACGGCAGGCCGGACTCCATCGCGTAGCCTACCGCCGCTGGAACCCCCGAGTCGGGAACGGGCACGACGATATCGGCGGGCACGGGATGCTCGCGCGCGAGCAGGCGGCCCAGCATCTCGCGGCTCTGCTCGACCACGCGGCCAAAGACCAAGCTGTCTGGCCGGGAGAAATAGACATGCTCGAAGATGCACTGCTGCAGCGGCTTTTCCGGAGCAAAGTGCAGCGACTCGAGGCCCGCGCGGGAGATGCGCAACATCTCGCCCGGCTCGATCTCGCGCAGGTACTCCGCGCCGAGCAGGTCAAACGCGCAGGTTTCCGAAGCGACGATCCATCCGCCCTCGAGTTTTCCGAGCGCGAGCGGGCGGAAGCCGCGCGGGTCGCGCAGGGCGTAGAGCTCGTCGCGCGTCAGCACCAGCAACGAGTACGCGCCTTCGACCTGGTTGAGCGCGTCGGCTAGCGCGCCGGAGAGATTGCGTGCCTGGCTGCGCGCCACCAGGTGGACGATGACCTCGGTGTCGCTTGTGGTTTGGAAGATCGAGCCGCGATGCTCGAGCGTCCGCCGCCATTTCCCTGCGCTGGGGAGGTTGCCGTTGTGTCCCAGCGCGAGTTTTCCTTTGTTGCAATCGATAAGGATGGGCTGCGCGTTCATCAGCGAGGTGTCGCCCGCCGTCGAATAGCGAGTGTGGCCAAGCGCCGCATCGCCGGGAAGCCGCGCGAGCACCTCCGGCTGGAAAATTTCCTGTACCAGCCCCATGCCTTTTTCGAGGTGCAGTTCGCGGCCGTCGCTTGAGACGATCCCGGCAGACTCCTGCCCGCGATGTTGCAGGGCGTACAGGCCCAAGTAGGCGATCTTCGCGGCTTCACCGTGGCCGAAGACCCCGCACACGCCGCAGTGGTCGTGGAACCGGTCGTTCTCGATTTGGACCATGCTGTTCATCTTGCCCTTCGTGCGAGACCTAGCCCTGCAGAAGACGTTCCAGCGAATTGGCCCAGGCGTCGGCGAGGGAGGGGACAGTGGAACTCACGACAGCCCGGCCATTTAGTTCGATGCGGAATTCGCCGCGGGTGACGCTGCCGATGGCGCGCACCGCAACTCCATATTGTGCCGCAAGGGAGAGCACTCCGGCAAGGTTTACGGGCGCCAACGAGACAACAGCGCGCGCGCCCTGCTCGCCGAACAGTGTGGCCTCGTCCGGCTCTTCGCTGGTGAGAGCTGCGCTCGCAGCGAGGCCTTCGCTCGCGAAGCACGATTCGGCGAGCGTCACCGCGAGGCCGCCGTCGCTCACGTCATGCGCCGATTGGAGCGCGCCTTCACCGGCAAGAACCACGAGCAGTGCGATGAGCCGCTTTTCGGCGGCGAGATCCACGGCGGGCGGGGCGCCCGCTTCGACGCCTTGAATCGTGCGCGCGTACTCCGAGGAAGAAAATTCACGAGCCGTATTCCTTGGGGCGCCTTGTGCGCTGCTTCGGCCATCGAGCAGCAGGATCACATCGCCTTCGGCGCGATATCCCATTCCCAGCGTGCGCGAAGCGTCTTCGATCATCCCCAGCACGCCGAGAATCGGAGTTGGGTCAATCGCGCGGCCCAGCGTCTCGTTGTAGAAGCTGACATTGCCACCGGTGATAGGAATCTCAAGCGCCGTACACGCCGCAGCGATGCCGTCCAGAGCGCGGCTGAACTGCCACATCACTTCCGGCTTTTCGGGGTTGCCGAAGTTGAGGCAATTCGTCGCGGCCCACGGCTTCGCGCCGGCGCAGGCGACATTGCGGGCGGCTTCAGCCACCGCAAGCTGCGCGCCCGCGAAGGGATCGAGCCGGCACCAGCGCCCGTTGCCGTCGGTTGCCAGGGCCAGCGCGCGCTTTGTGCCTTTAACACTTACCACGGCCGCATCGCTCGCGCCCGGCGGCTCGAGCGTGTTGGTCCGCACCATGTAGTCGTATTGCTCCCAAATCCAGCGCTTCGACGCGATGGCCGGCGCCGCCAGCAAGCGGCGAAAATTTTCGGTTAGGTTGGCGCCAGGGGGGGCGAACTCAACGAAGCGCTCGTTCGCCGGCGGTTTCGGCGCGTGCAGCGGCCGCTGGTACACGGGGCCTTCCTCGGCCAAGGCGTGCGCGGGAATTTCCGCGGTGACGCGGCCGTGATGGAGCACGCGCAGAAAACTGTCCGCGGTGACGCGGCCGATCTCGACGGCGTCGAGGCCCCACTTCGCGAACACGGCGAGCACGTCTTGCTCGCGGCCGCGCTGCGCCACCAGCAGCATGCGCTCCTGCGATTCGCTCAGCATCATCTCGTAAGGAGTCATGCCGGATTCGCGCTGCGGCACGCGCGCCAGCTCGATCTCGATGCCCACGCCTCCGCGCGAGGCCATCTCACACGACGAACTGGTAAGCCCCGCGGCGCCCATGTCCTGAATCGCTACCACCGCCCCGGTCTGCATCGCTTCGAGGCAGGCTTCGAGCAGCAGCTTCTCCATGAACGGGTCGCCCACTTGCACGTTGGGCCGCTTCTGCTGCGACTCCTCGCTGAACTCGGCCGACGCCAGCAGCGATGCGCCGTGAATGCCGTCGCGTCCGGTCTTCGCGCCCACGTAAATCACGGGATTGCCTGCGCCGCGCGCCCGCGCGAAAAACAGCTCTTCTTTCTTGGCGATGCCGAGCGCCAGGACGTTCACCAGCGGATTCGCCGAATAGCCCGGCTCGAATTGCACTTCGCCGCCCACGGTCGGCACGCCGAAGCAGTTGCCGTAAAACGCGATTCCGCGCACGACGCCGTCGAGGATGCGCCGGTTGCGCGCGATGGTCTCTGGGTTGGCAGCTTCAGGGGCTAAAGCCCCCTGAGGAGGCGGGGGCTGTTCGGACGGGCTGAAGCCCGTCCCTCCGAAAGCAATGGCCGCAGAATTCGGATGGGCGGGCTTTAGCCCGCCCGTATCAGCGGCCTCAAAGTGAGGGGCTTTAGCCCCTGAAGCGCCCGAAGTAATGGGTCCGAAGCGCAGCGAGTCGAGCACGGCAATCGGCCGCGCGCCCATCGTGAAAATGTCGCGCAGGATGCCGCCCACGCCCGTCGCCGCGCCCTGAAATGGCTCGACGTAGCTCGGGTGGTTGTGCGACTCCATCTTGAACGCGGCGCACAACCCGTCGCCGATATCCACCACGCCCGCGTTCTCGCCTGGCCCTTGCAGGACCTGCGGGGCCTTTGTCGGCAGCCGCCGCAAATGCACCTTGCTCGATTTATAAGAGCAGTGCTCGCTCCACATTACGCTGAAAATGCCCAGCTCAGTGATGTTCGGCTTGCGCCCAAGAATTTTCTGGATGCGCGCGTATTCCTCGGCGGTGAGGCCGTGCTCCGCCGCGACTGCCGCGGTGACTTTGATTTCCGTGCTTGCCGTCGCCATGAGCATGGTTTGCTTTGTAGCGCCCGCCTCTCGTGGTGAGCGAAGCCGAACCATCAGGCGGGCATCTTGCCGCTCACAAATTGCTTCGCGGGCAGGGGCTACGCCGAAACGGTAGCGCGCCGCGCGAGCGACTCGATCAGCGAATGGAAAATCACCAAGCCGTCGGACGAGCCGAGCGCCGTTTCGACAGCGCGCTCCGGGTGCGGCATCAGGCCAACGACGTTGCCCTCGCGGCTGCAAATTCCGGCGATGTTTGCGAGAGAGCCGTTGGGATTCGCCGCCGTCTCCTCGCGCCCGTCGGGTGTTGTATACCGAAACACGATCTGCTGCTTGCGCTCGAGTTCGGCGAGCGTCGCCGCATCGCAAAAATAATTTCCTTCGGAGTGCGCGATGGGCATTTCGAGCACCTGCCCGCGCCGCGCCCCGGCGGTGAACGGCGTGTCGGTCGTCTCGACGCGGATGTGCACCGGCCGGCAGATGAAGCGCAGCCCGGCGTTGCGCACCAGCGCCCCGGGCAGCAGACCCGCCTCGCAGAGAATCTGGAAACCGTTGCAGATGCCGACCACCAGGCCTCCGCCGCGGGCGAATTTCTCCACCGCGCGCATCACCGGAGAAAACCGGGCAATGGCGCCGGTGCGAAGGTAGTCGCCGTAAGAAAACCCGCCCGGCAAAATGATGGCGTCAAAGCCGCTCAACTGTTCGGACTGGTGCCACAGGAATTCGACCGGCTGGTGAAGCACCTGCCCCAGGGCATAGTAAGCGTCGTGGTCGCAATTCGAGCCCGGAAACACGACCACACCGAATTTCATCGCGCGGGATTCCCCCTCACACGCGCATTTTAACACAGTTGGGAAGCGCGCTTGCGTCCGTGCTGCGTCGCGGCGGATCACTCCGGAAAATTGCGATGGCGCGCGGCGTCTATTTCCCGGGCGGAACGGCTTCCCTTTCTGCACGATAGGTTCCGAACTTCTGCGCCACCGGCTTTAGCGTGGGATAAAACTGCACGAACGTGTGTTCTACCGCGGCATTGTCGTTGTGGCACTGCCAGCAAGCGGCCTTCGGGTTCGCTCCCGCCGTCTGTGTATCTGGACCGAAGTTGAAGTAGGCCCACTTATCCGGGAATCGGGTCTCGTCCTTCACCTCGACGCCCATCCCGTGGAGATCGGTTTGGAAATGCCCCGTTCTGTTGATCGAGCCTTTGGTCTCGGAACCTCGATCCTCGACGATAAACATGGATTTGTCCGGCCACCTGCCAGTCGCCAGGAATTCGCGGTAGCTCCACTGGGGCACGAAAACATTCGTGAACATTTCGCCGTCCTTGGCGGAGGGGTTGTAGTTCATCCCCAGGCCGGAGGAAAGAAAAATCCACTCGCGATAGTTCTCCGGACGGACCAGCTTATCCCCCTCATAGCGCGGCTTTTGCGAGTCCGAAATTTGAGGCGCGGCGTGCAATGCAGCGAAACACAGAACCCATGTCAAGATCCACAGAATGGAGTTCTTCATAATTTACCTCGCGCTGCGGGAGGGTGTTGCATCCCAGAGTTCCCCCACATGTCAGAGAATATACAACGAGCGGGGTTCAGGAGAAAGCTCCTCCCGCCGTCTCGCGGGGTTGCGTTCCGATTTGCTCATGCAAGTGGATTCTGAGGCGCCCTGAAAACCGGGGGAAAGCGAAAGACGCAATAGTGGATTTGAAACGGCGCCCGCCTCTCTATTGTGGGCTTGGCTGCCCGTGCTATACTCAGAAACCCGTCCTCTGCGTGGTATACACAAGCCGGCTGGGGTGGGGGGCAAGACGCCGGGGCCGTCCGCAAACCAAAACACCGGGCGTGCGCAAAATTTCGGAGGTGGATTTATCGCGGAACGTAGTTTTCGGCAGGCCGACCGGATTCGGGTGAATGACCGCATCCGGGCGCGCGAAATCCGTGTTGTGGATGAAGAGGGTGGGCAGTTGGGGGTGATGCCGCCGTTCGAGGCGCTCAAGCTTGCCCGCGAGCGGGGCCTGGACCTGGTGGAGATTTCGCCGACGGCCGAGCCGCCGGTCTGCAAGATCACGGATTACGGCAAGTACCTCTATCAGACCAACAAGAAGGCGCACGAGCAGCGCAAGCACCAGAAAGGCTCGCAGCTCAAGGAAGTGAAATTCCGCCCGGCGACAGCGGAGCACGATTACCAGGTTCGCAAAAACCAGATCATCCGTTTCTTGGGCGAGGGCCACAAGGTCAAGGCGATGATCTTTCATCGCGGCCGGGAAATGGCCCACCAGGAAGTGGGCCGCGCGAAGATGCAGCGGCTGCTGCAGGAGATCAGCGATCATGCCCTGGTCGAGATCGGGCCGCGCATGGAAGCCAACATCCTGATGGCGCTGCTGGCGCCCAAGCGGGCCGGTTCGCAGAAATCTTCGGTCCCCCAAGCGGCAAGTTAGTCGGACGAGCTGTAAGACACTCGGCAAAATTTTGACAAGGGGTCGTTCGGAATCCACATGGCAAAGAAGCTCAAGCTGAAGACGCACCGCGGCGCCGCCAAGCGCTTCAAAATCACGGCGACCGGGAAAGTTCTGCGGATGCATTCCGGCAAGCGGCACCTGCTAGGCACGAAGAAGGCCAACCGGATGCGCCGGCTGAAGAAGCTAATCCTGGTGCATCCCGCCGACGCGGGCAACGTCCGCAAGATGCTGCCCTACGGTTAGAATGACCCGTTGTCATTCCGAGGCGCGCAAGCGCCGAGGAATCTCCCTGCTTCTTGTGGATGCATAGAGAGATTGCTCGATTCGCCCGGAATGATTCAAAGATTTGATGTTTGCTGTGCCAGGCAGAGCGCAACCCGCCACGGTGGGCCTGCCGGCCAGCGGTCCGGCTTGAGTAGTTTGAGCTGGGCCACCGCTCCCGCGAATTTCGCGGCGAGCTTCTGAACACGCCGTGGAGACGCACCCGCTTTTTGGGCCGTGTGGAGTTCCCCGTGCGCGGGAATCCCTGCGGCCGTTCCGACTCGGGCGCGCCTCCGCACAGGAGAACACACCATGGCTCGAGTGAAACGCGGCACAAAGCGCCGCGCGCGCCGCAAGAAATACTTGAGGCGCACCAAGGGATTTTTCCTCACCAAGTCGAAGCTCTACCAGTCGGCCCAGGAAGCGGTGAACCGCGCCGAGCGGTATTCTTACCGCGACCGGCGCAACCGCAAGCGGCAAATGCGCAGGCTCTGGATCCAGCGCATCGGCGCGGCGGCGCGCAATGCGGGCCTGTCGTATAGCCAGTTGATGCACGGGTTGAAGGCGGCGGGCATCCAGATCGACCGCAAAATCCTGTCCGATCTGGCCGTCAAGGACGCCGCCGGCTTCACGCAACTCGCCGAGCAGGTCAAGGCATCGCTCGGCGCCGCGAAGGCATAATTCCGCCTGCTCGCTCCCATGACGAACGACCCGACAGCGAAAACTCTCGCTGAACTAGGTGTCGCAGACACCGAGGGCGTGGTTCGCCTGTTCCGCGAAGTTAAGGAGCAATTCGAGAAAGAAGCCGAGCACAAGAAAGAGCTGCACGCATGGGAGGCCCTTCGCGCCTCGTGGGTTGGCCGCAAATCGGGCGTCCTCACGCGCATCACAGAAAACTGGCTGAAGCCCGCCAAGCCGGAGCTGAAGCGCGCGGTGGGACAGGCGCTCAATGAGCTGAAGGCGCGCGTCGAATCCGCGCTCGAGGCGCGGCGCGCGGCGCTTGAAGTAGCAGCCGAGCAATCGGCGCAGGCCCGCGAGCGCGAAGACTTATCGCTTCCCGGCGTGATTCGCCCGCTCGGGTCGCGCCATCCGCTGCGGCAAACGTTCGAGGAGATCGAGCGTATATTTCTTTCGCTCGGCTACACGGTCGTCGCAGGCCCTGAAATCGAAACGCCCTACTACAACTTCGAGGCGCTCAACATCCCCGAGCACCATCCGGCGCGCGACAACATGGATACGTTTTATCTGGCCGCGCCCCCCGGCGCTGGCCAGCGACTGTTGCGCACACACACGTCGCCCATGCAGATCCGCACGATGGAAAAACAGACGCCGCCGGTGCGCATCATCGTGCCGGGCAAGGTATACCGGCGCGACAATCCCGACGCGACCCACAATTTCATGTTCCACCAGATCGAGGGGCTGGCCGTCGATACCGACATCACGTTCTGCGACTTCAAGGGCACGGTCGAATACTTCGTGCGCGAATTTCTGGGGCCCAAGGCGAAGACGCGCCTCCGCCCCAGCTATTTCCCGTTCACCGAGCCTTCGGTCGAGGTGGACGCGACCTGCGTTTTCTGCGGCGGCAAGGGTTGTCCAGTGTGCAAGCAGTCGGGCTGGATCGAGCTGTTCGGCGCGGGCATGGTGGACCCGGCCGTGTACGGCTTCGTGAACTACGACGCGAAGCGCCTTTCCGGCTTCGCCTTTGGCCTGGGCGTGGACCGCCTGACGCAGCTCAAGTACAACACCAACGACATCCAGCTCTATTTCCAGAACGACGTGCGCTTCCTGCGCCAGTTCGCGTAGCATTTTCCGGCAACGAAACGATGAAAGTTCTCTACAACTGGCTGAAGGAGTTTGTGGACCTGACGGCGCCGCCGGAGGATTTGCGCGAGCGCCTTTCGCTCTCGGGCACGGCAGTGGAGGCGATCGAGCAAACCCCGGCCGGGCCGCTGCTCGACGCCGAACTGACCTCGAACCGCGCCGACTGCCTGGGCCACTACGGCCTGGCGCGCGAAGCGGCGGCGCTCTACCGCGTGCCGCTCAAGCCGGTCGAGCCGAAGCCGCGCGAGTCCGCGGAGAAGGCAGCGGCGGCCACGCGCGTGGCCATCGAGTCGCCCGACCTGTGCGCCCGCTACACGGCGCGGGTGCTGCGCGGCGTCAAGGTCGGGCCTTCGCCCGGCTGGCTGCGCGAGCGGCTGGAAGCGCTTGGAAACGCCTCGATCAACAACGTCGTAGACGCGACGAACTACGTCATGCTCGAACTGGGACAGCCGCTCCACGCCTTCGATATGGACCTGCTCGGCGAGCAGCGCATCCTCGTGCGCCGGGCGCGCCCGGGCGAAAAGCTGCGCACGCTCGACGGCATCGAGCGCGCGCTGACCGCGGAGATGTGTGTCATCGCCGACGCCGCGCGCGCGGTGGCTATCGGCGGCGTGATGGGGGGCGCCGCCACCGAAATCCGCGCCACCAGCTGCAACGTTTTGCTCGAAGCCGCGTGGTTCGACCCTATTTCTATCCGCCGCACCTCGAAGGCGCTCGGCCTGCGCACGGAAGCCTCGGTGCGCTTCGAGCGCGGCGCCGATCCCGAGATGGCGGAGCTGGCTTCGCGGCGCGGCGCCGAGCTGATTCAGCAGGTGGCGGGCGGCGAAGTCCTAGCGGGCGTGGTGGACGCCTACCCCGGCCGCGCCGAAGCTCCCGCGATCGAGCTGACGCGCAAGGAGCTGCTGCGCGTGCTGGGCGCGGATGTCCCTGACAAGGACATCGAAGCGATTCTAGGCGCGCTGGGCTTTGCGCCTGTGCGCGTGGACGCGACGCGCGGCAGCGTGGATTCACTGATGGCCGAGTGGCGCTGCCGCCGCCCGTCGTGGCGCGGCGACGTCACGCGCGAGATCGACCTCATCGAAGAGGTGGCGCGGCTCTACGGGCTCGATAAATTTCCGGCACGGCTGCCCGCGGCGAAGCAGCCCGCCGCGCGCCTGGAATATGCGGAACTGGAAGACCGCCTGCGCGAGCGCCTGATCGGCCTGGGCTACCAAGAAATCATCACGATCCCGCTGGTGGATGAGGCGAACGACGTGATCTTCCGCGCCGAGGGCGTTGCGCCCGTGCGCATCGCCAATCCGCTGGCCGAAGATGCCTCGGTGATGCGCTCATCGGGCGCGGTGTCCATGGCCGCGACGCTTGAATGGAACCTCAACCACGGCCAACGCAACGTGCGCCTGTTCGAGTTCGGCAAGACGTACCGCTGGGCTGGCACAGAGCCGCTCGAAGCTCGTGTGTTGACGCTCGGCGCGACGGGCCTCGCGCGCGA
>WNFB01001675.1_pt1 | contig 21068 bp, 18 predicted proteins | sample 5400501 | NCBI WGS metagenome assembly WNFB01 (sample SAMN13153341, study PRJNA577476) | soil metagenome | isolation source: 200 cm saprolite under Douglas fir tree site 2 hole 1 | place: USA:California | collected 2015-04-18 | reverse complement strand
ACGCTCGGTGGTGGAGTCCCCCTCGCGGCCACACTTACTTCCTCAGAGATCGAGGAGGATTGCTACAGCAAGGGGTTCATGCACGTCACTTCGCATGTTTCTGACCCACTTCCTGCTGCAGTCGGGCTCGCGGTCATCAATGTGATCGAGGAAGAGGGGTTGGTTGAGCAGGCGCGGCTACGCGGGGAGTATCTGATGGCCCGGCTGCGTGAACTCCAGCAACACCACGAGCAGATCGGCGACGTTCGAGGAATAGGTCTGCTTGTCGGGGTCGAACTGGTGGAGGACCGCACCACCAAAGAACCCGCCGATGCGCTGGGAGTAGCGGTCGGTGACGAATGCCTGCAACGCGGTCTATCCATGAATATCGTGCGTTCAACAGGCGGTATGCTCAACTGTTTCCGCATGGCACCCCCACTCTCGATCACCGAGAGCGAGATCGATACCGCTATCACCATCATCGACGAGTCCCTGACAGCGGTACTCGCTTCCCGCTCACACTGAAAACCAACGACCGCCTGGTAGAATCCGGCACCGCGATAATGCGATCGTGATGAAAGGGAGGTTGAGTGGTCAGCGCAGGACTTGTTCGTTTGGTGGGTAGGTGCTATACTTGCCTTAACAGCGCGTCAGTGCGCGTGTTCTGTCAAAGTAGGAATCAACCATACTATACCGGGATGTTCGGTACCTGGAAAGCCACGCTTCGGTGACGGTAGAACTCTGTGCATACCCTGGTACCGCGTAGACAAAAGGCATGCCCATATGCCAGGTCGCCTTTAGAGAGGGCCATCGTAGATACAAAAGGGATATGCTTTCTACCACCCCAACGTTTCCAAGAGGAGGATCATGCCTGTACTCGATCTTTCACCAGATGAATTGCTCACGACGACGCGTTCTGTGCGTAAGCGGCTTGATTTGTCACGTCCTGTGGAGCCGGAGGTAATCAGGCAGTGCCTGGAGATCACTCTTCAGGCACCGACAGGCGGAAACAGGCAGGGCTGGCACTTCGTGGTGGTGACCGACGCCGAAAAGCGCCAGTCCCTTGGTGATCTCTATCGGCGGGGATTCGCCATCTACCGCGACCTCCCCTCGGCTGCTGGCAATCTCTTCGCTGACGATCCGCACAGGGCTTCGATCCAGCAGAGGGTGATGGACTCGGCAGAGTATCTCGCCGCCCATATGCATGAGATTCCTGTGCATGTGATCCCCTGCATCAACGGTCGCTTCGAGGGGCTACCTATCATGCAGCAGGCAGGGCTATGGGGATCGATCCTCCCGGCCACATGGAGCTTCATGCTTGCGGCTCGCGCTCGCGGCGTGGGTACTTCGTGGACGACGATACATCTCTTCTTCGAGCAGGAAGCAGCCGAATTGCTCGGTATCCCCTACACCGAAGTTACCCAGGCAGCGCTCATTCCGGTCGCCTACACGGAGGGCCTCAGCTTCACTCCTGCCCCCCGAGAGCCGCTTCAGTCCAAGTTGCATTGGAACGGCTGGTAATCTAAGACAGTTATTTTGCGTTGCTGTCGCGGGGACCACGCGGTCCCTGATCTCTCAACGATTGAGGAGATGCCAATGCGATTCAGTATCTTTTCCGTCGCGGATCACTATCCAGAGGAGCCGCGGACAATCCGCGAGTTGATGCCGAACTTTGTCGAGTCCGGGTTCATCAACGCTTCGTAGATCATCCCCGGACGACAAAGAAGCAACTGTGATGCTCATGGACTAACAATCGAGGGAGGTGCCGGGCTTGAAGCAGTCAAGAGAAATTCTGGGCATGGCGGAGTCTCGCCAGTTCCACCAGCCATTCAGCCTCGTCACAGAGAAACATATGACAGCAAGTGCTGCATAGCGATGTGCGAGCATATATGCTCGCCAAAGAGGAGGAAAGCACCATGTCTCTGACTATTTATCCACTAAACCTGGGTGAGGTGGAGGTTGACTTCAGCTTCCTGGTCTGGCAAACGAATTGCGGGAATCCCACGTATGTCCCGGCAACTGCCTGGCTCATCACTGGAGCCGACAAGCCAATGCTGGTTGATGCAGGCTTTCGAAGCGCCGAGGATGTGAAGGCCTACTCAGGGCTTAATGCCCGTCAATCCTCAGAGCAGACCCTCGAAGCCCAGCTCTCCAGGCACAACCTGAAGCCGGCGGACATTGGCTACCTGGTACATACCCACCTTCACCTGGATCATTGTGGTCTCGATGACCAGTTGCCAAACGCACGGATTCTTCTCCAAAGGGCCGAATTGCAGTACGCAGCAGCCCCGCTCTTTCCAGTTCCTTTCTACGATCGTCAGGATATCGCCAAGTTGGTCGGTGATCTCTGGAATCGGGTCGAGTTGCTCGATGGAGAGAGCGAGTTGTTCCCCGGTATCCGTACCGTCACAACTCGGGGGCATACACCAGCGCACCAGATGGTCTACGTTGAGGTTCCTTCGGGGACCGCTATTATCACCGGCGACGCTGCCTACATCGCCGCCATCAATGTCAAGCAACAGGTGCCTTTCGGCTACTACATCAACCTGGAGGACGTGATGGCGGGTCTGCGGCGAATTGCCAGGGAGGGCAAGCACGTGCTGCCCACGCACGACGCGGAAGTCTACAAACTCTATCCAGAGGGGATCAGTTAGGCCTGGAGGCAGGCACCTCCTGTCCTGCCTCCAGGAGTGACGTAATGGGAAGCCAGGCTTGCCTCTGGTAATCAGAGGCAAGCCCAGTTGGCTCGTAGGAGATTCCGAATTGATCCTGTGACTCCAGGGGCATAAAAGAATTGACTTTTGTGTTATTTTTACTTAGGCATGGTTCAAATGCACTTGGCAGTTTCACATTACTCAATTGTTGCCGAACCGCTTCTGATGGGGCGCGAAATTCATTTGACACTGCTCAAACTGTCAAGTTTGATTCACCCAAATTGAACCTTGCCTAAACAAAACATTCAGCGCACATGAGCCAAGTATCTTCCCAAGGTCTTTCGTACCTGCTGGAGAAGAACAGATACGCCGAGCTTGTTTCAATTCCGACCTACAAGGGATGAGATATTTTGCTGCTATTCGGGATGATCTCCACATTATCTATTCGATTAAGAACAGTTTCACAAGGTTGCGAAATTTCATGACAGGAGCTATGATGGAGCATATCAGTTCATCCTCACTTGGTGAGGGGAGGCAAGCTGTATGGCGTACCAAATGACTGTCACTTTGAGCGATCAGGAATACCAGGTACTTGCTGCAGAAGCTACTAAGAGAGGCGAGCCGCCGGAAACGCTTCTACGCGATCTAATCCAGCATTTACAACCAGCTTCTGCAGCAAAACGCCCGATGACAGGACGCGAGCTTGCCGAGAAGTTATATCGCGAGGGAAAGCTCCTCAATCTGGCAACACAGCGGCCATTGCCTCCCGAGGAACAGGCTGAAAGAGAACGGCTTGCCCACTTGTTTGCCAGTGACAAGCTTGCGTCTGATATGCTGATAGAGGACCGGGGTCCATACTAATGGCTATCTACTTTCTAGATACTTCGGCCATCGTCAAACGATACATCGCTGAGCCAGGACAAGCCTGGGTTCTCTCCCTTTGTGATCCAGGCATTCACGGTATCCTGGGTGTCTTTCTTTGTATTCCAACTTCCTCAAAGGTCGCTTTGCATTCGTCCTGCTACTGACATCCCCAGGGAGGAAACGCCATGGATGACTTTAACCGTGATAAAGTAGATGAGGTCGTTCTTGCCCTGATGTACCTCACCTTGCACGATTCCTATCGCGCCTGGAAAAGTTTTGATTGGGAGGTACTCGACCGGCTATATGAAAAAGGGTGGATAGAGAACCCTGGAAGCAAAGCAAAGTCGGTGGTACTTACCGAAGAAGGTCTTACACAATCAGTTCGTTTGTTTCAGCACCATTTTGGGGTAGCAAACGAAACAGAGGATAAGCCGTAGTATCTTCATGTGGAAGCGCACATTCCGACCCGTGGTGGTGGTTAACAAAGCTGGTTGATCCCAGATTTGCTCACAGTTCTTCCTCTAATCCACCCGGATCGAGCCTGTAGACACGATTGGAGATATCAAGGGGAGCAAGTTGTGTTACCTCCTTCCGTAACTAAGTGTACCAGACTTACAAGAATACAGCCGTATACTCTGATGACGAGGATCGGCACAAATTGTCTGCCTGTCACGCTGTTTTCTGGGGGATATTATAGTGCGGGAGAAATCAATGAGCGTTCCATTTCTATAGTTTTCCTTACCTGCGTCTACGAGCCTCTTCACGAACCGTCTGAAGATTGAGCAATTCAGCGACTTCATAGATCGTGGGCACACTTCCGACAACCGGTCGGAGCCGCAGCAACGTGGGAAAATGTCCCATACGCCCATGCAATTCAGCAAGGAGAACGAAAGCGGCGGGCGCAAATCCAGGAGGATTGACGATAAGCGGAAGCGTCTGCCACTCTTCGGAAGTTAGTTCGGCATTGTCAACAATCGTGACGATCTGTTCCGTCAACGGAGAATCATTATTGATATGCACGGGAATAATGCGTATTTCCGGTTCCTGCCCCAGTTGGGAAGCGAGTTGATCTCGTTGGGCAGAAGTGAAGGGGTGGGTGAAGTTTAGGATGAGCATGATTATATTCTCGAATAAGTTGGGTTTGTAGCTTCTTTAAAAAACATGCTACCTAATTTTGTTAAATCATCAAATTTAATCAATACTATTTTCCGTATCTCTAGCCGTTCCTGAAAATTACTATTTTCTGTTTGGCTGTTATTTTCCTTCTTTTCTGTTTCGACTTTACTAAGACCTGTAACCAAATATTTTCCTACAAAGCCACCTCCAAAGGCATTTGCCACGGAGTCTAATTTAAAAATGGTTTCAGGCTTTTTTACATCTTTACCAGCCTTGCATTCTATAATAAATAGTTGTCCATTATACATCATGGAAACATCTAATTCATTTTCCTCTTGTTTATTATATTCTTGTTCCGTTGCATTATGAACAATGCGATTTGTCTGAACATTCTGGAATAAAGGTTGTCCATCGTCGTCTTTAATATTCCTTATTTCATTACAAACATATAACTCGAGCCAACCACCATTAAGAAACTGAAACTGTTGGTCATTAATTTCAAATGACCAATCTACACTTGCTCCTACAAGTTTACGAATCAGACCGCATTCTGCAGCCTTCTTTAAAATCTCTTTTTCATCACTAGTTAGTAAGCGTGTGCATGTATAATACTCTTGTTCTTTACTTTGTTGTGAGATTTGATAAATAACAGAATGATTAGAGGAATTGTTTTTATCCTTCTCTACTAGCAGTTTACTCAATGCTTTAATACGAGCATGTGATGTCACTAAAAACTGAGCAAATTTCAAGCGGTTTTCTTCCGATGGCAATTTGTCTTCTTTCCTCTTAGCTCTCAATACTTTATTATGAACAGTGGCGTAATCATCTATAGAAATAGAAAATAATGATTTATCTAAAGTGCTATCTCCTGCTTTTCCTAAAAGTACTTCTACTCTAGTATTGGCCGTATTAAGATACCAGCATTGAATAGGTGTATTCTTAGGTATATTCTGCTCTGTAAGTTCCTTAGCTGCTTCATAAGCCGCTATACTCATTATAGAAGTTCCCGACGTTATATTAAATATCCATTCATATTCTGGATTGTATCTGACAACTTTTTCGCAAACTACTTTTATATTCTCTTTATTAAAGGGATGTACTGTAAAAGTATCTGCGGTTTCATCATCTAGCCACTTATAATCAAGCCCTTTCTTATACCCTTTTTGCTCTAATAGCCTATTTACACCCTGTTTAAATTTATTTAGCCTTTTTATTTCACGTTCATCTTCAGGAACGATAGGAACTATAATATCTGGCTTTTCATGAAGAATAGTAAGCACATTCGGAATAATCCTTCCGCCAAAGAGGATCAGTAATGCTTTTGCCATGATTGTTCTCCTTTGTTTTCTTGTAACTATTTTTCTCTGTTTTTTGCCTTCTTGTTCTTCTTTTTTCCTGAAGTTGGAGGAGTTGAACCCGGTTTGCAGATAAGCACTGTACAGCTATCCCGTACCTTCTCATATAAAAACGAACAATTATACTTACTGCCGACTTGCCAATTTGTCGCTACCTCGTCTTCATCTATAACGGCAATCAAAACGTCTGTAGTGTCAAAAGGTGCTTTAGAGTCAATGGGTATATATTGTAAAACCTTTGACGTGGCAAGTGGAACCCGAACCTGTATCTCATCTCTGTTTTTCGTGTTTATATACTGTCCAGATATAACTTCCCCAACTTTAAAAACAGGAAGTTTTTCGGGACGTTTATACTGTAGTTTCTCTCTCATATATCCGTAACCGGCACTTGTCTTACTTCCGATACCATAATCTGCCAATGCTTCCTGAAGCCATTGCAAAGCTTGCCAAGCATCACTTTTGTGTTCTTCATTTAAAGGAGCAACAGCAAATAAAAATTTAGCCTGGCTGACTGTTAGGAATGGTACAGGTCTAGGATTTTGATCGTTGCTTGGTGGTGTGTCCTTATTTGTATAATAGTCCGAGTAGTGTGGATTCATAATATCAAGGGTGAGATGAAAATTTTCATTCATCAATATCGCGTCAAAGAAAATGACTGATCCCGTATGCTGAAATTCTCCCTTTGGCTGATTTCCAAGTATCCTTTCAACTAGTGGCATTAATTTCCCTTCGGGTCCTGAAACTTGTGTTGTATCGCTCTTTTCAGTTGCTACCCATGCTCTTGTCAGCCCTTTTAAAGCACTTCCTGGAATAATAGGAAGACCATAAAGTGGATGTAATGTCATATCCGTTTCAAATACTGAGTTTCCTCCAAGCCCTACGACCATTCGCCAGTCAATGGACATACTAATATACATAGCATCTAAAGCATCAATGTAACTTTGCCAACGGTAACGAGCTGCTTTTACAAGTTCTTGATTTGCTTTATAGTACGCCGCAATGTTACGTAACCACTCTGTTCTGGGGCTTTTCTGTTTATCCGTTGCTTCGTTTGCAATCACATCTTTAGGCACATGTTTATGAAGTAGTAATCGTAGATTACCGGGAATCTGTTTGTCTTGATAACATGTCTTAAGAACCGCGTTAATCCCAGAGGGAAGGTAATACTCATTTTCCATTTTGTTGTGTCCCTTCTATACTGCTCTCTGGCATATTCTCATTCGGTTCTGTACTGGTAGAACTTTCATGCTCTGTGTTCTGTGATGCATTTGCATTCGACGCTTGAGGTAAAGAGCTTTGTAATTCTGCTTCTGCAAATCGACGTAGCCATAATCCAAAAGCAAGGCACTCTGTGGTGGCACGACGATACTGATCTCTAGTAGCTTTACATATAAGCCATGTAAGAATGCCATCATAGCCTTCAAAATTCATCTCAGGAGCATCAGCAGGAGTATTTTTTTGAACATCTCTAGCGTCATCAACAGAGGTTTCAGCTTCATCAGCATCATCCTCTGTGTCATCGGCATCTTCATTGAAGGTCTCGATGGAAGGAATAAAATTCCGCTCACTCATCCACGCAGTGAGATGCTCTAATAGAAGATAAGAAGCATTATAAGGCTCATTGTTCTCTTGTTTACTTTTTGCTTTTAAAAAGCCAAGAGTTGAGCCTAAGCCGTTAATCTGAATCATAGAGTTCAAACTTCTAACTCGTGAGCGATAGTCTTTTTCAAGCTGACCATTGTCTTTACGGTCTTTACTCTCATCTTTTATCTGATTTACACGACGCCATGCTTCCTGGCCGCGCATTTGTTCTATTGTCTGTCGTTGACCTTGATGCTGTTGCATAACACTACTTCTCCTCTTCTCCTATCGGCTCGTCCGCTTGCTTTATTGATTTTTGCTCATTGCTCGCCCAGCGAGTACGGACTAAACCTCTTCCAACAGTTTCATCACCCCCCAATTGGATATATTCACCTGATGGCAGTATCCTGCTTGCTCTCGTTAAAATCTCGGCCCCTGTCTTTTTTTGCTGTCCATCCTGTTGATTATCAAAGGATATGCGTGAATCAGTCGCATAAATTGGTACATAAAGGAGCGTATCCGAAGGAAGATTCTCCTCTGTCCATAATCCTCCTTCTGTGACAGTCTTGGTTGCTGACTGAATACTGACCCGTGTTACAACCTCAGTTGAGTACGATATAAAATCGTTGAAATCATTATCAGGTAAAACGACCAGAGAATGTTTGAGTTTCTTGACGAAGTAGGAGTTGCTTTCTCCTTTTTGCGGAAGTGCATTGTTAGCTAACCAGTCGGCAATATTACTAACGATGGTATTTGCTTCAGCCTGAAAGTTAAATTCCTCAAGGATCAGAGTATTTTCAGATATAACATAACTTTCATTCGTCACCAGCGCATGTGGTGTAGTAAGCGGATCTGGAAGCCCTGATAGTTGCCAGTCTGGTGGTGTTTGTAGAGACAACTCGGCGTCACGTATGAAACGATGAAGTGCGTAATATGAGGTAGTGTAAGCGAAAATACCATACAGAGAACGCACAGGAAAGAGCAGAAGGCGTGCATCACCGACGATCAATGCTCCTGCATGTTCTTGTCGTCGTGTGTTCGGTTGACCTTCTGTATTTTCTATTTGCTGTGTTTGTGCATTTTCTCGATCAGAGCCAAAAATTTCTGATACATTCTCTCGCGTGTATTGATTGGACGCCGTAGCTGTAGCTCGTAATTTCCCCTTGATACCACTTCCGGCTATCGTGGGATAGTGAGTGGTGCGCTCACGCTGAATAGGCAGATCAATACTGCTTAGCCCACTTCCTGTGCCCACATGTAAGAGTGTTTCTGTATAGAGATACAGCAATGTTTGACTTGTACTCATTTCCAAACTCCTGTTCTTGTAATTCCATATCCAATCTGGGTAGTATTATCACTTCCTATACTTGGAGGAATATCTATCTTTTCATCGAAAAAGTAGACGCTGCCAGCCGGTACACAACGGCGCATTTCTTTATTATGACCACCTCCACTTTTGCCTGGATCAAGCTTCCAGCCGCCAATAGGCTGGTAACGGGGAACGGCTGCTGCAACAGGGTCTTCTGGCATGTTGTCAGGTTCCCAGCCGCCAGAAAAAACAGCAGGAGTCGCTAGATAGAGTAAGTTTCCTTTTGTGGAAACATGGGAAGTGCCAGTGTCAAAAGCCTTAAATCGTACAGCCCGCCGTTCTCCTCCCATTGTTGCCCAACCTTCCTTATCGAGTACAGTATATATGCGTTGAGTATCGCCTTTTGCCTCATCAAGAGCATTTTCTTGAGCAATGTGCATCTCAATGCGAAAACCATAGCTCTTTTCATCAGGGTGATACTCTTTTTTCATACGTATCATCTGCGTGCTGTATAAGAGACCTTCTTCCACCGCTTTTCGAGAAGTTTCTATACCGATGCCAACACGGAACTCGCGTTCAAAAACATCGCTCTCTTTGACAAGGGTAATATTTTCCAAGTCAGCATCCGTTTTGGCGTTTAATGCAATACCAAGATCATTCTCTGTCAACCAACCGGAAGCATTATCCAACCTGTTTTTTGGCTTGCCCTGAACAACAAGATATTGCATTTGATGAGGCATATTGCTGATAGTATTAGCTAACCTATCAGGTCTAAGTAGAAAAAGCCTATTTGTTTTCTCCTCAATAAGGATATGTGCTGGAACAGGATAAAGTGGCTTAATATTAGTCCCTATGCGACGGGCTAATGCAATATCAGTAATACGAAATCTCCCATAACTTCTATTATTTCCAATCAACTTTACCAGGTCGGAACCTTCTTGAAAAACTTCTGCAAGGGAGCGTGTACTATCCCAATGTGATGCAATAAGTGCGCGAATGACACCTTGAAGCGTTTCTGGAGTTGGCGGAAAAATGGTCTCTGCATAGCCAACCTCACCGGCATTAAAAGGGCGGCCATTGCGGAAATGCAGGCTTTCCTGCGGTTCAAGAAATATTATCATTAACTATCCCTCTTTTCTCTCTCGTTTACATCAAGATGATGCTCTTCTCTTGCCAGAAATACCATTACCAGCAACCACCCAAGGACTTCAACTAATCCTACACGATATGTATCTGTATGTAGCTCAAATGCTTTAGTAACATCCTGGTTGTCTCCTTGTTCCTCGTCTATAGCTTTATCCATTGCTTGTGCCAGGTGAACGATGCGCTCGGCTAACTTTTCGGCTTCTTCGTCTGATATATCACCTTTACTGTGACGCTGTCGTTGCAGGACTCGTTTAATTTCGCTCTGCTGTGCATCTGGTGTTAACCCTATCAGTGCTGGTGCTTCATCTAGCAATATGTGAATACTGCTTACAGAGAGCTTATCATTGATAAGAAGCTCGTAAAACTCCTGAAAGAGAGAGAGGGGTTGTTCCTCTAGTTTTAGCCCTTTATACTTCCAGTGACAACCAACCCGTGTTTGCTCACCTGATCGGCGCATGATCGTGACAACTAGCGCATTACGGTTGTATCGATTTTTTGCAAGTTGTTCAGCCTCTAATACCGCCTGTCGTACCAATGAAAGTGGCGTAAAATGATGAGCAATAGCAATACCCATACTGGCTGTAACCTGTGTTTTTTTCTCATCAGGAACCTTTTCGCTGACAGTCTTTGTATATTGCTCTTGTAGCTCATTCACCATTCTCAACAAACCTATCAAAGGGAAGAAGGCAATCATATCATCTCCACCTGCATAGACGAGGCGCCCAGGACGGTCTTTCTGCACAATTTTAGCAGCCTCTTCATGCGCAAAGGTTGAGAGAGCTTCACTGATTTTGCTGTGAGCATCTTTGTCTTTTGCACCATTGATGATGGTTCCCATATGATCGCCATCCATTTGTATCAAGGCATAATAGGGAGATGGACGTGCCCCAACAGCTTGTAATAGTTTCTTCAAAGCATATGCGGCCTTTGCTCCGTCAATCTTTGTTTCTGGGTAGATTTTCTGGAGTGTTTCAGGAGCAAAGGTTGCTTCAAAAAAGCAATCACCGTCTCGTTTTAAAATTTCTAAATAAGCCGGATTACTCTTTGCTTTACTATAAAGGTACGGAATTGCATGAGGACGGATTTTAGCAAGCTCTTCAGTTGTGTGATCTAACCATGATCGTAAGACTGTTGTTAGCATATTTTCTTGCTCTCCATTCGAGAGCTTTTTCAAGAGTAGTTTTACAAACGAAGCAGCAGCAATTGAACTGGTGGATGGAAAATCCATTCTGATCAGTTCTTGTGTATCTTTTTTTGGTGAAATCTCTGATGAATAGAGCACAAACCGCTTAATGGTGTCAATGGCATCAAGGCGTTCCAAACCTTCTTTGTCAATATCCTTTGGTGAGCGGTTTTTGACCAAATCTTTCCAGAAACTACGAATTGCTTGTCGGGACGGTCTCTCACCGTGCAAGACTTCTCGCTCTCCTGAAACTGTACTTTTCTCCCCGAACTCGTTCTGTGCTTTGAAATCACGTAACAGTTTGCGAGCGTCAAAAGATTTTTGTGCCTTTGCAAGCCAGAGTTGGTACATCGTCTTTTCAGGTTGCTTCTGTAACTCATCCACAGTTGGCTCTGGCACTGCTACCCAATAAACTTCAAAAAAACTCTCGAAGTTGATTTGTCGATTCCATATTTTATCAATCTCTTGAATATCTTTGTTGGTATAGATAGATATATCATCAAATACCTTTGCTTTTACTTCTTTCTGAACGGTGTTCCATAGTTCTTTGATGCTATCTACACTTTTATTTGCAGCTTTTTCTGCATCCTCTGCCGTACTGAATAGCGCAATATATTTATTTGGTAGATCGGGAATATAACCATTCACTTTGCGGTTAGCAGGGAAGACAACCTCATAAGCTATCTGTTTCTCAATTCTGTTCTTCTCAACTCCCTCCATTGCTGCTTCCATCAACTTTGCCAGCAGATAGCTTCCCAGCCAGAGATCGCGTGTTTTGCGAGCCTGAGTAATTAAGGATTGTACTGGCCCTATCGAAAAGATTAGCATGTAGCGTTGTTGGGTCATAGTGTTACCTTCAATATCTGTGATGCTGGAAATTTTGCTATCCATTGTTCAATGAGTTGATAATTTGGACTCTTCCCATTTTTATCAAGAGTCTTGAATAGAACTGCTATCACAGCAAATTGGTTGTTTTTCAGTCGAGCAACTTTTAGCATAAGCGGCGAAGCCATACGTTGATCTTCTAACTCTTTTTTGTATTGTGAAGGTGTATATTTACTAATGATAGGAAGTCCAAATACTTTACGACGTATAAGGGCATACATACCTTTTTCCGATTTGATACTCACACGGTAATCTTGTAGGCTCTTGCCAATTGTCCCCATTGCTTCGTCATCTGTTTGCCACGAATTATGGAGTACCCAAATGCGACAAGCTCCTTTGGCAAGAATGTCAAACTTTTGAGGCGATTGAGGTGAGTTGCTATTGAGGTTGTATAGCTCTCGCGCAACATTTATACCTTGTTTTAATTGTTCTTGTAGTGCTTCAGCACTGGCAGCTGGCTGAAATAGTGGTAACAGTTTTTCCGGCAATTTATACTCATTCTTATCGCTGCTGATCCTTACCATCAAGCTTCCTGCACATCGTCGTGAACGTGAACCAATACCTCCTAAATGTGTAAGAAGCCAGAAAGCGACAATTCCTTGATTAAGCTTTTGCTTTACTGTATCGTCATGACCATGAATAGAAATTGTGACGCTGAAGGTTGTATTGCGTGGATAATAGAATCGAGCAGCTTTAAAGTTATGCCTTGATTCCTTTCCGCTTTTATCCATTGACCAAAACAAATAATTCCGTCCAATGATACCGTTTTTTCTTTCCTCAGAGGCATCTTTATAAATTCTTTCTTTGTGGAATATCTGAGAGCTTTTTATTGGCTGTGTTACACGCGCTATAATTTTTGAGCCATAGTCTGTTGAACCAAAAAGAGCCTGCTCACGCTTTTGAACATCCTTTAATGTTAATGCAACGCCACCAACTAATGCTCGCTCCCAATAGCGCATTAATCCACGTAATGAAGCGGCACGTATTTCGGCCCTAATATGCCAATCTGTGAAGGTTCTTTCTATATCATTTTCCTCTTTTTGTGTTACATTTGTTTCAAACTGATCATTCCCCGCCAGAAACATGGGCGTAATGGTCTCTACCTCAAAGGTTACTTTTTCCATACTCTATCCTTTTCTTATCAGCATATGCCTATACTGCTGGCTTCAATTTGAAGCATACCATCATCTTTCCTCAAACACATCATCAAAGTCTATGAAAAAATTCATAGCTTTTGATGATGCCTTTCCTTCCCGGAGAAGATATAATTTATCTCATCGTTCTCGAAGTAGTTTGCGAACTTCGTGTGCAGGAAGTGATAATCAAGGCGTTCATGATCATCAATATTCCAGGCTTGGCGACATAATTGCAATAGAACTCTTTTATGACTGTGAACTGTGGCTGGCTCAATGTGTAACTGGCTTGCGACCTCGGATGGGCGAAGTCCTTTAGCAAAAGCCTCAAGAACCTTGCGTTGAGCAGGCGTTGCCTCTTTCTCGACGCTGGCACATCTTGCACGCTCCTGAGCTTCCATTTGAGAACGCTGCTCTTCTTGTGCGGTATGGAAGGAACGAGGCTGGCTGTAGGTGTATGCTCCCAGTGAGAGAAATGGCCCCTGAATGAGTCTCGTTCCTGCATCGGGAGGAACATGCATGAGCCGACCCTCGCTGGCCTGTTCTTTGATAGATTCAGAGGTATAGAGATGCCAGATGTGATCATGACGGTCAAAGTTGAGAGAGGCAACAGAAATGGCAAGCAGGGCCATCAGGCGACGACCACCGGAGACAGAAAGGTGGATGCGATAGTCACGCCGTTTGTAATCGCCGATGAGATGGTGAATGGTATTGAGCGTTCCATCGGCATGGAGATCGTATACAATATCGTCAATGGGCTTCCCATCCATTTGGAGGACGTGCGAACGGAATGCAATAGGGTGGTGTTGCGTCATATAATAGTTACCGGTGAACTCATCAGTAAGGCACGTAACAGAATGTTGGAGACGAGGTTGCACCATTTTCGGATGAATCACAATCACTTCATTGATCGGAAACCCTCTGGCAAGGAGCAGATCGAGCGTAAACGTAACGATCTGGGGCTGTCCGCCGAGGGTCGCAAGAAGGATATGCATATGCTTTGACAAAGCAGGACTCCTCTCAAACACCTACTATCAAACAACTTTTAGGAGGATACCAATGGTTAATCTACTACCCGCCGTCCTGATTGGCGGTCCACCACGCGCAGGAAAATCCGTCTTGCTCTACCATCTCACGCAGGCGCTCTATGAGCGTGGGGTACGCCATCATGCCATTCGCGCCTGTCCTGATGGCGAAGGAAATTGGTTTCAAGAAGGGAATCCAGCCACAGTCAATACCATTCGTGACAGCAATAAAAGGACATGGTCCAGTGCATTTATCAGTAGAATGAGCCTTGATCTGCAACATCGTTGCCTGCCATTTCTCGTCGATATGGGAGGGCATCCCCACATGACAGAGCTTCCTCTCTTCCAGCAATGCACTCATTCTGTTTTGCTTCTCCGTGCCGACAAGCCCGACGCAACACAGGTGTGGCAGCACGTGCTGGTAGAGGCAAACCTCCTCCCTCTCGCTCAACTTTTCTCCAGACAAGAGGGCATTTCTACGGTCACCACTCGTACTCCGTTCCTCGAAGGGAATATCACAGGATTAGAACGACAATCACCAGCCGTTCGTGAAAACCCGGTGTTTATCGAGTTGGTTGAATGTATCGCCTCCCTCTTCACATCCTATTCATCCCAGGATCTGGAGCGTGTCTTTTGGGAACAGGCTCCAACGGAGGTTGTGCTCAATCTTCCAGAGGAATTGCGAACCTACACATCTACCTCGATCTACTGGCAGCCTGAGATGCTTGCCCCTTTCCTCCATCGCTCGCCACAACAAACGCCCCTTTCTGTTCACGGCTGGGGACCAAACTGGCTCTACGCGGCCCTGATCGCACACGCCGGGCAACAAACGTTTTATCAGTTTGACCCCAAACTTCCTTTCGGGTGGATACAACCGCTACCGGTCTGCATCGGCGAGGAGACTTCCGGTGAAATAACGATCAAGAAGCACATAGATCAGGATGCCACCGTCCTCTCTATCACCTTTCCTTTAGGAAGAATCGAATACTTCCAACCCGACCCGCTCGCTTTTCCACCTGTGCCGCCAGAACGCGGGCTCATTTTCGACGGGCCACTTCCTCACTGGTTGCTCACGGCCTTAGTACGTCTCTACCAGCAAGCGGGCGTTGCCTGGATTGCGCCACATCATGCACAACAGAACATCCATGAACAGAGGAAAATCGCCATTGTTATCTACTCCCGAGTGATAACACACCATATTGGCGACTTTGTTGATCTACCTGTTTAATATACTCCTGTAGCAGTAGTATAGCATAACGACGAGCTAAAAACGAGTAATAGGTAGAAATTGCTAGTAGAACAGGTGATACTCCTTATGAATGATCAGCAGGCCACTTCAGATACAGCGAATCCGCCCTCAACTTCGCTCTCGACTCGCCCCACCTGGCGTACGGAGAGAGAAATGCTTATAGCATTGAACGACGCCTGATTTTGTGTCGTAGCTGCTCAAGGAATGGTCTGAGTCACTATTCTCTTATTCACACAGGTATTGTTGGAATACTGAGGGCCAGTGGTAGCCCACACCTCAACTTCACGATAGCCATTGTTGCCACTGGCATCTACAGGAATGAGATGTAACCAGGTCACGGTTTTCTCTGGGAAGGTCACATCAGCGCATCGAGGCCCCAGGCTGATCATCTCAATACTTCCCGTTGATGTCCCATCACTGAACGAGAGTTTGAGCTTATTTATTTGATTGTTGTCCGAGGTGCTCTGCTGGCGATCCCACACAACCACTCGATGGATCGTGACAGGGAAAGCCCAACGGAGATCAAGTTCAACCATGTGACCACCTGCCCACTCGGTGTGCAAATCGTCATCCACGACTGCCTGAGTGCTTCCGGGTGAGAGCGCTGCTTGCGGGGCAATATTTCCCGCGTAGTGTGTTCCAGGGAGAGTAGGGATAGGCGTCGGTGGGGTAAAGGGAAGCACCTGTACCGATAATGCCAGCCTGGCGCATTGCAGCAGATCAGACTGATCTTGCCAGTATGTTCCACATTTATCTTTATAGCCTGGCTGCTTATAGATCACCAGTTGCCAGCTGTTTTGGTACCTTCCAACAAACTGGATTGACACAATGACGCTGTCAAAATTGAACGGTGTCAGGTCGGGTATGTTCTGAGTAATGAACAGGCACCCTCCTGAATGGTCGGGATTGAGAAAAACGAGAATGCCATCAGTGCCAGGATGACAGGCAGTAGGACGATGCTTCTCAATGTGTATCGTATCTGCTCTGTTGTCCCACTCGGCGGTTAAGACTGGCGTATCTTTGTCAACGTAGTAAAAATTCTTCTCCTTGTCAAAAAGCGTGATGTGGTAAGCATCGTGCGGGTCTTGAATCGAACTTACATTCTGCTCAAGCCCAAACTGTACAAGTTCATAGTCTCCCGTGCTGAAAGTGTGACAGTGACCTTGATGGTGAATGTCGGCATAGAGTGTGACCCCGTTCGTGTTAGCAGAACAGGTATCCGTCTTCCGCGAGAAGACTGACTGAGTCACAACCAGAACCATTCCAAGAATGATCATGAAGGCCACGAGAACGGAACCTACGTACCACCACAGACGTTTCTTCGTCTCCCTCCCCATACGGGCTGTTGTTCCTGAAGTTGAGGAGGGAGGTTCCGGCAGTGGCGTTATTATGGTCTCCGGCACTGCATTCGATGCAGATACAGCGTCCTGGCTGTCAGAAGAGACCTGAACGTTCGGGCTAGCTGCTTCATGCTTGTGTTGATCGGCAGCCTGTTTCCCTCCGCTTGTTTGTGTGTCGAACAATGTAATGATTTCCAGGTCTTCTGGGTCACGATGGTCTAAGGCGCTTACTGCTGGGACTGTTGTGATTAACTCATTCGCCTCTTCGAGAGTAAGAAGCACTTTTCTCTGGTGGAGTACTCTGATGATGTTGCGCAAATCTCGTCGGAAAGCCGGGCCACTTGTTCGCTTACCCTTAACCATCTCGGAGAGCGTTTTCTCAGGAATGCCAGTCTCTCTAGATAATTCGGCTTGCGTGAAATTCTTGACACGCCGTAGATACGCTTTAAGCGCTTCCCCAAATGGGCTATCCGGCTGCTCTTCGGAACGTCGGGGGCGACCGCCTTGCTTCATATCCTCCTCACCCAGGGTTGTGAATAGCTCTATTAACAAAATTCGCCATTTTCATTAACAGCGATCTTAAGTATGCTCATATCGGGAGGCGCAATTTTCCCTTCCGCTTAGCAGTTTATCATATTCTGAACAGGAGAGCTTATTATGGAAAAAGAAAAAGTCGTCTTCTTCCTGGACTATGCGAACATCAACAGAGCTGCCAGGGAGAAACGATATCGTTTGGACTATCACAACTTGCTCCACTATGTGGGCGAGGGACGATTTCTTCTCGATGCGCATTGCTACGTCCCAATCAATCCACGCAACGAACATCGACTGGACGGAGAAATCGAGGAGCTATGGCGTTCTGGATATCTTGTGACTACCAAGACGGGCACTATCGCTGGTGGAACGTACAAGTGCAATTTCGATGTTGAAATCACCATGGATGTCTTAAAGGTAGCGTACCAGGTGAGACCCGACATCATTGTGTTAGCGTCCGGTGACGCTGATTTTGTCTCACTCATCCAGGAAGTCAGAAAATCCGGCGTTCGTGTCGAGGTGGCAGCTTTTGTCGAGACAGCCGGGACGAACATTCTGCTCAAGTGTTCGGGTTTTATCAACCTGGCTGTGTACTATGAGGGCTATCTTGCAGCTCAAAATGGTGCGCAGGATGAGGAGAACATCGCAGAAAAGTACACAGACCTCATCCAATCACAACATGGTGAGCAGAGTGAGGAGAGCATAGCAAAACAAGTCCAGGAGCTGATCCAACCGCAAGAGAGCGGTCTGTATGAGGACGATGTGAAGCCACCTGTCGATCAGGTGGATAAACAGACACATGTGCCTGCGCCTGACATCATCGATGAACTGGATTTGTGAGTCTACTATCAATTAGCGAGAAGGAGAATGTACTCATGGCGATCATTAACGGCAGAAGAATTCAAGTTCCCCCCGCTGGCATTACTGGCCAGAATCTGATCCAACAGGTGAATCCTGGCCCTGGTCGGCGACCAGTCATTCAACAAGGGATGGCTTTCAGACCTGTTCAGCCAGGCTATACCTATACCCCGGCGGAGTTGTTTGATAGGCACGGCAATCCAGTCAAGATCACTACGATCCCTGATAGGACAAAGGGGATGGTCACCTATGGGGGAGATCGCACGTTTCTTTCCAAACAGATCATCACTGAGCAAGTGTACGATATAGCAGAGAAGTTGTTTAAAAAAGGCGTATCGTTCGACGAAGAACATGCCGATTGGATGATTGCCAATCAATATGTCTTGCCTCCACTATGGCATACCATTGCCAGAACAACCGATCTGCTCGTTATCTTTCCGACTGAGTATCCAGAGGTGCCACCTGTCGGTTTCTACCTCAAGGAAGAGATCCCGCTCTCCGTCAACGGACACCTGTACCAGACTGCCTATCATGAGGCGTGTGGTGATCCGTTAACACAGGGATGGAAGTGGTATTGCGTCTATATTCACGCGGGAAGCTGGCAACCTGCGCCGGTACAGCGTTCTGGAGATTGGAGGAAAGGTGATAGCCTCTGGACGTACTTTACGCTGATCAGTGAAGTCTTGTCAGGGACAGATGAATAAGCACCTCTGGCAGTTCGCACAGGGTTTTGTTGTGGCAAGGTGTTTCTGCCTACAGCAGAAACACCTTGCCACAACAAAAAGAACGAGCCGCCGCAGGCGGCAAGCATGTAGCTGACGAAAGGACCGACCAGTGAGTACACGTGCTCGATGTCTTATCAAGTTTAAACATAGTGATCTTGGATACCTGCGGGCAAGGCTGCTCGCAGACCTGTCAAGAGAACATTTTGCGGTTCTGCTTGGGAAAACACACAAGATCGATGGCTACACGATTATCAAGGTCATCGATCTCCTTTTCCTTGAGCAATCAGATTACAGTCAGCAGAGTGTGGCCTTTTTACGGATCAAAAAAGATTTCATCCACAAGGCGTTAGTTGAACTGACCAACAGGTATGATGTCGATACCATTATCGATGTTCATACGCATCCGTTTACCCAGGCGAGCGTCTCGTTCTCGGCAACCGATGATGGAGATGAACAAACGTTCTTTCGATTTCTGAAGGAAACGTTTGCAGGTCTTCACTACGCGAGTATTGTGTTCTCGCAAAGCAAGTACTCAGCACGAGTCTGGACGTTCAGTAGCGGCTCTCTCATTGCGAGAAAGGCGCTGCTTAAAACGCAAACGAGCCGAGAGAATATCGCCAGTTCTGACTTTCGTGAGAACACGGATGAACACGATGAAAAAATGGCAGTGACAGGCGTCGATAGTTTTTTCAATCGTAGTGCATTAGCGCTTGGGTTGGACGTGATGCGAACCATTATGCATGACCAGGTCATCTCCATTGTTGGCGTCGGTGGTTTGGGATCAGTTGTCGCAGAACATCTCATCCATATGGGGTTTCACGAGATCAATCTGATCGATCCCGATGTGCTGGAAATGTCGAATCTGAACCGAGTTGTGGGAGCCTACTACGAGGATGCCGAGCAGAAGGGCTATAAGGTTGATGTGGTCAAGAGACATCTCACAAATATCAATCCAAAAGCAAGAGTCCTGGCGTGCAAAAAGGATGTGTACGACAAGGAGGTGGAAAGGATTCTGGCGCTCTCTGACTGGATGATCGTGGCAACCGATACTCATTCCAGCAGGCTCAAAGCTCAGGAGCTTTCGGTCCAGTATTTTGTGCCATTCCTCTCTGTCGGGGTAAATATCACCGTGAAAGAGAACAAAGTTGAAGACATGAGTGGAGAGGTGATTACGGCCAGAGTGGGAGACTACCTGTGTTTGAGTTGCCTCAATCGGATCAATCCCACGAAGGTGGCAAGCGAGCGGCATCCCGATCAGACGATTCGAGAGGCATTGGTAAAGAGGGGGTATGTGACCGGTCAAGAGATCAAAGAGCCTGCGGTCAAGACGCTGAACACGTTCGTCGCGACGATGGCGGTAGAAGTGTTGATCAATCAGTACACAGACGCGAGAAGACATGTGCCGATCCTGGTCTATGAAAACAACGGATCCATGAGCATGTACGAGGATAAAGAGAGTGTACAGCAAAGGAACAAGCAGTGTTTTCTCTGTCACATCTGATGGATGCCTGCTCCTATCTCATCTGTATGGAAAGTGAGTCAGGCACGTCAGATGAAGGATAAGAAAGCACTGGGAACTCAGCGTCCACAACAGCCATCCCGTCCCGCGATTCAGCCTCGGGACGGCTTGCCCTGGGGCGCATTGGAGCAGCAGGTGGTGCGCCTGCAAAAGCAAATCGCTCAAGCTGCTCAGCGTGGTGACAGACAGGCAGTATACGACTTGCAGCAGCGCTTGATGGAATCGGAGGCGGCCCGCTTGCTGGCAGTGCGCCGGGTTGCCGAGGAGAACCAGGGCAAGGACACCGCTGGCGTCGATGGCATCAAGTCGCTCAGCGCCAAAGAGCGCCTGGCGATGGCGTCCACCATTCATCCCAAATACTGGAGCTACCAGCCGCCCATGCCGGTACGACGGGTGTGGGTTCCAAAGCCAGGCACGGCAGAACGGCGTCCGCTCGCCATCCTGCCGATGATCGACCGCTGCAAGCAGGCGCTAGTGAAACTGGCACTCGAACCGGAATGGGAGACGCGATTTGAACCGCATAGTTATGGCTTTCGTCCCGGTCGTGGCGCACATGATGCGATCGCAGCCATTCTGGTGGCGATTGAACGTCATCCCGCCTTTGTGTTCGACG
>WNFB01001639.1_pt1 | contig 21070 bp, 8 predicted proteins | sample 5400501 | NCBI WGS metagenome assembly WNFB01 (sample SAMN13153341, study PRJNA577476) | soil metagenome | isolation source: 200 cm saprolite under Douglas fir tree site 2 hole 1 | place: USA:California | collected 2015-04-18 | reverse complement strand
CGTGAGGCGTTAGGAGAGCCCAGTGCACCTGCGATTCCGCTGTAGGTGGCGGTTTTGCCGTAAGGGATGGACTGGATCTTTTTCCAGACCTTCCATTGGAAAGCGGTGCCTGTCACGTCAAGAGGGATCTTGAGAGGGGAGGAGCTGCCGGCGAAATACTTGACGAACGCACCGGCCCATTCCTTCATCGCTTCGTCGTTGCGATGGAGGTTTGCGGAAGGATAGTCCTCAGCGAGCACAGTCTCGACTGTCCGGTCAGAGTCTCCCATACAAACAGCGCATACACCGCGCTCTGTGGCTCCGACCAGCAAACGTCCAACTGGCGAGTCAACGATCGTGTATTGAATCTGCAATCCTCGCCCGCCTTGGCGAATCGTTCCAGGGTTCACCCCGAGCCCGCTTGCAATTTTCTCGTATACTCGGCTTCTAGATGAGAAGCCCGCATTGTAGAGCGAATCGTTTACAGTCTCCCCATTTCGCAGAAAACGCTTCATCTTCGCGAGCCGGCGAGCCTCCACATACTGACGGGGCGAGACCCCTAGGATTTTCTTGAAGGTCCGCTGGAAATAGAACGGACTGAGTCCGGCTTCAGCAGCCAGGGTTGAGAGAGATAGTCTCTTGCCGAGGTTCGCGTCTATGAAAGCGCAGATCTCATGCACCCATCTTGTTTCAGACAAAGACTTGGTATCCCTTGGCTTACACCGGTGGCACGGTCGAAAGCCCGGCCGTTCCGCGTCATCAGGCATTGCGAAGAATGCGACATTCTCTCTGTTTGATCGCTTAGCTGGACATGACGGTCGACAGTAAATTCCGGTCGTCCGAACCGCAAACACGAACACTCCGTCAAAATGAGCGTCTCTGGACAGTACTGCCTTCCATTTCGCCTCGTCGGTGAGTGGGTCTTCTATGCTTCCCTTAGCCTCTTGCAACTGTGGACGACTCTGGTCGAGCGTTAACATGGGCGTCTTATTGGCTTGAGAAAATAAGTAGTTTGACTCCGTTTCTTGCTGTCAAAGCATTGCTGCAAGAACAGGACTGGGTTCGCTGTGGCTATTTCCGGAATCGTCTCAACAGAAGCGGTGCTGCAAGCACAACGGCCGTCCCTCCAACCAGGGCGACAACGAAGTATGGTATGGCGTTGTTCAACGGAGGAGTCTGGCTAATTCCGGATACATGTATAGTAACCTGAGAGCTGGTCTTGCCGCCATGCCCATCATCGACCGTAAAGGTTACCTTGTAATCCGCTGAAGCTTGAGCGTCGGAAGGCTTCCAAGAGAAGACCGATGACACCTTCCCAGTGAGAGACTGAGCACCCGGGAAGACGGCTCCCGAAGGAAGTCCTGATGCTGTGATTGTAATGTTGTTCCAGGAGGAATCAGTGGCATTAACTGTGAAATGAATCGTGGAACCAGGATTGATCGTCTGCGAGTCAGGAACGAAGATGAGCGGTGGAAGGGTCACATCTAGCTCTTTGCACGGACTCGTAGCTGGATTATTGTTGGAATCTCCGCTGTAGGTGGCTTTCCAGCTGAACCTTCCGTCGGTGGGAAACGCCTGCGAGGCCGAGGAGGGCACTACATTGTTGTTCACTGTGACCATAGACACCACAGTAGGTGTTCCGGTGCAATCCGCGGACGAAAACATGCTGTATGTTACAGTTCCTCCTGCGTGGAATCCGCCGGTCAATGTGGAGGAGCCGGAGGCCGAACCACCCTTGGTGATGGGGTTGGCCGATAGGGTCGCGGAAAGCGTCGGTGTCGCTTTGTTGATCAAGAGTGGCTCACATGGACTTGCAGCCTGAGCGTTGTTGATGTCGCCGGTGTATGTCGCGTTCCAGCTGAAGGTGGCCGTGCTGTTGAATGTGACTGATCTAGAATTGGGGACCACTGCATTAGTCACAGTCATGACAGAGATTGTGGACGGAGACCCGGAACATGTTCCAGTAGCGAAGACATTGTATGTGACAGTCCCACCTGCGTTGTTAGAAGCACCAGTGAGGGTGGCGGAGTCGAACACTGAGCCGCCGACAGTTATCGTCGTCGCGGACAGGCTTGTAGCGATAGTCGGACCTTTCAGGGTTACAGTGAGAGGCTCACATGCACTGGTGGCAGCATTGTTGTTCATATCACCGCTATACGCGGCATTCCAGCTGTATGATCCTGCAGTGTTGAACGTCTGAAATACAGAATTCGGGACGACCCCAATCGCTACCGCGACAGGAGTGCCGACGACCGTTGCGGGGCTAGCGCATGTCGAACCGGAGAAGAAACTGTACGTGACCGTTCCTCCAGCCTGGAAACTGTTGGCGAGAATGGCGGAGTCACGAACAGGATTCCCGAGGCCGATAGTCGGAGGCAAAAGAGTGGAGGTGATTGTTGGAAGCGTCTTGTCGACTCTAAGAACAGCACAAGAACTTGTTGCGAAATTGTTGTTCGAATCACCGCCGTAGCCTATGTTCCAGCCATAGAGTCCCACCTCGCCGAAAAGTTGGGGATCTGAACTCGACGCGATTCCGCCAGATACTGGCTTGGGTGAAGTTCGAATGGGAGTTCCGGAACATGTTCCGCCGTACAGATTGCTGAAAACATTGTAGGTGACCGTTCCTCCAACCTGGAATCCCCCACTAATTGCCGCCGTGTCAGACACTGACCCTCCAGCCAAGATCGAAGAGGAGGAGAGGGTGTTGGCAACTGTGGGTGAAGCCGGGTTGACAATCAACCCTTTGCAGGCACCAGGGGGAACCGGAACTGGATTATTGTTAACGTCTCCGCTATAGGCCGCACTCAGCGACCATGGACCCGCCGGTGATGGAAAGGCGGGGCCAGAGGATGGGATCACGTTGTTTGACACTGTAACGGTTGAGACAGTGGTTGCTACGCCAGAGCAAGAACCTGTATTGTAAAGTGTGTAGGTAACATTCCCGGTGGCCTGGAAGGCACCACTCATCGAAGCTGAACCTGTGACCGATGATCCAACAATAATAGAAGTCGTCGATAGAATTGTTGTAATTGTAGGACTGGCCTTTACCAGGGTGAACGATTCGCAACCGCCTGTTGTCGGATTGTTGTTCTGGTCTCCACTATAGGACGCTTTGAAGCCGTAGCTTCCCGCCGGTACTGGACTCGTTGCTGAGGAATCTGGAATAGCACCGTTGGTAACTGAGACTGTTGAGATCAGGGTTCCTGACCCAGCACAGACGAGATTGGGGAACAGGGTGTATGTTACCGTTCCGCCAGCGTTAAATCCGTTCGACATTGTCCCCGAGTCATGGACGGGGGTCCCTACCGGAACGTTGTTGCCGGAGACGGCGGTGGCTATGCTTGGGCTTGCCTGGTTTACGGCGAGAGGTTCACATACACTCGTGGCGCCCCCATTATTTGCATCGCCGCTATAGATAGCGTTCCAGCTGAACGAGCCGGCGGTGTTGAAGGTCTTGGAAGCCGAGTTCGGAACGATGCCGTTTGTGACGGTGCCAGTTGACACAAGTCCAGACGCTCCCGTGCATGACGCGGTCTGGAACGTGTCGTAGCTGACAGTTCCTCCGGCCCCGGACGTCACTCCGGTAAGCGTTGCAGAATCCGTCACGGATCCACCGACGTTGATAGTTGACAACGATAGGGAGGTAGAGATCGCGATTCCGGAGGTGGGGTTGACGGTTAGAGGCTCGCAGGTACTTGTGGCCGCACTGTTGTCAGAGTCACCTGAGTAGAATGCGTTCCAACTGTAAGGGCCCGCAGAATTGAAAATTTGGGATACGGAGTTCGGTACGAAGCCACTTGTCACTGTCACTGTTGGTAATACTGTGAGCGCTCCATTGCAGGTACCTCCAGTGAACACGTTGTACGTGACCGATCCTCCCGCTTGGAAGCTTGAGGCCAGAGTGGCAGAATCGAAAACTGACCCGCCGACCGTTATCGGATTCCTCGAGAGAGTTGTAGTGATGTTGGGGATAGCTTTGTTGACCGTAAGGGATTCGCACGCACTTGTGACTGGGTTGTTATTCGCATCTCCGCTGTAGACTGCATTCCAGCTGTATGGTCCTGCGAGACTAAATGTCTGAGAGGAAGAACTGGGCACAAGACCGTTCGCTATCGTCACAGGGAGACCTACGTTTGTACCGGGCGCGGCACAGTTCGAATTCTGGAAGTAACTGTAGGTTACTGTTCCTCCAAGGCTGAACCCGCCTGTAATGGTAGCGGAATCAGAGACAGAGCCGCCGACCGGGATCGAATTCACGGAGAGCGTGGTCGTAACGGTCGGACTGATCCTGTTTACTGCAAAGGGTTCACATGGACTTGAAGCAACATTGTTGTTCCCGTCGCCGCTGTAAGACGCTTGGAAAGAGTAAGATCCTGCGGGTGACGGAGTCATTGATGCTGAATCAGGGACAATCCCACCTGCTACGTTTACTGGACTCCCAACAGGGGTCCCGTTTCCAGAGCAAGCGTTGTTGCTGAAAACGCTGTAGGAGACCGTTCCGCCGGCGTTGAATGCTCCGGTAAGGGTAGCCGAGTCGTGGAAAGAGGTGCCTATTGTTGCGGACGTAGCCGAAGCAGTTGTGGAGAGCATTGGAGTGGCCTTGTTGACAGTGATCGGTTCGCAGAGACTTGTTGCTGGGGCATTGTTGGCGTCTCCACCGTAGACGGCGTTCCAGCTGACCGGGCTGGTGCTGTTGAAGATGACGGACCTGGAATTTGGAATCGTTGAACTCGCGACGGTCACGATAGAGATGAGCGAAGGGGCCCCCGAACAAATTCCGCTAGAGAAGAGATTGTAAGAGACAGTTCCACCAGCGTTGCTAGTACCGCCTGTCAATACAGCAGAGTCGAACGCTGAACCTCCCACGGTGATCGTGGAGAGACTCAGAGAAGTACCGATGGCGACCCCTTTCGGATTGACAGTGAGGGGTTCGCATGCGCTGGTGGCAACGTTATTGTTGGCATCGCCGCTGTATGCTGCACTCCAGCTGAATGGCCCGGCTGTGTTGAACATCTGAGATGCCGAGCTGGGTACGACTCCATTCGTCACCGTTACAGGGGTTCCAACTAGAATCGGTGCGCCACTACAAGTTGAGCCTGTGTAGAAACTATAGGTGACCGTTCCGCCGGCCTGGAAACTGTTGGCTATCGTCGCGGAATCAGAGACCGAGTTGCCAACTACTATCACGTTCTGCGACAGAGTGGTGCTAATGGTAGGACCGGCCTTGTTCACTGTGAGAGGCTCGCAGGGACTAGTCGATGCGTTGTTGTTAGAGTCCCCAAAGTAGCGGGCGTCCCAGCTGAACGAGCCTGCAGAGGGGAACGTCAGAGGAGACGAGCTAGGAATAGCCCCATTGTTGACAGTGACAGTAGAAACCGTAGCGGAAGAACCAGTACAGTCAGGCGTAGTGAATGAAAAGTAAGTAGCCGAACCAGCTGCTTCGAATCCTCCTGCCATTGTGGCGGAATCGTAGACCGAGCCACCAACAGTAGTTGGATTCGCGGATAGAGTTGTGCTGACCGATGGGATAGCCTTGCTGACTGTTAGAGATTCACAGAGACTAGTAATCGGGTTATTGTTCGCGTCGCCACTATAGACAGCACTCCACCTGTACGCGCCTGCACCGTTGAATGTCTGAGATATGGAAGAGGGCACGAGACCATTCGTCACAGTAACTGGCGACCCGACAGTTGTGGAGGTTCCTGTGCAAGAGCTTCCAAGGAAAAACACGTATGTAACGCTTCCACCAAGCTGGAAACCCCCAGTCATGATGGCTGAGTCAAAGACTGAGGATCCAACGGGTATTGTTGTTAATGATAGAGTCGTCGTGATTCCAGGACTTACTTTCAGGACATTGAACGGCTCGCACACCCCCGCCGCAAGCTTGTTGTTTGCATCGCCACTGTACAATGCTTGGAAGCCGAAGGCTCCCGATGGCGTTGGGCTTACCGCCGAGGAATCTGGAATAATACCGTTGGTGACCGAGACTGTTGAGATGACCACTCCGGAGACAGTACATCCGGCGTCAGAGAATAGTGTGTAGGTCACAGTGCCCCCGGCGTTGAACCCGTTCGACAGGGTCGCGGAGTCATGGACGGGAGTTCCCACTGGAGTATTGTTACCGGAAACTGTGGTCGTCATGCTGGGAATGGCCTGATTCACCGCGAGAGACTCGCAGGCACTCGGTGCGCCTCCGTTGTTTGCATCGCCACTGTATACGGCATTCCAGCTGAACGAGCTTGCGGAGTTGTATGTCTTCGCTACCGATCCAGGAACGGCCCCGTTTGTCACTGTAACTGTTGATACTACCGTTGGTGTTCCCGTGCACGACGCTGTCAGGAACGAGTTGTAGGTGACCGTTCCTCCCGCCCCAGACGTGACCCCGGTGAGCGTTGCAGAGTCAGTTACCGATCCACCGACGGTAATACTTGATGATGATAGCGTCGTGGAGATCGTGATTCCGGTGGTGGGGTTGACGGTGAGGGGTTCGCAGCTGCTCTGACCGCCATTATTATTGGCGTCTCCTGAGTATACAGCGTTCCAGCTGTAGGGGCCTGCGGAATTGAACGTTCGAGCTAGAGAACTTGGTATGTTGCCACTAACAACGCTCACGGTCGACACTGAATTCGCTGTACCGATGCAAGTATTGCCAGTGAACCAGTTGTAAGTAACAGTCCCTCCAGCCTGGAAACCGCCCGTCATAGTGGCCGAATCAGAGACAGAGCCACCAACAGTTACTGGATTGGCGGAGAGTGTTGTACTGATTACGGGGCTGGCCTTGTTGACCGTTAGAGGCTCACATGCACTTGCCACAGCATTGTTATTGGCATCGCCGTTGTAGACCGCGTTCCAACTGTAGGGTCCCGCGGAACTGAAAGTCTGAGAAGAAGAACTTGGCACTAGACCACTTGTCATGGTTACAGGGAGACCGACAGTTGTGCCTGGACCAGCACAGACCGAGCCCTGGAAGTAACTGTAAGTGACTGTTCCGCTGGAGCTGAAACCACCTGCGACTGTCGCAGAGTCGGAAGTGGATCCGCCAACCGCAATCGGATTGGTTGTAAGCACGGTGGAAATAGTTGGACTAGCCTTGGTGACGGAGAAGGGTTCACAAGCGCTCGACACGGCGGTGTTGTTCCCGTCGCCGCTGTAAGAGGCCTGGAATGAGTAAGGTCCCGCGGGAGACGGAGTATTTGATACTGAATCAGGCACAGTTCCTCCGGCTACGACTACCGGATTCCCCACTGGGGTGGCGTTTCCAGAACAAGCATTGTTGCTGAAAATACTGTAGGTTACGGTCCCTCTAGCGTTGTACGCTCCCATCAAAGCGGCAGAGTCATGGAAGGCACTGCCCACTGTTCCGGATGGAGCGGAAACGGTCGTGGCGATTGCTGGAGAAGCTTTGTTAATAGCGAGCGGCTCGCAAGCACTTGTTGCCGGGGCATTGTTAGGGTCGCCGCTGTAGCCCGCGTTCCAGCTGAACGCGGCCGTGCTGTTGAAAATGACCGCCCTAGAATTCGGGACCGTTGAACTCGCTACGGTCACTTGCGAGATGATCGAAGATGTGCCGGAGCATACTCCATTCGAGAAGAGATTGTATGTTACCGTTCCGCCAGCATTGGTCGTAGCACCGGTTAGAACGGAGGAGTCAGATGCTGAGCTTCCCACGACTATGGTTGTCGAGGAAAGACTAGTTACGATTACCACACCTTTTGGATTAACGGTAAGAAGTTCGCACGGACTCGTGGCCGCGTTATTGTTGGCATCACCGCTAAACGCTGCATTCCAGCTGTACAATCCCGCAGCGCTGAACGGTTGAGATGCAGAATTCGGAACGATTCCACTCGCCACAGTTACAGGAGATCCGACGACTGTCGCAGACCCACCGCATATGGAACCAGAGAAGAAACTGTACGTGACTGTTCCACTCGCCTGGAACCCGTTGGTCATCGTCGCCGAATCTGAGACCGAGCCGCCAACTGTAATGGCGTTCTGTGAGAGAGTGGTGTTGATGGTTGGAGTCGCTTTGTTAATGGTAAGAAGCTCACAAGGACTGTTCGATGCGTTGTTGTTCACATCCCCGCTGTATGCCACGTTCCAACTAGCTACTCCAGCCGAGCTGAACGTCTGAGAAGAAGAGTTGGGGATGACTCCGTTGCTCACGGTGACAATGGAAACCTGGTTCTTGGAGCCGGTGCAGTCGGCCGTGGAAAATAGGAAGTACGTTGCAGAGCCGCCTGCTTGGAAGCCCCCGGTCATGGTGGCGAAATCGGACGCTGAGCCGCCGACCGTTATTGGGTTCTGCGAAAAGGATGTTGTGAGGGTAGGGATGGCCTTGCTGACTGTCAGAGGTTCGCAGGAACTAGCAATCGGGGCATTGTTGGCATCGCCACTATACGCGGCGTTCCAGCTGTACGAGCCGGCGCTATTGAATCCCTGAGACGAAGAGCCAGGTACAACACCACTCGTCACAACAACCGGTGACCCGACACTAGTAGGAGTGCCTGTGCATGAACCTCCGGTAAAGTATGAGTAGACTACCGTCCCACTTGGCTGGTAGCCACCGGTCATAGTGGCCGAATCCGTGACCGAGGATCCAACGGGTATTGTTGTCTGCGATAGGCTTGTCGTAAGTCCAGGACTCGCCTTGTTTACTGTTAGAGAGGCGCAAGAACTGGTTATCGGACTGTTGTTCGCATCACCGGAATAGGACGCTTCAAATCCATAGGTTCCTGAAGGAACAGGACTTATAGCGGATGAACTCGGGATTACATTGCTCGTCACACTCACAGTTGATACGGTGGTACCAGTGGTTGAGCAGCTACCTGTTGAGAACTGAAGATAGTTTACCGATCCGCCTGCTTGGAAGCTGCCGGTGAAAGTTGCCGAACCAGTGATGGACTGGCCGACGGTGATCGGGTTAGCTGACAATGAGATCGTAATCGTCGGATTCGTTTTGCTCACTGTCAAGGGTTCGCAGGCGCTAGGAGCTCCGGAATTGTTAGTGTCGCCACTGTAAACAGCGTTCCAGCTGAAACTGCCCGTAGTGCTGAATGTTTGAGACGCGGAGTTGGGTACTATCGCGTTCGTTACGGTAACAGTCGAGACGACCGTAGAAGATCCGGAGCATGTTCCGCTAGTGAAGAGATTGTAGGTAACTGTCCCACCAGCATTGCTAGTTGAACCGGTTAATGCAGAAGAGTCGACTACCGATCCTCCGACGGTTATCGTCGTTGACGACAGAGAGGTAGCAATCGCAACGCCTTTCGGATTAACAGTAAGTGGTTCGCAAGCGCTGCTGGCGATGTTATTGTTCGCATCACCACTGTAAGCCGCGTTCCAGCTAAAGGACCCGGCAGTGTTGAACGTTTGAGATGCAGAATTCGGGACGACACCAGTCGTTACGGTGACCGGGGACCCGACAATGGCTGCAGTTACACCGCATGTCGGACCAGAGAAGAGTCTGTATGTGACCGTTCCTCCTGCTTGGAAGCTGTTTGTTAGACTTGCAGAATCGGTAACTGAACTACCTACCATTACGACATTCTGCGAGAGAACCGTTGTGATTGTAGGATTGGCTTTGTTTACTGTGAGAGGTTCACACGGACTTGTGGCCGGACCGTTGTTTGCATCTCCACTATAGACCGCGTTCCAGCTGTATGGACCGGCTGTATTGAAGAGTTGAGAAGTTGAACTAGGGATGACGCCGCCGGTGACGGTAACTGGCGAACCGACTGGTGTGCCGGTTCCTGAGCAGGTGCTTCCCCCAAAGAAGCTGTAGGCTACAGTGCCTCCTGCCTGGAAACTGCTTGTCATGCTTGCGGTATCGGATACTGAAGTTCCAACTGCGATGATAGTTGATGATAGAGTCGTCGTGATTACAGGGGTTGCTTTGTTTACCACCACAGATTTGCAAGGGCTAGTGTTCGGATTGTTGTTGGCGTCGCCATTGTACACGGCTTGCCAATTGAAGGTCCCGGTAGAGTTGAAGATGACTGAAAACGGACCAGCGGAACCGGTGGCCAAGGTCATTGTCTTGCTGGTTAAGATTGAGCCTGAGCAACTGCTCCCTGTGAATACGGTGAATGCGACGGCTCCAGCTGGGTTGAATCCCCCCGACACCGTCGCGTTAGCATTGGCCGGGTTTCCGACGATGATTGTTGTCGCCGAGACTGATTCGGAAATCGTAGGGCTCGCCTTTCCGACAGTCAGAGTCTCGGTTCCACAAGGACTCGTGGCTATGTTATTGCTTGCGTCTCCGCTATAGACAGCTTGCCAATTGAAAGTACCCGTACCGTTGAAGATTACACTGAAGGGCCCGGCGGAGCCTGAAGATAGGGGAACTGTCTTCGTCGTGAGAACGGTGCCTGAGCAGAGGCTGCCAGAGAATACACTGAAAGTTACGGTGCCTGTTGGGGTGGTACCACCTGTTATCGTCGCCGTGTCAGCAACCGAGTTCCCAACGAGTATTGAGTTGGCGGACAGAGCGGTGGTGATTGAGGGGGTCGCCTTTCCCACGGAGAGAGACTCTGAGCCGCAGAGGCTGGTTGAAACGCCGTTGTTGGCGTCTCCACTGTAAGACACCTGCCATTGGTAAGTATTGGTAGCGTTGAACTGCACATTCCTAGAGTTAGGAATTAGTCCGCTAACCGAGTTCACATTGACGATCTGAGTGAAGACAGGGGTCCCTGTGCAAACACTTCCAGGAAATACTGTGTACGTGGCGGTGCCTCCAGTGCTGAAGCCGCCGAAAAACCCGGCCAGGGTAGCCGAATCTGAAACCACTCCACCGGGAACAATCGATGCAGATGAGAGAGTAGTCGTGACGGTGGTAGTTGTTACTTTGACAGTCAGAAGTTCTGAGCCGCAAGAGCTAGGCGGCGACGGAGAATTGTTCGCATCGCCACTGTAAACCGCCTGCCACTCAAAAGATCCTGTTGCGTTGAACTGAACCGCCCTCGAATTGAGAACAACGCCATTGGTAACCGAAACAGCTTGAATGAAAATCGGCGTGCCCGAACAGACAGTTCCTGAGAATACTCTATAGTTGACAGTGCCACCTGCCGTGGTGGTAGCCCCAGTTAGAACCGCTGAATCGCTCACCGAGCCACCTGCCGAAATAGTTAACGCAGAAAGAGTAGTCGCAATTGTAGGATTAGCCTTGGTCACAGTCAAGGTCACGATTGTCGAATGGAATAGTAGCCCGCTGGTCGCCGTCACGTTGATCCGGTAAGTCCCAGAAACCATTCCGGCATTGATCGTCAATATCGACGAGTTTGTTCCGTCAGTCGATTGGCTTGCTTTCAACATCAGACTGGTGGGAGCAAGCGATGCAGTCGGACCCGAGGGGGTCACTGATGTTGCTAGATTGACCGTTCCCGAATACTTTCCAGAGCCAACTATCGTGATAACAATCGAGCTATCACTGGATCCAGGGCTCAGGGTTAAGGTAGTTTTCGTGGAACTCACAGTGAAATCCCCCAAAACCCTGACTTTGACAACCACCGCATGAGACGTTGGCCCACTTGTTGCACCAACTGTTACGGTATAGTTGCCGGGAGCTGATCCAGTAACTGAGAGAGTTGCAGATCCTGAACCCTTAGATGGAATGGGAATGCTCAACGGGCTCAGGGAAAACGTGAGTCCAGGAGGGGAACTTGTGGGCGTGAGAGTTACGGTTCCGGCGAAATTGTTCTGACTAGCCAGGTTGATTGTGGACGTATCCGAGGCGTTGAAATTGAGTGTAAGAGAGGGCTTGGTGGTCGAGATACTGAAGTCTTGTACGCTGACCGCAACTTGTGTAGAAAATGAAATCGCGCCAGAGATTCCTGTCACGATGAGGGTTACGTTGCCTGCGAACGTTCCACTCACCTGAAGTATGGCCGAGGCGCTCGGGTTGGTATTGGTCAGATCAACGCTCGTCGGGTTTATCGAAGAAGTGGTACATGCACAACCTGTCTGACTCAAACTCAGACTCACAGTACCAGTAAAGCCTCCCTGGCTGGTGATAGTAATGGTCGATGAACCCGATGATCCCGCCTGAAATACGAGAAGTGACGGACTGGAGGAGAGTGTGAATGCTTTGCCTATCGTGAAGCTGTCACTGAAGGATCCTGAAAATGAGCTTTTAGCATCTATCCTGTCGGCGGATACTGTGTACTGCATGAAGCCATGCCCGTTGCCTGGAGTGTTGGTGCCCATCAGCTCGGCAAAATAGGGGGCTTCCGCAGCACTAGCCCCGCCATTTACAGATGTATCATTCACCGTGTTAAGCGGGGCTCCAAAGGTCCCTTGAATAACGACGACGGTACCGGCTCCGGGAGTGTAGACTCCAGCAGACCCGTCGTTCACGACACAGTTCGAATTGTATATTGGAAAGCTCTTGGTAGTCGCAATACCCGTACAGGTGCTGGTGTTGAGCGCGAGCTGCTTGCTCCTCTGGTATGAATGGTCGTGACCCTCCAGAACGAGGTCCACTCTTTTCGAAATCATCAAATTCAAAAGGTCGGGGCCGATGTTGCAGGTCTGATCGCCTGCGCTGATGCAGACCTTGTGCATGCCCACAACGACCCATTTGATGGTACTTGATGTTCGAGCGTTGTCGATGGTATTTGAGACCCAGTTGTAGTGGGTATCGAACTTGTTGTAGGCCCAGCATCCATGCGGATCATCGCAAGGGCTGCCAAAAGAAGAGTTACACTTGGTAGCCGCACTGCAGACTCCGGTAATGTTGAAGACAACAGGAGAGATCATTATGAATCTAGCAATAGGATTGATAGCTGGATAATCGAAGTAGTACTCTTTCCCGTAACAATTGGTGGCGTTGAGTAGTCTACAGTTGAGAGGCGAAGGGAGTAGAGTATACGGACACCCGGCGACGTATCTCTCATAGCTTCTCGTTGCTGAAGTACCATTTTCCTCTCCTGTGTCGTGGTTTCCCGCAACGACCTCGACATTGTTGTATAAACTCTTGAACTGACTGCACCAAGTGTCGCCAGTCGTCGTGTTGGTGTAGCTCAAATCTCCTATAGCCAGGTAGAAATCCGAGCCGGACCCGTGCAGCCTACTCAAGCTGGCGGCACCATTACCTCCTGTCAAAGAATCACCGTGGTCCCCCCCAACCGCGAAGGTGAATGAGGTCGCGGCTGCGTGTGATACGGGAACTGTAGTGCTAGTAGCTGAGAGGACGAGCATGCATATTAGTGCAACTAGCCCCAGAGGTAGCCTGCTTACCAACGTGAACTATCGCCGAAGTAAGGTATCCCTGCATAATAAGTTGCACGCGGAGCGATACAGACCAAACGATCCCTGATATAGAAAAATATACAAAGAATGCTCATATCACGATTACTACACCAAGCCTCGCGATCACTGCGGATCGCCAACCTTCCTTTTTCAGCTCCCAAGAAACCTTAGCCATCGACAATTCTATGTTAGCAGGCAAACAAAAATACGTATAAACCGAAAAGCGGGGCTATTGAGAGATTCATGACTCGTCCAGATTGGCAGAAGAAAAAGAAGAAAATGGCAGGCAGAGAAGGCCCGAAAAAGGGCAAGAACCGCTAGCAAAAACCTTCGAACCCCGGCGGAAAGAGCTTCTAGCCGGGAGTCTCAGAGTCAGCAACATCTAAGACGCCCTTCAATGTAGGTCGAAACAGTCTGCCTTCTAAAAGCTCATTCGATTCTTGATACCTATGGAGACGACGCCTGGCACAAGCCCAGCGCGATATGTGCGAAAAAAAAGACTGTCTTTTACATTCCGCCCATCATGCCGGGAGGCATACCGCCGCCCATTCCAGGGGGCATTCCTCCAGGACCGCCTGGGCCGGGGCCTGATGAGCTTCCACCTTTCGATGCGAAGACATCGTCAACTCTGAGAATCATTGTTACTGCTTCTACTGCGGACTTGATTACCTGCGTCTTCACCCTTAGCGGTTCAACGACGTCCATCTTTAGCATGTCGGCGGCCTTTCCAGTCTTGGTGTTGACACCGAACCAGAGGTTCGCCGCAGTGTTGTGTTTAGATTTGAGATCGACGAGGATGTCGATGGGGTTAATGCCCGCGTTCTGGGCAATCGCAACAGGTATCGACTCAAGCGCTTCAGCGAAAGCGGTAACAGCGAGTTGCTCTCTGCCTCCAACCTTGATCGCGTATTCTCGCAGACGCTTGGACAATTCTATTTCCGGAGCACCGCCACCCGCGATTATCTTCCCATCTTCAACCGCATTTCGGACAACGGACAACGCATCGTGGAGAGACCGTTCAGCCTCGTCAACCACGTGCTCAGACCCCCCTCGTATCATGATGGTCACTGCCTTCGGGTTCTTGGCTTCGCGGACGTAGACGAGCTTGTCATCTCCGATCTTTACTTCTTCAACCAGCTTGGCAAAGCCGAGGGCCTCCTTCGAGAGATCCCTGGTAGTTCCAACCACGAGGCCGCCTGTCGCCTTCGCTAGTTTCTCCATATCACTACTACTGATGTTCTTGATGGTTAGGATTCCTTTCTTTGCAAGAATGGATAGAACTTCGTCGTCAACGCTTTTCTCGGTGAATAGGACATTTGCTCCAGTTTTGACTACTTGATCGGCCATATCTCGGAGGAGTTTTTCCTCTTCCTGTATGAACTGGTACATTTCTTCTGGCTTGTTGATGTTGATCTTGGCATCTGTCTCGGTCTTCTCTATCTCCAGCTTCGCGTTCAACAATGCTATCTTTGCGCCGGTCACGCTCTTCGGCATCTGTGAGTGAGAGACTTCTTTGTCGATAATTATTCCATTGACCAGCTCGCTTTCTTCTAGACTCTTTCCGTGTTTCTTCATCACCTTGACAAGATCGATGTCAGCCTTTACCTTGCCATTGCTTTTCTCAGTGACCTGCATGACCGCCTCGACAGCAAGATCGGCAAAGCGATTCTGAGAACCAAAGATACCTTTGGTGTTTAGAGATGTAATCGCGACCTGCTTCAAACGCGCCTCGTCATCTGGTTTGATAGCGATGGCTATTTTCTCCAGAATCTCTTGCGCCTTTCCCGCGGCGTCTCTGTAACCGTCGATGATTGCATTAGGATGAACGTCTTTGTCGAGAAGAGTCTCGGCACCTGCGAGTAATTCTCCTGCAAGAACAACTGCGGTTGTTGTTCCATCCCCTACCTCGCTGTCCTGGGTCTTGGCGATCTCGACAATCATCTTGGCAGCTGGATTCTGAACATCCATTTCCTTCATGATCGTAGCACCATCATTTGTGATTACAATATCTCCCATGCCCGCGACCAGCATCTTGTCCATCCCTCTCGGGCCGATGGTTGACCTGACAATCTCCGCTACTATCTTGGCGGCCATTATGTTGCTCCTCTGGGCGTCCCTTCCTCTAGATCGGGAGGTGCCTTCTCTCAGAATCAAAATGGGTGTTTCGGACATTTCTAATCAGATTCTGAATAGGGCGGGTTGTGCTTCCCAAGATAAACATATGCAGGCAGATTCTTTAGAATAGCAAAGAAAGTGTTCAAGAACTTGCGAGGACCACGGGAAAAGGCACGCCCCGAGCTTCCCGGGACCAAGATTAGCGCCAGCAACCCGTCCGACCTTTCAAAGGCATGGGCGAGGTACTACGACCTGTTGGCGGCACACTTTGTTGAACAGATCGGTCGGCGAAGGTTCCGGGTGATCCTTGAGGCGGGATGTGGAAAGGGACAGCTCACAATACCATTGCTCAGAAGGCTTCCGAGAGAAGTCAACATGATCGCAATAGACTCGTCCAAAGGACCGTACGCGGACTGGTTGAAGGAGCTAAGTCATGAGCTCCGTACAGCCGGATTGGAGAAACGAGTTCGTGTGATCAACTCTGACGCAAGAAACATCAAAGAGATTGAGGATTCTAGCGTTGACATCGTGGTTTCGAACGAGCTACTATGCGACCTACCATATGACTCTCAGCTGGAAAAGGCTCTGACAGAGTTCTATCGGATCCTCCGACCTGGAGGATTCATGATCCATGGTGAGTGGTCATCTTCCCCGACAGCAGAGCCCCAAGCGTTTCTCGTCAAACACTGGCCGTCCTGGACTCCTGACCAACTCGTCTCAATAATGCGAAAAAAGGGCTTTCACAAGTTTCAAGTCACATACTTCGAAACAACAATCCATTTCGGCTATGAGAATGCACTTGAGGAGCTTCAAACTTGGGGCGCAACTGAAAAATTTCTCAGGCGTAATAATGAGATGCTGAAACGAGAGGGAATTGAACTCCCATACGAGCACATCGTCCAATGCGAAAAATAGAAGAAAGATCCTCGAAACCTATGTTTCCGCTGAGGAAGGCCTCGCACGAAGAACGAGTTGAATTGGGACGAAAGATCGCCTCCCAAATTCTTGATACCTACAAGGATGCAATCTTCGCCATCTGCATCTATGCGTCCACCGCCAAGAAACTGGATCGTCCATACTCCGACCTTGAAATATTCTGCGTGGTCAAGGATGGTATAGAGGTCAAAAACAAGCGCTATGTCCACGATGGTCTGTTAGTAGAGATAGATTATCCCCAAGAATCAAACCTTCTCAAAGAAGCCAAGCGAACAGGCTGGGACTGGCCACTCGGAGCAGACCAATACAGGAACCGGATGGTATTGTTCGAACGTGACAACTGGCTGAAAAAGCTGGAGAAGGCTGTCGCGGAAAACGACAGCGCCGATCTCGCGGAAGAATTGCGGTGGGCTACCTTGACCATGACAGAGTCCCTCGCTGCTGTCCGCAACACGCACTTCAAACGTGACAATCGAGATCTCAGGACCCGAGCCTTCAACTTGGCATGGGACGCTGCAAGAGTCGTGTTCTACCACAATCGAAGATATGTTCTCACGACAAGCTGGTTCTGGAAACAACTATTCGAGTGCCCAGAGCAACCCAAAGGATTCCGAAAACTCATCGACGTCGTCGCAGGATTCGAGAAGTCAACAAACGCAGAGCTAGTCGATGCTGCCGAAAAACTGTGGCGCACGACGATTTTGATGGTTCAGCAACGCGGGATTTCCATGGAGTCGACAGACATCAAGGTGTGATTCTCCAACCATGCCAAGAATGGTATGGAAACTAATCAGCTGCCTTGCTCAAGAGAGAGCAGCGAGGGTACCGAGATAGAAATCTCCACGATCGGGTCTTGAGCCAACCCCCGATTTCAGCAAAATACAACTGCGGAACCCGAAAAAACGTGGGAATTCGATTTGATCGAGAGTAAGAAGCCTAATTCTACTTCTTGCTCTTCTTCTTTGGCTTACTAGGCGTCCGAATTCACCTGTGAGGTCCCAAATGCGTTGTAAAGATATAAAACTATTGTATTCTGGGCTTATCATGCAAAACAACCTATGTTTTGGGCTAAAATCTCCACAAATAGCCCTTTTCCGTACTATTTCATAACCTTCAGGCGCCAGAATCCGTTTATCGGCGAAGATCGTATTTCAAGGCGAGTTCAAAGTTCTGCCAGGAGGCAGGGCTCATCGTGCCTCGCTTCCGAAACGGCCTGAAATTTCCTGTTTTGATTGATTGTCAGGTCTAGTCTTTCTCAACGGGCGCAGCTAACGCTTCTTGCTCAAGCACAGATCCGCAAAGAATGCACCGTTTCCCCTTCTCCATGTCAGCCATCAGTTCCTCGCGGGGAATGCCTAGTGAGGATTCGAGCTCGACGATGTCTTTCGGGAACGCCTGAGATTCTTCGCACTCGTCGCAGATCAACGCGTCACGCATCTGCCACCCAACAACTGGGCGAAGGGCCTAGTTATACTCCTCTCCAATAATCCCGTGAACGACATTCCTCTGTAAGAGCTTGGGGAAGGATCGAGGGATCCCGCGGGCTAGGAAGGTTCTGCGACCAGGATCTCTGACAGAATTCTAGAAGCCCTTCCCAAGCATCTAATCTCGTCAGCATCAAGCTTGGAGAGCAGTTTGATCAGTCGTTTCTCTCGTCGGTTCCGTCCTTCGTGCAAGAGTTTCGTTCCTCTGTCTGTCGGTGAGATTGTGACCGAGCGCCTGTCATCTCTGTTGACCTCTCTTCGGACTAGCCCTTCTTTGACAAGAGCTTCTACCACACGGCTCATGGTTGGCGGCTTAACCTGCTCCGCGTCCGCCAGCTTGTTCAAGGTAAGCGGACCGCCGAAGACAACAACCGACAGGGCCGAGGCTTGGGCTGGTCCGATTCCCATGGCAGAATCCTCCGACCTCACAAACCGCAACAGATGGATCGCGTTACTATGGAGGCTCCTGCCTACTTCTTCGAGGCTTAGATCCTTTGTCATTTTACGACCTCTAGTCATAAACATCACCAACGTATATATATTAGCATGGCTAATGATTAGCTATGCTAAGTATGCAAACAGATGAGTTTCTTGAAGCCATCCAAAAAGGCGATCTACCCAAGATCAATCAGCTTCTAGATATCACCCCGATCCTTGCAAACAGCAAGGCGAAGAATGGCGTCTCAGCCATACTGCTCGCGTTATACCATGGACATCAGGACATCGCGCAGACCGTAGCCGCCAAGAAAAGTGAACTGGATATTTTTGAAGCATCGGTTCTAGGAAAAATTGAACAGGTCAAGAATCTGATGGACCATAATCCTTCGATCGCCAACTCCTACTCTCCTGACGGATTCATTCCTGTAGCACTCGCTGCATACCTAGGGCAGAAGGAGGTTACTGAATACCTCATTCTGAAGGGTGCGAACGTAAACGCAATTGCGAAGAATGCGACGGGATTCACCGCATTGACAGGTGCAATCGCTAACAATCACGCAGAGATCTCTAAGATACTCGTGAAGAGAGGCGCCGACGTCAACCATCGGTACGAAGGTGGCGTCTCACCGCTGATGGAAGCTTCGATGAACGGAAACCTCGAACTTGTGAATTTCCTGCTTGAAAACGGAGCCGATCCCAATGCAAAGACTAAGGACGGAAAGAGCCCAATCAGCTTTGCCCGAGAGAAAAATCATTCCAAGGTTGTCGACGTTCTCAAGGGACACGGCGCCCTCTAGGAGAGACCTCTCGAGCTCAATCATGAGCCGATTATCGTGCCTACATGGGCTTTCCGAAGGTCTATTACTAGGCCGAATGAGTCGTGGTTCGTACGGTGGTCCCAGAACAATGCACAAAGTCGTCTGTTCTGACTGTGGTAAGGAGACTGAAGTTCCTTTCCAGCCAACAGAAGGTAGACCAGTTTACTGCAGGGACTGTTACCAGAAGCATCGAAGGTACTAGGAGCCCCCTCTAGGGGGGCCTAGGTACCCTTCCCTTATTTTTTTATTCCGAACGAATTTATTAACGACGCGAGTTCTTTGACGATTTCTTGGTCCGGACAGGAATAGGTTTCTTGTCAACTCGCTCTTTATTGTCTTGAGAAGATGGTCGCATGTTTTCGCTCGAGACTCCTTTTCTGGTTGCATATAGCCGGAAGAGACGGTTTAGCTGAGTTGGCATCTTCATCTGTATTCCACGCGGGTCATCTTGTAAGGTGGTTGTTACCTACCTCCGCAGCCCTAGCCTGAGTGCAGACGCTAGTTCCCCGCACGTATGGGCATCATCTCACGTCGGTTATGATAACTCAGGATCACCGCTAGTATCCCCGTGATAGCGAAAAACGCCCCGGTCAAATCTTGATCGAACGCGAAGAAGAGGGTTGAGAACCCGGCAAGAAATAGCCCGACAAGACCTACAACCTCCCAACGCTTCATCCCTCTGAGATCCTTTCGCAATCTCTCCCCGAAGCGAACAGCCAAGGCTCCGAGAATTAGTAGACCAATCGCTCCAACGAAAATCTGATATGTTAATTCGGAATAGTAATTTCCGAACGTAAGAAGTAAGCCAACCTCATCTCCGATCAGGCCGAGCCCGAGGCCGTAGACAAGCGCATAGGCACGGTCCAATCTCTCGGTCCTCTTGCCAACTATCGCGAGCCAGCCGGTGAGCGCCACCATTCCTATTCCGTACCAGAAATGGTGAAAATGTATCCCGCTCCCAACAACTACGCATGTAGGGCATGCGGTTGCGAACAGTCGCGAGCCGAAAAAACTCAGTAGAAATGCCGCAATCGCTATGAAAGCCAACGTATGTTTGAATGGGATTCTGATAGTTTCTCTGGACATGATTAGCTGTGAGCTAAGAAAACGGCTTCACTAGAAAGATATTGTGGATAACACTCGGCGCGTTGGACCACAGATAGAAACATGCGCCCAGCTTAAATCTCGACCCGATTCCAGACTGCCGACAGGATCACGAGACATTGGCTCTTCCTCTCGAAGTTGTACTTGCGAATAATCTCTGGGTCATCATTTGCGGCCTCCTTGTCTTCATAATGACTGTCTCGGTCGGGTTCCTCGAGGTGGGGGAACTGGGCGCGGATATGGAAGTCAGCCTTCTAAAGACGATATTGATTTCTGGCTGTGCCATATTCTTCATGGCCTTTGTCGGCTTCAACACCGCTTTCGCTCCGACGATCAATGGGATAATCGGAAACCCCAGCTACAACGGGTTCTTCCTCGGCGGCTTCTCATCTGATGCGAACCAGCTACTCACTGGAGCATGGTGGTCCACTGCGGGACAGGGTCTGACAACGGGGACCTACTTCCTCTTCGAGACAGCCTTTGCTTCAGTCACCCTAGCCCTCGTAGGCGTCGTTGTCTTGCGTAAGATGAAACTGCAAGCTTTCTTCGTTTACTCGATCGTCTACTTCGTTCTAATCTGGAATCTCCCTGCAGCCTGGATCTGGAATCCTGGAGGCTGGCTAGCTCGGATGGGCATGGCCGATTTCGCGGGAGGACTCGTGGTCCATGGAGCGGCTGGGGCGGCGGGGCTTGGAATCGTTCTCCAGATCTGGCGAGAGGAGCAGAACAGGGGAAGGATCGAGAGCGTACAGGTACCGTACAAGCTGAACAGCGGATGGCTGACATTGTCGATTCTGCTTCTCTGGATTGGATGGTTCGGCTTCAACCCTGGCAGCGTTCTCGCATTCAACAACTCGGCCATGACCGTTGTCCTTACCACCTTTCTAGCTGCGGCCTCTTCCTTCTTGTCAATCATGTACTTCAGATATAGAATGACCAAAAAGATGCCAG
>WNFB01001314.1_pt1 | contig 21098 bp, 11 predicted proteins | sample 5400501 | NCBI WGS metagenome assembly WNFB01 (sample SAMN13153341, study PRJNA577476) | soil metagenome | isolation source: 200 cm saprolite under Douglas fir tree site 2 hole 1 | place: USA:California | collected 2015-04-18 | reverse complement strand
GAAAGCGTTGAAGCGGCGACATGGTTAAGAAATCTTCCCCTGAAAAACCAGAGAGCCAGTGTCGCTGTGGCATCTTTTGCTTCTTGGGGAGTTGCCAGAAGGTTCTTTGAGGCAAAAATCAACCTCTTTTACCTGGTAAACATAGTCATTGTGGTTCATTCTTTTTATATCGCAAGTATCGTTTTTGCCTTTTTAGCTTTTCTTTCTTGTAGTACCCTTATTCTTGTGGAAAGAGAAACATTTGGGATAGTTAAGCTCATGCTTTCTTGAAAAGCTCAGCAAGGAGTTTTTCAACAGGCTGCGCCCATTAGCTGCGATAGCTTGCCGTTTTGGCCCCAAAACGCTACACTATCCCCGCACGAGGGAGAGCTCTCAGTGACTCCCAAAATCCGCATTAGGTGCGATAGGATATGAACAAACCCGATTTTGGAGCAACGCCGACCCTTGCCAGCGCATTTGAGCACTTTCTTGACCAGGCGTTGTTTGCGCGGCGCACACGGGAAAGTTATACTGATGATTTGGCACCACTGCTGACGCCGTATGGGCACGCACATGTTTCTGTGCTCACTCCTGAGCTCGTTCAGGAATACCTCGCTCGTCAGGAGCGGCTTGCACCCGCGACCTACAATCGACGACTCGCAGCCCTGCGCAGTTTTCTCAACTTTCTTCGCGCGCAGGGGTGGCAGACCAGTGAACTCCTCGCTGATGTCGAGCGCAAGCCAGAGCGCACACGGGAAACACGTGCCTTAGACGCCGGGCGCGTGGAGTCCGTGCTGCGTCAGATCACTGATCCGCGGGATCGGGCGCTGTTCTGGCTGATCTATGATGGTGGGCTGCGTTGCCAGGAAGCACTGGCGATCGATCTTGAAGATATTTCCTGGCCAGATCGCTCCATTGTCATTCATGGCAAAGGCGGGCGCCAGCGCGACATGTTTTTCTCCCGCGCGGTGGGGACATTGCTCGACAAATATCTCCTCACTCGCGGGTCTCCCCGCTCCGGGCCGCTCTTTGTCACGCATCGTAAGGCTCGGCTGCCCCGGCGAGCGGATCTCACGCCCGACGGCTATGCCCGCCTCTCCTACCGTCAGGCAGATACCCTGTGGAAGCAATACACACCAGACTGGGATCTGCACCAACTCCGCCATACCGCAATCAGCGTCCGAGCTGCGCATGACTATACCGAAGTGGACCTGAAGCGCTTTAGCGGCCATACCTCGTTACGCAGCCTGGAACGCTATATTGCCGACAACCGCGAGGCCGCCAAACGCAAAGCCCGCGAGTGGGAACGCCGCCACCGCTAGAAAGACCATCGCCCATGCCCTGTCTTGATGAGACGGCGTACCAGCAGTTCAAAGCTGCGCCCACCGAATGGGAACGCTGCGAGCTGTACACGCCACGGCTCTTTGAGCGAAACCTGGCCAAGCAGCACCCCACCGGCAAACCGGCGCTCGTCGCGCTTCTGGTCCTGCTCAAAACCTTCCAATACCCCAGGTCTCGGAACATCTCCTTTTTGAAACCCTGCGGCTCTCTGAAGGAGGAGATATGACCAGTCCAGATGTCACGCCACCACCGAAGCGACTGCATATTCTCAACAATGAGGAAATTGAGGCCCTCTACGGCAGACCTTGCTTGAGTGGAGAGGATCGCACCAACGTGTTTACCCTGACCCAGCCGGAGAAAGACCTCCTGGCATCCTTTACACAGATCCCTATTCAGCTGTATTTTCTCCTGCAATTGGGCTATTTCAAAGCCAAACAGCTGTTCTTCACCTTTACCTTTGACGACGTGGTCGAGGATGTCACCTATCTGCTTGAGCGGTATTTTCCTGCGACGCCACGGCCAGACTTACGGATGCCCAATAAACGCACGATCCTCAAACAGCGGCACCGTATTTTGAAACTGTTCGGCTACCGTCTCTGCACACTGACAGATCGCCATAACCTGTTTCTTCAGGCAAAGCAAGCTGCACGCATCAGTAGCAAACCCATCTATATCTTGCGTGAACTTCTTCACTACCTCGCCGAACAGCGCCTTGTGAAGCCTGGCTATACATTCCTGCAAGAAGAACTGGTCGGGAAGGCAATCACAGCAGAAAGAGAGCGCTTGGCGACCATGCTCCACACGCTGTTAACCTCTGAAGAGTGTCTGGCACTTGACGCTCTCCTGACGGAAACCGACGAGCTCTATCCCATCACCCGGTTGAAACGACAGCCAAAGGACTTCAGCTTAGGCGAAATGCGCCGCGAAATGATCCGTGGTGAGTTACTTGTCCACCTCTACACTGTGGCCAGACGGATCGTGCCACACCTGGATATTTCTCGCGAAGGCATCACGTATTATTCCTCGTTGGTCTCCTACTATTCGGTATTTCGGCTCAAGCAGCTCGACACCTGGATGGTCTACCTCTACCTGTTATGCTTTGTGGTCCATCGCTATCAGCGTTTCAACGATCATCTGCTCACCTGTTTCATTCATCTGGTGAAACAGTACTCAGACGAAGCGAAAGCCACAGCGAAAAGGGCAGTGTATGAGTACCTTGGGACCAGGAATCACGATCTGCCCAAAGCTGGGGAGGTGCTCAAGCTCTTTACTGCCGAGTATGAGCGCTCCACGCCGTTTTGGAGCGTGCAAGAACACGCCTTTACGCTTCTCGATCGGCAACGCTTAACACGTGTGGCCGAGTATATGGAGAACTCGGCGAGCTGCGATGAAACCGCCTTTGAATGGGAGCATATTGACTCCATGGCCCGGCGCTTCAAGCAACATCTCCGCCCGCTCTTGCGCGTCATTGATCTCTCTGCCACCCGAGTCAACGCGCCCATCCAGGAAGCCATCCACTTTCTCAAGACCGCCTTTCAAAAAGACCGCTCACTCCACCAGATTGAGTCAGGAGATTTTCCCACCGATTTCGTTCCCGCCCGAGAGAAACGCTACCTCTACCAGCGGAATGAAACCGGTCAGAAACACATCATCCCCGACCGCTATGAATTTCTGGTCTATCGTCTGGTGCGCCATCGACTTGAAGCAGGCGATCTCTTTTGTCGCGACAGTGTCCACTTTCGCAGTTTCGAGGATGATTTAGTGGACGATCAGCAGTGGGCCAACAAAGAGGTGCTACTTGCGCGGACGGGTGTAGCGCTCCTGGCCCAGCCCGTTCAAGACCACCTCGACGCGCTGAAATGCCAATTAGAAGAGCGTCTCAGCACAGTCAATCAGCGCATCAGTGCCGGGGAAAATAGTCATGTGCACCTCACGACCACGGGAAAACGAAAGAGGTGGACGCTGCAGTATCCCACGAGCACCGAGCCCATCAACCATCCGATCTTTGAGACGGTGCCTCAGGTGAACATGAGTAGTGTGCTCCACTTTGTGAATCACCACTGCCACTTCATGACGTGCTTCGAGCATGTTCTGGGACGCTACAGCAAACAGACTGCCGATGAGCGCATTTTGAGCGCCTGTCTCATTGCCTGGGCAACCAACATGGGTCTGGGACGTATGGGGGACATTTCAGATATCCCTTTCGCCACCCTGGTAAGCACCTCAGAAAACTTTCTGCGCCCAGAAACCCTGAAAGCGGCCAATGATTGCATCAGTAATGCCATTGCTGCTCTGTCGATTTTTCGGCACTATGATCTTGCCAACGTACTCCACTCCAGTAGCGATGGGCAAAAGTTTGAAACAGCACTTCCCACATTCAATGCCCGCTATTCACCGAAATATTTTGGCCTCCACAAGGGAGTGGTGGCCTACACCCTGGTTGCCAATCATGTCCCGGTGAACGCCGAGATGATCGGTGCCCACGATCATGAGAGCCAATTTGTCTTCGATTTGCTCTTCAATAATACCACGGACATTCACCCGCAGGTACATTCCACTGATACGCACGGGACCAACCAGGTGAATTTTGCCTTGCTGCATCTGTTCGGCTATCAGTTCGCGCCGCGCTATAAAGCCATCCAGGAGAAACTGCGTACGTCGCTCTATGGCTTCAAGCACCCCAATCAGTATGGCGACGTCCTCTTGAAACCCGTACGCAAACTCAATACCGAGTTGATCGTGGAAGAATGGGAGAACCTGCAACGCATTTTCGTCTCGTTGGCGCTCAAAACCACGACGCAGAGTATCATTGTCCACAAACTCAACTCCTATGCTCGAAAAAACAAGACGCGCCAGGCGTTGTGGGAATACGACAATATCATTAGCAGTCTCTATTTGCTCGATTTTGTAGACTCGCCACGTCTGCGCAAGAACATCCAGACTGCGCTCAATCGGGGCGAAAGCTATCATCAACTTCGTCGCGCTGTTTCTTACGCCAATTTTGGGAAATTGCGCTTTACGTCGGAAGATGACCAACACCTCTGGCATGAGTGTAGCCGATTGGTCACCAACTGCATCATCTTCTACAATATGACCATCTTGTCGCAGTTGTGGGCACGCCAAGAGGCTACTCAAGATATGGCGCACATCGCCCACATCTCCCCAGTGGCCTGGCAACATATTAATTTCTATGGTCGGTATGAGTTTACAAAAGCGTCAGAACCCATCAATATGGAAAAGATCGTCGAAGCCTTAGCGCATCATCCCATTCTCTCGATGTGGGCGAAGGAGATGCCTGGTTGAAGCTGAGTGCACCGTTTCGGGGGATTATGTAAAAATCCCCTTCCTGGCATGTCAAACTGATCAACAGTCCGGAGACCATTCACTTTGGCAGTAAAACAAGAAGAAGACCTGGCATTAGCTACAGTTGCTCACCGTACCTACCAAACTAGCGATACGGATGGCATCACCAGGCGCTTTTACTATCGTTTCAAGGCCGAACACAACATTTTTCAGACATCTATCCAGGGCATTGCCTTGGCAGCCGACCGTGCAGAATATGCTTCACTCATGTTCAATCGCTTGATGTTCCTCTACTTCATGCAGAAAAAGGGGGTTCTCAATGATGACGCCAATTATTTAGCCAACCATCTGGATACTATGTGCAATCCCTTTTATCGCTACTTCCTGCTGCCCCTGTTTCATGAGAGGCTGGGTACATCTGCCTACTCGCACCCGTCTAAGCTGAATACCTTGCTGGGCAAGGTACCCTATCTCAATTGCGGTCTGTTCGACATGCATAAGCTGGAGCGCGATTATGCCGACATTCAGATCGTCGACGAGGCTTTTGCAAGGCTTTTCGCTTTCTTCGATGCTTACCAGTGGCAGCTCGACGAGCGTCCACTAGGCGTAGATAATGAGATCAACCCCGACATACTTGGCCATATCTTCGAGAAGTACGTCAACCAGAAGCAGATGGGAGCATATTATACGAAAGAGGACATCAGTGAATACATCGCTAAAAACACTATTATCCCCTTTCTCTTCACAGATGCCGAGAAAAAGTATCCGACTGCCTTTGAGCTGAACGGGCCTATCTGGCGACGATTACGAGAGAACCCCGACCGCTACATTTATGAAGCAGTTCGCTGTGAGAGCCATCTCCCGGCTGAGACCGAACGAGAATACGCGGCTCGGCGTAAACGCTATGCCGAGATCAAAGCCAGACTGCTTGTAGGTAAGACAGTATCCATCAATGACTTTATTACCTACAACCTTGACATCCGTCGCTTTGCTCAGGATGCGATCGAGAATTGCGAGGAGGTAGACTGTCTGCGTGCCTTTTATGAGAGCCTCGAGCAGATGACGATTTTGGATCCTACTTGCGGCTCCGGGGCATTCCTACTAGCTGCTCTCAAAGTGCTGGAACCACTCTATGAAGGCTGTTTGAATCAGATGGCCTCCCTGACCGCGATCACCTGCCAGGGTACCCCGCCTCCCCAGGGCGGCAGTCTCCGTTACCTCATCCTCCAATCCATTATTCTCAACAATCTCTATGGTGTGGACATCATGGAGGAGGCCATTGAGATTTGCAAACTTCGACTTCTGCTCAAACTCGTGGCATCTATCGAGCGAGTAGAGGATATTGAGCCGCTCCCCAATCTGGACGGTAATATTCGTGCAGGCAATGCGCTGGTTGGATTTGCTACTGCTGACGAGGTTAAGAAGATCAATCAGGCGCCTATCCCACATCTAACACGTACCAAACTTGACCACTCTCTTGCGGAACAGTATGGCATTGACCCCAATGATGCGACAGCTTTTGAGCAATGGCGTACCAGTCACCATCCATTTCATTGGTTTTTTGAGTTCGACAAGATCATGCAACATGCTGGATTTGCTATCATTATCGGCAACCCACCGTACGCAGAGTATAGTACCGTCAAGAACACATATTCTCTCCTGCCAGGCACATATCAAACGGAGTCGTGTGGCAATTTGTACGCCTTTTGCATGGAACGTTTCACAGCGTTGAGCAAGCCCACGTCAGACTCTGGGTTGATTGTCCCACTGAGTATCGTGTGTACTAGCCGTATGGCACCGCTGCGCCACATCCTTCAAACGGCTTATTTACACCTATGGTTTAACAATTACGATACCATCCCAGGCACATTGTTCTCTGGCATCGTCCAGCGTAACAGTATCGTTTTTGCAAGCAGGAGTGCAGGCAAACACATAAGCAACGTGTACACCACCAGAAACCAGAAATGGTACGCCCCTGAAAGGGCATCCCTCTTTGAGAGCATTTCCTACCTGCACATCTGCCCCCAGTCTACTAATGACCTGCTACCCAAAGTAAGCATCTCCATAGAATTGAACATCCTCGACAAGATACACACACAGCGATGCACTATTACGAGTTATACCCAACAGCACTCCCACAACACGCTGGTATATAAGAGACGATGGTCGTACTTTCTACTTTTTGCAGACGACTTCGAAGGTATTGTGCTGCCTGATGGCGCTACCCGCCAACAACAAGACGTCAAGACTCTGGCATTACAACCACACCTCGATCGCCACGTTTTTATAGCTTTACTCAGCAGCAGCTTATTCTACTTTCATTACAGCATCTTCTCCGACTTCCGGCATGTGAATAAAGCAGACTTTGATAGATTTATGTTTGACAATACGAAACTTTCTGAGGTTGTCGCCCATAGATTGAGCACACTTGGCAAAACGCTTATGCAATCATATAGAGACAATCTGGAATGGCGAACGTGCAACTATATCGGATCTATCGGTGAGTGCCAGGTTCCCTTCTACAGACAGGGGGCATCCAAGTCGATCATCGATGCGATCGATACTGTTCTGGCACAGCACTATGGTCTTACTGATGAGGAGCTAGACTTCATTATCAACTATGACAGCAAGTACCGGATGGGAGAGAGCCATGCCACCTGAGCAAAAGCAACCGGGGATTCACTATACCAGAGAGGACATCAGCGAGTATATTGCGCAAAACACTATCATCCCCTTCCTCTTTGATGCTACCAAAAAGAAGTTTCCCGCTGCTTTTGAGCCAGATGGAGCTATCTGGCAACTGATACGAGAGCACCCCGACCGCTACATCTATGAAGCCATTCGTAGCGAGAGCTACCTATCAACTGAGATAGAGCGAGAATATAGGGCCAGGCGTGAACGCTATGCTGAGATCAAAGCCAGAATGCTTGCTGGGGAGATCGTATGTATCAATGACCTCATCACCCACAATCTCAATATCCGCCGCTTTGCTCGGGATGTTATCGAGTACTGCAATGAACCAGACCTGTTTCGAGCCTTCTATGAGAGCATCGAGCGCATAACGATATTGGACCCTACTTGCGGTTCTGGAGCGTTTCTTCTGGCTGCGCTCAATGTCCTGGAACCGCTTTATGAGGCATGTTTGGATCGTATGAGCCAGACCACCACCATCAAGGGCAACCATATAGGCCATTCCGCACCTCCCCTGGGCGACCGCAAGGGATCGCCCCTACAAGACACGCCTGCACAGTTCCTATCGTACAATAATGGAACCCGCTGCGAAATCGCTTACAGGAGCCGCCGTTTCTTCATCGTCAAATCGATCATTGTTAACAATCTCTATGGTGTGGACAACGTAAAGGAGGCTATCGAGATTTGCAAGCTGCGCCTTCTGCTCAAGCTCGTGGCGTGTATTGAATGCGCAGAGGATATTGAGTCGCTTCCCAACATCGATCGTAATATTCGTGTAGGCAACGCGCTAGTAGGCTTTGCCACTCCCGACGAGGTTATGACCCACAATAGTAGTGGCGACCCTTGTGATCCTCAGGGAGGCGGAGTGCACCAGCCACAGACCTCCACACCAGACGAACATTTAACACTTCCCCAACAGTGTACCCAACTGGACCGCACTCTCGCAGGACAATACGGTATTGATCTTAACAATGCAGCAGCTTTTGAACAATGGCGTACCAGTCACCAGCCATTCTACTGGTGTGTTGAGTTCGACAAGATTATGCAGGACGGTGGATTTGATGTGATTATCGGCAACCCGCCATATGTCGAGTACTCCGAGGTGAAAGCTGATTACCGTTTGCTACTCGAAATGTACAAGACTGGCACTTGTGGCAACCTCTATGCCTATTGCATAGAAAGGTCCATTGAGCTTCTTAACGATGAGGGAAGATGGGGAATGATTGTTCCCCTGAGCGGATTTTCAACTGATAGGATGCATAGTTTACAGCAGCTTGTGATGGAACGTTCGTCGTGCCTTCACCTGAGCTTCCTATCAGGCGACGCCAACCCTTCAAAACTCTTTGAAGGCGTCAAATTCCGCCTGTGCATCGGGCTTGCGAAGGTGAGTCGGGAGAAGTTTCCTTACTTTACCTATTACTCGACAAGGTACGTTCGCTGGTACTCTGAGGCACGAGATATACTCTTTAGCTCGCTTCAGTACTGTCAAAGCACCGACGCCATTATCAAGGGAAGCCTGCCGAAAGTCGGGCAAGACGTTGAATTAGCCATCCTCAAGAAAATGATTGGGCAGTCTCCACTACGTAGCTTCATGGATCACGGAGATAAGTCACTCTACTACCACAACTGTCCGGTCAATTGGATTCGCGCAACAACGTTTGTGCCTCGCTTCCAGAGCGATAGAGAAGGGATGAAGGTTTCTTCTCAGATTCGCCAGGTCAACTTCTCAAGCGAAGAGCTGCGTGATGCTGCCGTTTGTATCATCAATAGTTCCCTGTTCTTCTGGTTCTGGCTGCTGTTCTCGGACTGTTATCACTTGAACGAACGAGAGATTGGCGGCTTTCCTATCAATCTCAATGAACTTGCACAACAATGGGGTGATTTGCTGTATAGTATAAGCGACCGCCTTATGTGGGACTATATCAAAAATTCCAGGCAACGCACCTATGTCTATAAGACGACGGGCAGGGTTGTGTACGACGAGTTCTATCCGAAGCTCTCGAAGCCGATTATTGATGAGATCGATTGTGTGTTGGCCAGGCATTATGGCTTCAGCGATGAGGAGTTGGACTTCATTATCAACTATGAGATCAAATATAGGATGGGCAGAGAGTAATTACCTTCTGTTTTGCGCATCGCTTTCATGGGTCTTTTTCCTTCCTTATGGGAGATTCTCGATCGCCACCGGCTCTACCGGCTCGGCTAGCGGAAAGCCAAAGATGCGCGAGTAGAAGTACAACTCACTTTCGAGTGAACGCTTGATGTTCTCGGCGCGGCGGAAGCCATGCTGCTCACCGGGGAAAGCAATGTACGCGACCGGCAAGCCTCTCTTCTTCAGTGCTTCGACCATCACTTCGGCCTGATTAGGCAGGACTATCTTATCATCGAGTCCCTGGAAGAAAATCACTGGGCACGAAAAACGGTCAGTGAAATGAATCGGCGAGCGTTCGTAATACAGGTCACGCCGCTGCGGATAGGGACCCACGAGTCGCTCCAGGTAACGTGACTCGAATTTGTGCGTGTCCCTGGCAAAGGCTTCCAGGTCGCTCAACCCATAATAGCTCGCGCCCGCTTTGAAGGTATCACGGAAAGTGAGCGCACTGAGCGTTGTATAGCCGCCAGCGCTTCCGCCGGCGATGGCAAGCCGATTAGCGTCTACTACTCCGCGTTCCACCAGGTAACGAGCACCATTCACGCAGTCGTCGAGATCAACGATGCCCCACTGACCTTCAAGCCGCCGACGATACTCTCGGCCATAACCGGTGCTGCCTCCATAATTCACATCCAACACAGCGAATCCGCGGCTAGTCCAATACTGAATGCCCAGATCGAAGACATTGAAGGTTGACCCCGTTGGCCCACCGTGACTATGAACGATGAGGGGAGGACGCTCACCCGCTGGGGCAACGTAATCGCGGTTTTGTGGTGGGTAGTAGAAGGCATGTGCGGTGAGTCCATGTTCGGTTGGGAACTCGATGGGCTGCGCTTTCGAGAGGTATCCGGCATCTACCTTGACTGAGCTAGAACGGCGCAATACCTGAGTGCCAGATGTGTTGAGATCAAGCTCGGCGATTGACGCTGGCTCCACTGATGAACCACCTTCAAACACTACACGCCCAGGAGCTGCATCTAGTCTCCAGATGGTAGAGTACGGTGTCTCAATCTCAGCGAGTTTGCCCGTGACTGTATTGAGGCTGGCCAGGTGTGAGTTTCCCTGCTGCACGTAGCTGCAGATGATATGGTCCTTTGCCATGAAACCGTAGGTAGACATGCCGAAAATCCACTGAGGCTGGCCGAACTCGGCAGCCATCTCGTAGAGAGGCTCGATGCGGCTATCCCGCCAGCGATAGAGATTCCACCAACCGGTGCGGTCAGAGACGAAGTGCAGGACATCGTCCGGCGACCACTCGGGCTGAAAGATTGATTCGCCAGGACCGCCTGCAACCCGTTCGCAATGGCCCAGCGTCCCGTCAGGCTGGAATTCCCCGACCCAGAGTTCGGTGCCATCCCAGGGCATATTCGGGTGGTTCCAGGTCAACCACGCCAGGAGTGAGCCGCCAGGGCTAAGGCGTGGCGACGAGTAGAAGTCGTTGCCTGAGACAATCACCTGACCAGCGTCACTGCCGTCGAGTGCGAGACTTACCAAGGTGTTCACGGCCTCACGCCCGGCTACAGTGTGGTCCTCACGCACACAGATCATACGCTTCCGCTCACGGTCAATCACGCCATTGGCATAGCGCATATTCTCGGTCGATGTGATGGGTTGCGGCTCCGACCCTGGAACCAGGCGGTATAGCTGCTGGTCGGCGAAGTTCGAGAAGTAGATCGTGCCATTGCTAACGGTGAAGTTACCACCGCCGTATTCGTGGACGGTCGTGCGTGCATTGAACGGGGGTGGCGTCATATCCGTCGTCTGTCCGCTTGGCGTTCGACGTACGATGACATAGCGTCCGCCTTCAACTATACGTATCTCGGTCCAATACGTGTCTTGTCCGTCGAGCGCGATCTGCCCGATCGCGATTGTTTCCGACAGCATCAGGTCCGTCGTAATGGGTGATTTCCAGGAACCGTATGGTGCTACTTGTGGGTTGGTCATAGTGTTTTTATCTCTCTTCTCTAAAGTTGTATCTCTCTCTTTAAGTTCAGTCATCCCATTTTAGCATTGCCGGGTTCATTCTATCAATCCTCATTGACTCAGCAATGTTGTAACGCTATACTGCACATCAGCGTCTGTTGGGGAATCGGATAGGATCGCATATGTCGAGCCAGACTAATACTACACTCCACCCACAGGCCAACTTTAGATCAAAGGGATAAGAGAGCTATACATGTCTACACAAGATACTATGATAACGCTGTTGATTTCGTGTCCAGACCGACCAGGGATTGTGGCGGCAGTCTCCAGCTTTATCTTTGAACATCATGGGAATATCTGTCAATCCGACCAACATTCCACGGACCTGCATCATGGCACGTTCTTTATGCGCGTCAGTTTTGCAGAGGATAGTTTTACTCTGAACCAGGCTGACCTGGTCAAGGCATTTACTCCAATTACTGAGGCTTTCCATATGAATTGGAGTCTCCATTACTCCCGGCATCGCAAGCGGGTCGGCATTTTTGTGTCAAAACTCGACCACTGTCTCACGGATCTGCTCTGGCGCTGGAAAAGCGGTGAGTTGGCGATGGAGATTCCCTGCATTATCAGCAATCACCAGCATTTGGAACCGCTTGCCCAGATGTATGGTATCCCTTATTACTACTTTCCTATTCAGAAAGAACAACGCAGTGCAGATCAGCAACGCATCCTCGAGTTCCTGTCAAACAAGGTGGATTTCCTGGTGCTCGCACGCTATATGCAGATTCTGGAGCCATTCCTTGTCAAGGCCTATCACCACCAGATTATCAATATCCATCACAGTTTCCTGCCAGCGTTCATTGGAGCAAACCCTTACGAACGAGCCTTTGAACGCGGGGTCAAGTTAATCGGGGCGACGGCTCATTACGTGACTGATGACCTGGATGAAGGACCGATCATTGCCCAGGATGTTATCCACTGCAACCACCGGGATACACTTGAAGACCTGATTCGCAAGGGTAAGGATGTGGAACGGCGTGTACTGGCCGAGGCTGTGCGGTTACACACAGAGGATCGGGTGCTGATCTATAAGAACAAGACGATTGTGTTTTAGGTATTATTGATTCTTGAAGATGCCGATTTCGTTCGTTGAGATAGTAGATAGTTTTTTTAATGCGAGGATGTAGGATTATGCGATACTGTGAATATTGTGCAACGGAATTACCCGACCATGCCGCCTTCTGCGGGCATTGTGGGCACGCACCAACCGACCCGGCAGAAGCACTGACAGGACTGAGTGAATACCCAACAGCAGGTTTGAGTAACGCACCTGACACGGATGATGACGAGGACGAAGAGGAAAAGCGACGCCGTGCCGCAGTGATCGGTTTGAGTCTACCAGTGCTAGCAGACTCAATGGCTCGAGCCCCTGGTGAAAATGTGGCGATGGTTCAAGGCACCCCGGAGGTCGGCGGAGTTCCATCCATCCAGGGCACCCCGCAGACAGAGCCAACGCCAGACTTCACCCATCTGCATCATGGCTCTCAGCCAAGCGTATCACCTCAACACGCAGTACGATTACAGGACATCTCTTCGCAATCCACACGTCACCTACATACCTCGCAAAGGACACGGCCAGGCGCAGGTGGCTCAATACGAGTAGCGCTCGTTACATTTGCCGCAGTTACCCTCATCGTCGCCAGCATCATTGGTGCGGGCTTTACCATACTGAGTCCTGCCCTCTCACTGAGTGGTAGCACAAACGTAACCTGGGGAGAGACTATCCATCTATATGGTAGTCACTTCATTCCAGGGAGCAGCGTGGTACTCACACTCGATGGCACGATACCACTCTATTACACTACTGTCGGTCCAGCAACGCGGGCGGAGACAAGCTCCCCCACACGACCCAGCACCACTCCCGCCCCTACGGGACATCTATCCATGAGGATGCAAACCTCCAACGCAAACATCGCAGCCGGGTTCGCGGGCGGAGACAAGCTCCCCCACACAACCCAGCACTACACCCGCCCCTACGTACTATCCATTGACCAGATCGATACGTCAACGAATTCCGTTGTGGTCAGTACTAACGGAACCTTTAACATCACTATCAATGTCAGCTCAGACTGGCATGTTGGTCACCATACCATTCGCGCGGAGGAGAAGATTACCCGGCGTAGCGCCGTACTCAACTTTACCATTCAGCAAGCGGTACAGGAATCCACATCCACTCCTTCCCCGTCTCCAAGCGCTACCTCATCTCCGACAGGCACGGCTACTCCAACCGGCACGCCTTCCCCAACAGCGACACCATCTCCGACGACCTCCGCCTCGGGACTAAGCTGCGTCACGCCAGCCTCGATTGCATTAGCGGCTAACCAGGGCTCTCACCAACTAAGCTCAAAGAAGATTGCACTCTGTACGAACGGGTCAGGATTGCTCACCTGGACTGCCATCTGGGATCATAACCAGGCTCCGTGGCTCCAGCTCGATCATAGCAGCGGGCAGATACAGGCACCTGGGCAGGGACAGGTACAGGTGAGTGCCCAGGCAAGCGGACTGAAGCCGGGTAAATACACGACGACGGTCACGTTTAGCAGTCAACCGGGCAGTTCTACGGTATCACTAACTGTGAGCTTCACAGTCCGCACACAGTGTGTGAGCACCACACCAGGGACGCTCACATTCACAGGTGTTGTGGCCAACAGCGATCCCTCTGAGCAAACGGTAAAAGTGAGGAACTGTGGCAGTACGGCTGGCAACTGGTCTGCGTCGCCTAGTGAAAACTGGCTGACAGTTAATCCAACGAATGGAACATTAAGCAATGGGGAAACCCAGCAGGTGCAGATAGCTGTGTCACTGGCGAACCTCAAAATTGGAACATATAATGGGGATATCGTTTTCACTCTTGGATCAAGTCAGTCGACAGTGCATGTAACGCTGAGGGTGCAGGCCCCGACGTTGTCAGTCCAGCCGAGCAGCATTAACGCTAACAACGATTGTCGCACCTCAACGACTTTCTCAGCAGGTGGCTGGGTCTGCCATGTGACAGTGACCAATACCGGTAATGTTCAGGGCAATCTCAACTGGTCTGCATCAAGCAGTGGAGTGGCCGGCATCACCTTTACGCCAGCCAGTGGGACACTTGCTGCAGGTGCACCGGTGCAGGTAACAGTCAATGTGCCCTTCAACAGATGTCAAACACCCACGACACTCACCTTCACAGGTCCAGCAAATACTGTCAATATACCCTGGAGTTGTTCTAACTCAACTTCGTAGGCCTGGCAAATACTGTCAATATACCCCGGAGTTGCAATATAATAGCATGAGGTAGCATTCGAGTCACAAGGAGCAACATATGGAGAATGACTCACTGATTGGTACGCAACTAGGTGCCTACCGTATCCAGGACAAGTTAGGCGAAGGTGGTATGGCAGAGGTCTATAAGGCCTACGATCCACGACTACAACGCGACGTGGCTATCAAAGTGGTGCTGCCGCAAATCGCAGAGCAAGGGGGGTTCCGACAACGTTTTGAGCAAGAGATAAGACTGAGTGCGCAACTAGAGCATCACAACATTGTCAGGGTGTATGACGTCGGCCAAAGTGGCAATCTGACCTACCTCGTGATGCAATACGTTGGCGGCGGGACGTTACGCGACCAGTTGCGCGGCGGGCGACCGCTTGAGCCACGCAAAGCTGCCCAGTATGCGCTGCAAATGGCACGCGCCTTGCACCATGCGCATATGCACGGCATCATCCACCGTGATGTAAAGCCGCAGAACATGCTCATCTCTGCCAGCGATCCTAACGAACTCCTGCTTTCAGATTTCGGCATCGCCAAACTCTTCGACGTTAGTAGGGAAGAGACGATCATTCCTCTCACTGCTGGGAGTGTAGCTCCCCGATTTAACGTGGGAGACAGCCAGGGACTCACGAACGCTGGCCAGATGATAGGCACCGCCGAATATATGGCGCCAGAACAGATCAATTTGCAGCCTGTCGATGCGCGCACCGACGTCTATGCCCTGGGTGTTGTACTCTTCCAGATGTTGACGGGTCAGGTACCTTTTCAATCTAGCTCGGCCCTGGGTCTGCTGTACCAGCACATCCACACGGTTCCCCTCTCTGTACGCGAGCTCAACCCGATCGTTCCAGAAATGTTGGCACGCATCACGGCGAAAGCATTGGCGAAGGCACCCGAGGCACGTTTTCAGTCGACGGAAGAAATGGCACAGGCGTTAGAAGCTGTTCTCTCTCCTTCTGTCAGCGGTGCGTTCTCTGCTGGCACCCGTGAAGACTATTCAACGGTTCCTCGTCCTTCCGCCACTTTGCCCGCCGACATTGCTCCTCCGCCTCCTGGGTCCTCTTATTACGGCCAGCAGTCCATCCCCAGTGCAGTGTCGACCGGTGGATCCGGCTTGCGCTCAACGGCTGCCAGTAGAGTGAGCGGAGGCAGTCTTGTAGCCCCAGCTTTGCCGCCGACGAGAAGCAAAATTCCATTGAGTTACATCATGGTTGCGATCGTCACGGTGTTGGTTGTCGTGTTTGGCATCTGGCATCCCTCTATAACTGGCCTCTTAGGTGGGACAGGCACAGGTTCTACCTTACAAGCAGTCAGTACATTTACAGACAATTTTCATGATAACCACCTCAATTGGCTTGCCGGAAGTTACGATGGTGGTAATCTGACGATCAGTCCTCCTAGCAACAACCAGTACGTGCTGACCATCGGCAACGTCAACAGTACCTACTTCCCTCACCCTGATCCAGGAGCAGTCAAGCCATTACCCAACAATTTCACCATGACGGCTCAAATCATGCAGAATACCGGTGGGACCACTGTTTTCTATGGCATCGCCTTCTACATGAGCTTACAGGCGGATGGCGTATCTATGCAGCACTGCTATGCGCTCGTCATCGATGGCAATGGCGACTATCAAGTGCTGAAATATGACATAAATGCTCCAACGGTAGCAACCATGTTATGGAGGGGGAATAGTTTGTCAGCTATTCACCGTGGCCTCAATCAAAGCAATACTCTGCAAGCGATCGTTCAAGGGAACACCTTTTCCTTCAAGGTCAACGGGATGCCTGTTCCGCTCAGTGGTGGCAATCAAAGCATTACCGACTCGTCGTCTCCATACACAGGGGGCCAACTGGCTTTGCTGGTGGCCGGCCCAAACACGAGCTTCACCGCCACCCAGGTGCAACTCGCCATTCCGTGAACACGATCAGGGTGCAAATGATTTTTACATGGAGCGTGAATCCCAACATGGCATGCAAGGAACTAGATTGGAGTATACGAGCAGGCTAGATGCAGCAACGCAATAATCGTCATAGGCAACTACGGAGAAACCGGCGTTTGGCGGGGTTGGGCATTGTCATTCTATCGCTTATTACTATCCTGGGCGCAACCATTTACGCTTTCCATATATACCAAACCCCATCTCCGGGTAGCGGGAGCACTCCACCAACTTCAGGGGCTCCGAGCAATACCTTACCACCGATTACTTGTAAGACACCGCCGCACGATGTAGGCGATAGTAATAGATCGATTCTATCGGCTGGAGTGCAACGGACGTTCATCCTGCACCTGCCACCGTCCTATGGCAGACAACCGCAACCCCTGGTGATTAGCTATCATGGCTACACTTTCACAGCAGAGAGAATGGCTCGCTATACAAACATGGCCGCGGAAGCGGATAAAGCAGGCTTCATGCTGGTTTTTCCCCAGGGACTCGACAATCCGCCATCATGGAACGCGGGGTTAAACACAGGCGATGCTGACGATGTGCAGTTTACACGCGATTTGATCAGTTATATGGGAAAAAACTACTGTACCGACATGCATCGTATCTATGTCACCGGCTTCTCGCTTGGGGGAGGCATGGCTTACCGCATCGCCTGTACGCTGACAGACCAGGTTGCTGCCGTTGCAACGGTCGCTGGGGCCTACTATCACACTCCCGGCGGGTGTCATCCCTCACGAGCAATCCCTGTTTTAGAGATTCATGGCCAGGCTGACCCAGACGCCCCCTATGGTGGCAACCCTGCCGCAGGGATGGCAGCAGTACAGGTCTACCTGAATCTCTGGCTCGCTCATGATGGTTGCGATAGCACGAGCAAAGTCTTTTTCCAGCGGGGTGATGTGACCGGCATAGTGTGGACGCATTGCGCGGGCGGCAGCATCGTTGTTCACTATCGTGTGAGTGACGGTGGTCATAACTGGCCCGGGGCAACAACCAATTTCGCGGGCTTTACCACGCATGTGATCGATGCAAATGTGGTGATCTGGGATTTCTTCAGTCACTATTCAAGTTAGCATGAGGGCCTGGCGGGGTAAGTCCCGCCAGGAGTAAGCATATCAGCGACCGCTGCGCGCCTGTGCTCTGCGCACCAGGGCATCGGCCGTTACAGCGAGTAGCAGCACAGCTCCTTCGATCATCTCCTCTACCGCCTGCGTCTGATTCAGCAGGGCGAGACCGTTTATCAGGCTGCCAATGATCAGTGCGCCCAATATGATAGACCAGACAGAACCGCGCCCACCGAAGAGGCTCACGCCGCCGATCACAGCCGCCCCAATCGACTCTAGCAGCAATAGCGGATCGACCTGGCTCGCCACCGCCGTCTCACGCGAGGCTGCCAGGATACCCCCAACCACAGCCAGCGTCGAACAAAGAGTGAAGGCGGCCACACGTATGCCCGTCACATTAATACCGGCGCGACGAGCCGCTTCGCTGTTACCACCGACGGCGTAGATATGACGCCCATACCTGGTCTTCGTCAGGATGAGCCAGAAAATCAGAATCAAGCCAATCAGGATGGCAGTGCTATTAGGAACACCCAGGTAGTTTTCAAACAGTAATACCGCGCCTCCAACAATCACGATGACCAGCCCAATCTGTACAAGGAGTTGCCATAATGGCTTGGTCCTAAGGCCAGCCCGCCGCCGGTTCAGTTGATCAAGCACGACTAACACAATATAAACCAGCGCTATTACCGTCGGCAGACCAATACCCAGATACCACGGTAAGTAACTGGTGGGACTACCCGCAATATTATTAATAGCGCTGTCATTAATGATCAGCGTGCTCTGTCCGGCCAACAGATAGAGCAGGAGACCCTCATAGGCAATGAAGGCAGCCAGCGTCACAATAAACGAAGGGAGCTGCAACACAGCTCTGAAGAGTCCATTGATGAAGCCAACTAGCGTGCCTGTCAGTATACCGATCGTGATAGCTGCCCACGCAGGAAAGAAATAGTGTACGCCGCCTGGCAAGGTTATGCCGCGTGCCGACAGGATCCCCATCACAACGGCACCGAGCGTCCCAACGGAAGCGACCGAAAGATCGATTTCACCGAGAAGGAGTACCAGGGTCACACCGAGTGCATCGACACCAATTGTGGCAATCTGTAGCAGCAGGTTGGAAAGATTACGCGGTGTGAGGAAGAACGGACTGGCGAAACCGAAAACGGCCATGATGATGATGAGTGTCATCAGCACAGGAAAAAAGCCGAGCTCATTACGTAACAGTTGTCCGATTGTCTGGCGCGGCAGATAGCTCGGCACCTCTACGGAGGGAGCCTCAAGTGCACTTGCAGGTGTGCTGGAAGTCGATTTTTCGTTGATGATCTCACTCATTGCTCATCACCCCTTCTTCTGACGCACTACTGTCGTTGCCATTTGCTGCCAGCAATTCGCCAAATTCTGCTCCGGTGATCGCGGCTACAACCCGTTCGGGCGTGGTGGTTTTGATGTCAAATGTGGCAACTCTCCTGCCCAGTCGCAGCACAACGACACGATCTACGACCTCGAAGACATCGGCCAGATTGTGGGAAATCACTACCACAGCCAGCCCTTGATCGCGCAAACGACGAATCAGGTGAAGCACCTGGCGAGTTTGTGCCACACCGAGTGCAGCCGTTGGCTCATCAAGCAGCACGACTTTGGCATTACGTAATAAAGACTTCGCTACTGCCACCGATTGACGTTGACCACCAGAAAGCGTGGCGACAGGGGTTCGCACCGAAGGAATTTTCACGTCAAGGGTGCGCAGAACCTGCAATGTCCGCCGCTCCATATGAATCTCGGACAAAGTGCGTATCGGTGAATATTCTTCACGTCCCAAAAAGAGATTGGAGACCACATCGAGATTATCACAGAGCGCGAGGTCCTGGTACACCGTCTCAATGCCCAGACGGGTGGCAACCTGAGGACCGGTGATTTTAACCGGCTGGCCTTCTAAGAAGATCTCACCGCTATCGGGTGGCCCAACTCCGGAGATTGTTTTAATCAACGTCGATTTGCCCGCACCGTTGTCACCGACTAGACCAACGACTTCACCAGCATAGACCTCAAAATCCACATTCGTTAGCGCACGGACTGCTCCGAACGACTTGTTGATGCCTTGCAAACGCAGGCGGGGTTCGCCGGCTGGTGGCTGTCCCATTTCACCAACGGCAGAAGTCATACTATCGGCCATATGGCCCTCCATCGAAGAATGTGTAGCAATTTATCAATAAGAGGTGAGATACTTAAAGTATATCACCTCTTGTCGACAAAGCGGTAGTGGGTCTGGCGAGCCAGGTCCACTACCCGCAATGCATTTAGCAGACGCCGTCTGTGCCTGGCGGGATACCCATGCAGACGTCAGACTTTGCAACGAAGCCATCAGCGATCACCGTGCTGGCGATGTTCGTCTTGTCAACCGCTACTGGCGTTTCGAGTATCGACGGGATCGGGGTACCATCAGCGGTCTTTATGGTCACGCCGTTGGTTAGAGCAGAGGCGCCTGAACCAGCGATGAGCGCCTTAACCAGGTCCGCAGTTCCCTGGGCTTCTTTGGCAATGGCCTTGTAGACGGTCATCGACTGGTCACCGGCAAGGATGTTATGGATACCTGCAACCGTCGCATCCTGGCCCGTAACAAGGACTTTCCCATTGAGGTGTTGCGCTTTGAGCGCGGCAATTACCGAGTTGGCCATACCGTCATTGGCGACATAAGCGATCTGGATATCGTTGTGGTTTGCCGTCAACGCGGCTTCCATCTCAGTCTGGGCCGTCGCATTGTCCCAGTTAGGTGTGAATTGCTCATAGACCTTCTTCAAGGTACCAGCAGAAAAGAGCGGATCGAGCTTGCTGTGGGCCCCCTGAGCAAACAACAACGCATTGTTGTCGGTCATTGAGCCGTTGATCATCACCACATTGATGTGACCGGTCTTCACATAGTTCTTGTAGTGATCGGCAATATATCCGCCCTGTTGTGCGCCAACCGCGACGCCGTCGAAGGAGACATAGTAGGCCAGGTCTTTGGACTGGATCAGGCGATCATAGGAAATCACAGGCACATTCATCGCTTTCGCCTTCGCCACAATCGAAGCCGCCACTGAAGCGTCATGCGGGGCAACCACCAGGATACAGTCGCCCTTTGTCAAGTCCGCTTCAGCCTGGCTGACCTGGGTAGCATCATTACCTTCGGCATTGGCGTAGTCCACCGAACCACCAGACCCAACCACGGCTGTAAGATCCTTAACCAGCAGTGGATGGTCTTCGCTTTCCCAACGAGCCGAGGAAGCGGTCTCTGGCAGCAGGATACCGACCTTTGTGCATCCTTTGCCGTTGACCGGGGCTGCAGCAGGGGCTCCGCCGCTTGGGGGGGCACCGCCGCCGGCACCGCAAGCTGCCATGACTAATGAGAGTAATA
>WNFB01001366.1_pt1 | contig 21103 bp, 18 predicted proteins | sample 5400501 | NCBI WGS metagenome assembly WNFB01 (sample SAMN13153341, study PRJNA577476) | soil metagenome | isolation source: 200 cm saprolite under Douglas fir tree site 2 hole 1 | place: USA:California | collected 2015-04-18 | reverse complement strand
CATCCGCTGGCGCAATGCTGGGCCGAGCTCAAGGCGGCGGAGCTGATGATGCAGCACGCCGCTTCGCTCTACGATTCCGGCGAGCCCTGCGGCGCCGAGGCCAACGCCGCCAAGTACCTCGCCGCCGAGGCGTGCTGGCGCGCCTGCGAGACGGCGGTGCTGACCCATGGCGGCTTCGGCTATGCCCAGGAATATCATGTCGAGCGTTATCTGCGCGAAGCGCAGATCGCGCGCATCGCCCCGGTGAGCCCACAGCTCGCCCTCTGCTACATCGCCGAGCGGGTCCTGGGCCTGCCCAAATCCTACTAGTGGTACAAATCCAACACTTCGATTCTCGCGGCCAAAGGCGTCATTGCGAGGAGCGCGACAGCGCGACGAAGCAATGCGCGACGAAGCAATCTGCCGCCGGCATCGCGCCATTGCTTGCGGGAGATTGCTTCGCTTCGCTCGCAATGACAGCGAAAGCATGGGTACCCGGTGTTAGAGTCGATCCACTAGAGCGCAACGTTGGCGCCGGCGCTCGCCCGGCGCTATGCTTTCCGCCAAGAGCCGGGAGGAAAGCCATGCCGCTCACGCAACTGAACCACGTCACCGTGCGGACCGACGACCTCGAGGCCACCCGCGATTTCTACAACGAGGCGCTCGGCCTCGCGCCGGGGCCGCGGCCGCCGCTGACCTTTCCCGGCTACTGGCTCTATTGCGGCGAGCAGGCGGTGGTCCATCTCGTTCCGCGCAGCGGCGCGATCGGCGCCGGCGACGGCGGCGATACCGGCAATTTCGACCATGTCGCCTTCACCGCCGCCGATTTCGACGGCATGCGCGCCCGCTTCACGAAGCTCGGCATCCGCTTCAGCGAGCGCGAGGTGCCGGGAATCCGCCTGCGCCAGCTCTTCGTGCAGGACCCGAACCGGGTGATGATCGAGCTCAACTTCCCGACCGCCGCCGGCTGATGCCACTTACGGGCGAACCGACCCTATGCCGGCGTGGGACACCTGGAGCATTGGGGGGATGGGCGAACAAAACCGCGGGGCGAAGCGTTTGCGTGCCAGTGGGGCGAGTTGAGGCACGCAAATGGGTATGATCATGTCGAGTCTCGGATGGGCGATCCTCTTGGTCGGGCTGGCCTTATCGGCCGACGTGGCGTGGTCGGAGTACCGCGAGTGGCGCGCGCGCCGCGACGCCATGAAGCGTGGACGCACCCTCACCACCAAGTTCGGCCTGCCCTGGGTCTGAGAGCCGCGCTGGTAGCAGCGCCGGCGCGCGGATGGTCCGCTCGTGGTCCGGAAGTGGTCCGCTGGATCATCCGGTGCTGTAGCGAATACCCGGCCGGAATGGTGCAGTCGGAAGCGCATCTGTAGGTTTCACGTGGCACAATCGCGCCGGCGCCCGACGCGGTGCCGTGGATTTCCGCAGGCTCCGGGCGCCGCCGCCTTCCGGCCGCGATATCACCCCGGCCCCACGCGCCGCGCCAGCTGTCGAAAGCTGTAGCACTTCCCGCCGGCCCGCCTAGTAGGAGCGCGGCAGGCCGAGCACGTGCTCGGCGAGATAGGCCAGGATCAGGTTGGTGGAGATCGGCGCCACTTGGTAGAGCCGCGTCTCGCGGAACTTGCGCTCGATATCGTATTCTTCGGCAAAACCGAACCCGCCATGGGTCTGGACGCACATGTCGGCCGCCTGCCATGAGGCATCGGCGGCGAGCAGCTTGGCCATGTTCGCCTCCTTGCCGCAGGGCTGGCCCGCCTCGTAGAGCTCAGCCGCGCGCTCGACCATGAGCGCCGCCGCCTCGCTCGCGGCATAGGCCCGCGCGATCGGGAACTGCACCCCCTGGTTCTGGCCGATGGGTCGGCCGAACACGACGCGGCTCTTGGCATAATCGCCGGCCTTGGCGATGAACCAGCGCGCATCGCCGATGCATTCCGCGGCGATCAGGATGCGCTCGGCATTCATGCCGTCGAGGATGTAGCGGAACCCCCTTCCCTCCTCGCCGATGAGGTTCTCCACCGGCACCGCCAAATTGTCGAAGAAGACCTCGGTGGTTGCATGGTTCATCATGGTGCGGATGGGCCGGATGGTGACGCCCTGGCCCACCGCCTCGCGCAGATCGACGAGGAAGACCGAGAGGCCTTCCGCCCGCTTGTCGTCGCGTCGCGCCGCCGTCCGCGCCAGCAGCAGCATGAGGTCCGAATGCTCGACCCGCGAGGTCCAGATCTTCTGGCCGTTGACGATGTAGCGCTCGCCCTCGCGCCGCGCCGTCGTTCGCAGCGCCGTGGTGTCGGTGCCGGCCGTCGGCTCGGTGACGCCGAAAGCCTGCAGGCGCAGCTCGCCCGAGGCGATCTTGGGCAGCCAGCGCGCCTTCTGCGCCGGGCTGCCATGCCGCAGCAGCGTCCCCATGATGTACATCTGCGCATGGCAGGCCGCGCCGTTGCAGCCGCTCTTGTGCACTTCCTCGAGGATCGCCGCGGCGGCGCCGATGCCGAGCCCGCTGCCGCCATGCTCCTCCGGAATGAGGCAGCCGAGAAAGCCGCCTTCGGTCAATGCGCGGACGAACGCGCTCGGATATTCCCGCTCGCGGTCGAGCGCGCGCCAGTACTCGCCGGGAAAGCGCGCGCACAGCGCGGCCACCGCTTGGCGGATCGCGGCGATGTCGGCGCCGGCCGGCGCAGGCTGCGGAGAGGAAGCCATGACTTGCACCTATGGCACTGCCCATGGGTCACCGCCAAGCTATTGCAGCCGAGCCGGCGCCGCCAGACCCCTCGATCGCGGCAGATCGCGCTCACGGTGCTCTCGGATATACGGGTGCGCGAGCTCGTCTAGCCTCGCGCATGTGCGCGCGATCCGCGTTGCCGCGGCGGCCGCGATCGGTCATATCTGAGGCGATGGAGGCGCGGCTCAAGACCAAGCTGCAGGTGATGGCGGCGGTGCGGTTATGCGCCGTGCACGCCATCCCGATCGCGGTCGCCCGGCGCGGCGACGAGGATGCCGGCGTCATCCTGGTCAAGCTCAATCAGCTCGATCGCGGCTTCACCGTGCTCGCGCAGACGCGCACCGGATCGGGCGACCTTGCCTGGCTGCGTGCCACCGGCGAGTCGCCGGTCGACGAGCCCACCGCCGACGCTTATATCGCGCGGCAGCTGAGGCGCGACCCCGACCTCTGGGTGGTCGAGATCGAAGATCGCCAGGGCCGCCCGATCTTCGCCGGGCGGATCCTTTGAGTTCGAATTTCAGCCGCCATTCGCCAATGCGCGCGCCAGTTGACTGAGCGCCTCCTGATGGCGCTCATTGGTGATGCCCGTGAAATTGCGCGCGATTTCCAGCACCATGCGCTCGCGCGAGGTGATCGGCCGCGGCTCTTCTTCGCCGACGCCCTCGTAGAAATAGCTCATTGGCACGCTCAGCACTTTGGCGATCTGAAACAGCCGGCCCGCCGAGACGCGGTTGACGCCGCGCTCGTATTTATGGGCCTGCTGATACGTCACGCCGATCAATTCGGCGAGCTGCTGCTGCGTCAAGCCCAGCATGATCCGCCGCTCGCGAATCCGCGCCCCGACGTGCCGGTCTATCGTGGCCGTCGATTTCCCTCGCTTCGGCTTCGACATGCGATCACCCGATAAGCAATTGTCGTGGCAGACCCTGCGCCCGTCCGTACAACCCCAGGGCTACCGACCTCCCTACTAACAACGGCAATCCACAGTTATTCCAAACGGTTCTGTTTCCTTATTGATGGAGCGGCCAGACCAGCGTGATCAGCGGCACCCCCGTCAGCACCACGAGGACCGACAGCGGCAGCCCCAAATGCCAGTAATCGGTGAAACGATAGCCCCCCGGCCCCATTACCAGCGTGTTGCATTGGTGGCCGATGGGCGTGAGGAAATCGCAGGACGCGCCGCATGCCACGGCCATCAGGAAGGGATCGGCGCTGAAGCCGAGCTTGGCGGCGAGGCTGGCGGCGATCGGCCCCATGACGATCACGGCAGCGGCGTGATGGAGCAGGGGCGTGACCAGCATGGTGATGATCATCAGCGCGGCGATCACGCCCGCTGCCGGGATTGCACCGGCGACATGCGACAGCCATTGCGCGATGAGTTCGGTGGCACCGGTGTCGTGCACCGCCTCGCCGATCGGGATGAGCGAGCCCAGGAGTATCAGGATCGGCCACTCGATGCTGTCGTAGATCTCGCGCAAAGTGATCACGCGCAGCAGCGCGAGCGCCACCGCCGCGCCGGTGAAGGCGAGCGCGACCGGCACCAGCTCGGTGGCGGCAAGCGTGACGGCGGCGGCGAGCGCGATGACGGGCACCGCGACCTTGCGCGGCCGGCCCAAGCCCAGGCGCCGCTCCGCCAAGGGCAGGCAGCGCAAGCTCGCGAGCGTGTCGGGCAGCGCCACCGCGCTCCCCTGCACGACGATAACGTCGCCGACCTGGAACTTGGCGCGGCGCAGCCGCACCGTCATGCGCCGGCCGCGCCGGCTCACCGCCAGCACATTGATGCCGTAGCGCGCGCGCAGCCGCTGCTCTACCAGCGAGGAGCCGACCAGCGGCGAACCGGCGGTCACCACCGCCTCGACCGTCGTCACTTCCGCCGAGCGCAGCGCCTCCTCGTCGACGCCCTTGCTGCCGACGAGCTCGAGCCGCGCCTCGGACACCACCGTCTCCAGCACATGCGGGTCGCATTCCAGCACCAGCACGTCGTCGGCGAAGAGCGTCCAATGCCCGGACGGCACGTAGCGCCGGTAGTTCTCGCGAATGATCGCCGCCACCGTCAGGTCGCCCTCGGCGAGATCCTCGAGTTCGGCGACGGTGCGGCCGACATAGGGCGAGTCCGCCGGGACGCGCGCCTCGGCGATGTAATCCTCGATGCGGAACGCCGCCTCGGGCGGCGCCTGCCCCTTGCGCCCGCGCGGGATGAGCCGCCAGCCGAAGGTCAAGAAGACGACGCCGACCGCGGCGATGCCGAAGCCCACCGGCAGAAAATCGAACATCTCGTAGGGCTTGCCGAGGAGCTGTGCGCGTTCGGCGGAAATGATGATGTTGGGCGAGGTGCCGATCAGCGTCATCATGCCGCCGATCAGCGAGCCGAAGGCGAGCGGCATGAGGAATTGTGACGGCGAGCGCCCGTTGCGCTCCGCCGCCTGGATCGCCACCGGCAGGAAGATCGCCAGCGCGCCGACATTCTTCATCATCGCCGAGAGGACGGTCACCGCGGCGACGAGGACGAAGGCCATGAGGTCGTCGGAGCGCATCAGCGGCGCGATGAAATGCAGCAGCCGCTCGATGACGCCGGACTTGCCGATGGCGGTGCTGACCACCAGCACCGACGCGATCAGCGGCAAGAGCGGATTGCTGAAGCCGCTGAACGCCTTGCTCGTCGTCACGATGCCGCAGCCGATTGCGGCAAGCAGCGCGACCAACGCCACGAGGTCGTAGCGCCAGCGGTCCCACGCGAACAGGACGAGCATGCCGCCGATGACGGCGAAGCTCAGGCCCTGCTGCAGCGTCACGTCAGCCTTGCCGGGGCGCGGCCATGCGCGGTTCCGCCTGCTGCAGCGCCTCGCGCGTGACGAGGCCGACGATGCGCCCGTCGCCGTCGAGGACGGGCATGCGCCGCACCTGGCGTCGCTCCATCTCGCGCAGGACGTCTTCGGCGTCATCCTCCGCCGCGCAGCAGAGGGGGTTCGTGGACATCGCCTCGGCGACGCGCGTGGTGCGCGGATCGCGGCGCGGCGCCACGACACGGAGCAGGATGTCGCGGCCGGTGATGATGCCCGCCAGCGCCCCTTCCGTTTCGCCGACCGGGAGGGCGTCGATGTCGAGATCCGCCATGATCTGCGCGGCGGCGTCGACGGTGGTGCCGGGCGCGACGACGGTCACGTCGCTCGCCATCACCTCGCGCACCCGCATGAAATCGCCTCCCCGAGGGATCGCCCGCCCCCAAGCGAACAAACCCTGCAACCCCACGTTCCAATCACCGATCCGGCCGCGCTAGGCCTCGGCGCGGCTTGGTGGGCGGCCGTGCTTGACCACCATTGATCGCCGGCCATGACGGCGGGCGGGCCATGGCGAGGCAGCGTCGATCAGCGCCTGACGGGTCCGGCGCTGCGCACTGGCCGAGGCGTGGCGCCCTTCTGCCGAGCCGATCGCCGCGTGCCTGCTGTGGCAGTTCTGCCTGCACCGTTTGAATCGCCTAGGATCATCCTCGTAACATGCTGTTATATAATGACTTTACCTAAGATTAATGGGCCTCGCCGAGACTGTGGCGATGGCCCCACCCGGTCCCTCTGGACGCCTTGATTCCAATCTCTCCGCACTGGCCGGCCTCATCGCCTCGTTCGGGCGCTTCATGCCGCCCTTCGAGATCGACCGCGGCCTGACGCCTGGCGATGCCGGGGCACGGCCGACCGGCGTGCTCACCTTCTGCTTCGGCTTCCAGGACGTGCCCTTTCAGGCCCGCGCCGAGCGGCGCGACGGACGGCCCTGGCTGACACTGACCGGCGATCTCGGCTCGCTCCCCTTCTCGATCGAGAACCCGCGCCGGCGCCGCCGGCTGCTGAAGGTCCTTCACGGGGCGGTCGCCGGCACGACCCTCCAGTGGGAGGTCAATCAGGACCATCGCATGCGGGTGATCGGCGACATCGAGCTGGGCATGCCCCTGACGCCGATGGCGGTCGTCGCCGGTGCGGCGACGCTGCTGGTGCATTGCCGCCCCTACATCGACCTCATCGTCAAGGTCGCCAACGAGGCCTGAGCGCTGTCAGCGCCCGGTCGGCACGGCGAAGACCTGGCCCGGATAGATCAGGTCGGGGTCGCGGATCTTGTCCTGGTTCGCCTGGTAGATCTCGGTATAGCGCTGGCCATCACCGAACGATCGCTCGGCGAGGCGCCACAGGCTGTTGCCGGGCTGCACGTCGAACGCGGCGTAGCCCTCGGGCGGCGCCACGCGGTCGAATTTGAGCGCCAGCTGTCCCAGCGCCTGACCGTCCTTGTCGAACGCTTCGACGCGCAGACGGTAATGCCCGAGCGGCACGCTCCCGTCGAGCGCGACCGACCAGGCGCCGGCGGCGTTCGTGCTGCCGCTTCCGGCGAGGCGGTCGTCGAGATAGATCTGGATGCGCGCATCCGGCACGGCGCGGCCAAGCATCTGCACCTTGCCGCCAGCGTCATACTCGATGATGTCGAGTGCGAATTTGCGGCCGGCCGGCAGCTGCAGAGCGCGCGCCGCGCCGTCGCCTCCGCGCGGCAGCAGGACCGCTACCGAGCCCGAAGCCGGCGCGCCGGCCGCCGGTGTGCGCTCCGGCACCAGCATGGCGACGACGCCCTCCGATTTGCTGGTCGCGCCATCCTTGCCGCGCGCCGAGAGGGTGAGTTGGTGGCTGCCCGGCGGCAGCGGTTCCTTCGGCACCAGCACCCACTCGCCGTTGCGGTCGGCGGTCACGCGGCCGATCTCGCGATCGCCATCGAGTACCGTCACCTCGGCGCCCGGCGCGGCACGGCCGGCGATGACCGCCTCGCCCTTGGGATTGACCCGCACCACGTCGAAGCTCGGTGCGCCGGGGCCGCGCGTAGGCGCTGTCAGCGCTTGCGGCGCCGCGGCGGGCAGCGTCACGGCCGCGCTGCGGTCCCGCCATTGCCACGCGGTCAGGCCGGCGATCGCGATGATCGCCACTGCCGCCAGCCCGATGATCCATTCTCGTCTCATGCAACCCTGCCCGGTCAACCAGTCTGCGCCGCCTTGCCGCGCTTGCGGCGAAAGCTGCATCGGCGCTTGGCCGAGGGCGGCGCAGCGGGCATTCTACGCGCGCCGGCGATCCGGCGAAAGCCGCCGGCATCGAGGACCGAGGATCAGGGAATGGCGGTGATCAAGCGCCTATGCGTCTATTGCGGCTCGTCGCCGGGGGTCGATGCGAGCTACCACGCCGCGGCGGCGGGTCTCGGCCGGCTCCTCGCCGAATCGGGCGTCGAGCTCGTCTATGGCGGCGGCCGCGTCGGCCTCATGGGCGTTCTCGCCGATGCCGCGCTCGCCGCCGGCGGCCGCGTCACCGGCATCATCCCACGCTATCTCCACGACCGCGAAGTGGCGCATCCCGGCGTCAGCCATATGATGGTGGTCGGCAGCATGCATGAGCGCAAGCAGCGCATGTTCGAGCTGGCCGACGCCCTCGCCGTCCTGCCGGGCGGGCTCGGCACGCTCGACGAGACCATCGAAATGCTCACCTGGCGACAGCTCGCCCTGCACGACAAGCCGGTTATCATCGTCAATATCGCCGCTTATTGGGCGCCGCTGCTCGGCCTCATCGAGCATGCCATCGCCCACGGCTTCGTCGGCGCCGCCTTGCGCGACTTCTACCGCGTGGTCGCGCGCGTCGAGGACGTGCTGCCGACTTTGGCGGCATTGCCGCAACCAATGGCGCCCGCGCAGAGCAAACTCGTCTGAGGCTCGCTTGCGTCCGCTTTGCCTCGTGCTATGGTCTCGCGCCTTCCCGTTCCCCAGGAACCCTCCATGAAGAAGATCAAGGTCAAGACTCCGGTCGTCGAGCTCGACGGCGACGAGATGACGCGGATCATCTGGCAGTTCATCAAGGACAAGCTGATCCTGCCTTATCTCGACATTGACCTGAAATACTACGACCTCAGCATCGAGAACCGCGACAAGACCGACGACCAGGTCACGGTGGACTCTGCCAACGCGATCAAGAAATACGGCGTCGGCGTCAAATGCGCGACCATCACGCCCGATGAGGCGCGCGTCGAGGAATTCAAGCTCAAGAAGATGTGGCGGTCGCCCAACGGCACCATCCGCAACATCCTCGGCGGCACCATCTTTCGCGAGCCGATCGTGTGCCAGAACGTGCCGCGGCTGGTGCCCAGCTGGACCGCACCCATCGTCATCGGCCGTCACGCCTTCGGCGACCAGTATCGCGCCACCGATTTCAAGGTGCCGGGCCCGGGCAAGCTCACCATGACCTTCACGCCCAGGGGCGGCGGCAAGCCCATCCAATACGACGTCTTCGACTTCGAGGAGTCGGGCGTGGCGCTCGGCATGTACAATCTCGACGAGTCGATCGCGGGATTTGCGCGCGCCTGCCTCAATTACGGGCTGCAGCGCGGCTGGCCGGTCTACCTCTCGACCAAGAACACCATCCTCAAGGCCTATGACGGCCGCTTCAAGGATATCTTCCAGGAGGTGTTCGACAAGGAGTTCGCTGCCAGATACAAGACCAAGAAGATCACCTACGAGCATCGCCTCATCGACGACATGGTGGCGAGCGCGCTCAAATGGAGCGGCAACTTCGTCTGGGCCTGCAAGAACTACGACGGCGACGTGCAGTCGGACGTGGTGGCGCAGGGCTTCGGCTCGCTCGGGCTCATGACATCGGTGCTGCTGACGCCCGACGGCAAGACGGTCGAGGCGGAGGCGGCGCACGGCACGGTGACGCGCCACTACCGCCTGCATCAGCAGGGCAAGGAGACCTCGACCAACCCGATCGCCTCGATCTTCGCGTGGACGCGGGGCCTCAACTATCGCGGCGAGTTCGACCAGACGCCGGAGGTCAAGCGCTTCGCGCAGACGCTGGAGAAGGTCTGCGTCGACACGGTCGAGTCGGGCTTCATGACCAAGGACCTCGCCATTCTCATCAGCCCCGAGCAGCCCTGGCTGACCACGACCAAGTTCCTCGACAAGCTCGACGATGGCCTGAAGAAGGCGATGAAATAGCCGCGGGCGCCGATCGCCGCCGAGCCACGGCCGCTAGAACTGCCGCGTGAAGCCGAGCTGGAACTGGTTGCGGTCGAATTTCGACAACGACTCGTTCGACTGGTTCGTCGTGTAGCTGTAGCTCACCACCGGGGCGAAGCCGAAGATGGTGAAATCCCGCTTGTAGAGAGACAGCTTCACGAAGATCTGCCGGTCGACGCGGCGCACGCCGAACAGCGGGTCGGTCGCCTGGTAATTCGTCCATTGCACTTCCGGCGCGACATTTGCCGTGATGCCGTAGGCGAATTCCTGCTGATAGGCGAGGCCGAACTTGTAGTACCAATTGGAGAAGATGTCCGAGTCGGCCGATTGGTAGCCGACGCCCACGCTGCCGCGCACGAAGCTGCTGGGCGTGATGTAGTAATCGACGTAATTGCCCTGGTCGAGATAATAGCCGTCGAGAAAGGTCTGCGTCTGGTAGGACGTGCTGAGCCCTTCGAAATAGCTCGAGTAGAGAAGCTGCTTGGTCAGCCAGTACTGGCCTTCGAGCCTGCCGCCGACTCCCGTGCTGTAAGCGTGCTCGCCGTACCAGCGCTTGGTCGCCACGCCCAGCACGCTGACGTCGCCGCGCTCGAAAAACCACTGCGGGCCCATATGCCCGCGCGCCTGTGCGTCATCGAACGCGCTGTTGCTAGGATATTTGAGCCCATAGAGCAGCGCGCCGGTGCGCCAGCGCAGATCGGGCTGCAAGTCGGCCCGGTATTCGCCGGAAACAGTGCCGGTGACGCCGACGCCCGACTGCTGCCGCGCCTGCTGCGAGAGGACGAAAGGCAGGCCGAACAGCGTCACGTGGTCGTTCGCGGTCGCCTTGTTGAGGTTGGTGTCGGGCGCAACGCCGAAATTGACGTCATAGACGAAACGCTTGCGCGAGCGGATGATGGCGAGATAGCGCTCGACATTGTCGATGACCGTAGCGGGCAGGCTGCCTTCGGCCAAAGCGAGGTGGAAATTGTACTCCGCCGCATCGTCCTCGCCGGTCTCGAACAGCGCGCGCGCGAGATCGAGGCGCACCCTGACGACGTTGGGATGGTCGACGATGATCTTGCGGTAATAGGGGATCGCCTCGGCGAATTTCTTCTGCCGGGCATTGATCTCCCCCATCAGGAAGAGGGCGTCCACCGAGGACGGGTCGTCATTCAGCGTCGGCTCGAGAATCGCCGCCGCGGTCTTGTAGTCGCCAAGCGTGATCGCGAGGCGCGCCGCGTCGAGCGGCTTGAGCGTGATTTCTCGGCGCTTGCTGGTGTCGCCTTCGCTCGCGCCTTCAGCGCCGAGCGCCGCGGTCGATGACAGGACCGTCGCGGCCAGCGCGATCGTCAGCAACGTTCGAGCGAAGCGAAAGGTGCGCGGCATCGCGGCAGGCCGTCCGTGAAAGCGGACGGCGGGCGCTTGGCCCGCCGCCCATCGCGTTCTGACTGCTTAATGCTTCGCGCCGCCGTAGGCGCCGATCGCGCTCGTCCCGCTGCCGGAAACCGCGAAGACGCCACCCATCTCGGCCGCTGCCAGGCCATAGAAGGCGCCGGATGTCGTACCGTTCACGGCAACCGGCGTCCCCGACGACGTCATGGCGCCGGCGTACTTGTTGGTGCCCTGAGTGATCGTCGCGTTGCTCGATAGCGTGCCCCAATGCGCCGCGCTGCCATCCGCCTGCGAAGCGGTCATGTCGAGGCTCACACCGACCTGGCGGCTGCCGAAGTCGACATTGCCGGTGAAGAGACCCGTCAGGTTGAAGTTCGCGCCGTTGCTGCTGCCGGTGCCGACCGCGCCGCCCTGATAGGTGGCCGCCCCCGTCTGCGGCATGTCGGACGCCAGCGTATCCGTGCCGGCGGCGAACGCGCCGACAGCCGTCGTCTTGCCGGTGGCGTCGGCGTGCGACCAGATGCCGTAATTCGACGATGTCAGACCGCTGACATCGAACACGACGGTGTCTTTGCTGTTGTCGCTGTTGGTCTCGGTCTTGATATTGAAGTTCGTCAATGTGCCATCGGCATTGTTGGGATCGGCGACGTTGTAGATCGGGACCCCGTTGAAGGTCACATCGGAGAGGCCCGTGACATCCGGCCCGCCCAGAGTGAAGGTGTGGTTGAAGCCCGGCACGGTGATCGTCAGCAGCGCGGCCGGATTGACGTCGCCGCTCAAGTCGAGCGTCGCGGTCTGCGAACCGTCGGTCGACATCGTGGCCGTGCCGAGATTGCCGTTCGCGTCGGTCGACGCCGCCACGGACGGATTGCTGAACCCGGTGGGGTTCGCGGCTTGCGCAGGCGCGCCGCCGCTGGCCGCCGGCGCCGAGCCGCCGCCGCCGCCACCGCCGCAGGCCGCTGTCGAGGCCAGCAGCGCCAAACTCAAAATCGTACGCTTCCTGATCATTCTACGTCTCCCAGCATCGCGGAGCTTGTCGCGGGCACATGTCCCGACGTGTGGTTGAACAGCGCTGGGGAGATATGTATCCGTTGCGCACTCTTTTTTGCCTGCGCTTGCGCTTAAGGAGAATGCACGCATAGCCCGCAGGGCAATCCGGCGAGCGTCCAGGTTTCCGGGCCGCGCCACGGCGCAACCGGCAATTGGGCGAGAACGTAAGCGATCGCGGCGGCGTCAGGCCGCCGCTTGCGCCTTCTCGGCGACGGCGCGCTCGACCGCGGCGAGCGCGGCCTCGGCGCGGCCGGGATCCGGCCCGCCGGCCTGCGCCATGTCGGGGCGGCCGCCGCCGCCCTTGCCGCCCAGCGCCTCGGCGCCGATGCGCACGAGGTCGACGGCGTTGAAGCGCGCCGTCAAATCGTCGGTGACGCCGACGACGAGCGACGCCTTGCCGTCGGCGCTGGCGACCACCGCGACGACGCCGGAGCCGATGTCGCGCTTCATGTCGTCGGCGAGGCTCTTGAGCTCCTTGGCCGGCATGTTCGCGACGGCGCGGCCGGCGTATTTGACGCCGCCGAGATCCTTGGCGGCGGCGCGCGGACCGCTCCCGCCCGAGGCGATCAGGCGGCGCGCCTCGCTCAACTCGCGCTCGAGGCGCTTGCGCTCCTCGAGCAAGCCGGCGAGACGCGCGGGAAGCTCGGCCGGCGTCGCGCGGATGGCGCCCGCCGCTTCGCGCAGCAGCGCCTCCTCCTGCTCGACATAAATCTCGGCGGCGGCGCCGGTCAGCGCCTCGATGCGGCGCACGCCGGCGGCGACGGCGCTCTCCGCGACGATCTTGAAGAAGCCGATATCGCCGGTGCGCCGCACATGCGTGCCGCCGCACAGCTCGACCGAGAAGGGCTTGAGCGCGTGGCCGTGCATGTCGGTCTCCTCGCCCATGGCGACGACGCGCACCTCCTCGCCGTATTTCTCGCCGAAGAGGGCGAGCGCGCCGGCCTCCTGCGCCTTATCCGGCGACATCAAGCGCGTCGTCACTTCGCTGTTCTGGCGGATAAGGGTGTTGACCTCGGCCTCGATGATGCGGATGTCTTCGGGCGTGAGCGCGCGCGGCTGGCTGAAATCGAAGCGCAGCCGGTCGGATGCCACGAGCGAGCCCTTCTGCGTCACGTGCTCGCCCAGGCGCCGGCGCAGCGCCTGGTGCAGCAGATGCGTCACCGAGTGGTTGGCGCGCAGCGCGGTGCGGCGCGTCTCGTCGATGCGCAGCTCGACGAAATCGCCGAGCTTGAGCGCGCCATGCGTCAGGCCGCCGAGATGGACGAAGAGCTCGCCCGCGCGCTTTTGCGTGTCGCGCACCGCGAATGCGCCGCCTTGCGCGGAGAACATGGTGCCGGTGTCGCCCACCTGCCCGCCCGATTCGGCGTAGAACGGCGTCTGGTTGACGATGATCGCGGCGTCGCTGCCCGCTTTCGCCTCTGGGACCGCCTTGCCGTCGGCGACGATGGCGACGATCTTGCCCTCGGCGACATGCGCGTCATAGCCCAGGAATTCGGTGGCGCCGACCTGCTCGCGCAGCTCGAACCACACCTGCTCGGTCGCGGCCTCGCCCGAGCCGACCCAGCTCTTGCGCGCCTCGGCGCGCTGGCGCTCCATCGCCGCGTTGAAGGCGTCGGTCGCCACCTGCCGGCCGCGCGCGCGCAGCACGTCCTCGGTGAGGTCGAGCGGGAAGCCGTAGGTGTCGTAGAGCTTGAAGGCGACCTCGCCGGGGAAGGCCTGGCCAGAGCCGAGCTTCGCCGTCTCCTCCTCGAGGAGCTTCAACCCGCGGTCGAGCGTCTGCTTGAAGCTCGTCTCCTCGAGCCGCAGCGTCTCGATGATGAGCGCCTCGGCGCGCACCAGCTCGGGATAGGCCTGGCCCATCTGGCGCACCAGCGCCGGCACCAGCCGCCACATCAGCGGCTCCTCGCAGCCGATGATGTGCGCGTGCCGCATGGCGCGGCGCATGATCCGGCGCAGCACGTAGCCGCGCCCTTCCTTCGCCGGCAGCACGCCGTCGGCGATGAGGAAGGAGGACGCCCGCAGATGGTCGGCGATGACGCGGTGCGACACGCCTTGCGGCCCGTCCGGCGGCACGCCCGATGCCTCGGCCGAGGCGAGGATCAGCGTGCGCATCAGGTCGATGTCGTAATTGTCGTGCTTGCCCTGCAGCACCGCGGCGACGCGCTCGAGCCCCATGCCGGTGTCGATCGACGGGCGCGGCAGCGCGCGGCGCTCCTCCTTCGCCACCTGCTCGTACTGCATGAAGACGAGGTTCCAGATCTCGATGAAGCGGTCGCCCTCGGCATCGGGACTGCCGGGCGGGCCGCCCGGGATGTGCGGGCCGTGGTCGTAGAAGATCTCCGAGCACGGGCCGCACGGGCCGGTGTCGCCCATCGCCCAGAAATTGTCGGACGTCGCGATGCGGATGATGCGGCTCTCCGGCAGCCCGGCGATCTTGCGCCACAGCGCCGCCGCGTCCTCGTCCTCCGAGAAGACGGTGACCAGGATGCGGTCCTTGGCCAGGCCGAACTCCTTGGTCGCCAGGTTCCAGGCGAGCTCGATGGCGCGGTCCTTGAAATAGTCGCCGAACGAGAAATTGCCGAGCATCTCGAAGAAGGTGTGGTGCCGCGCGGTGTAGCCGACATTCTCGAGGTCGTTGTGCTTGCCGCCGGCGCGCACGCATTTCTGCGCCGTGGTGGCGCGCGCATAGTCGCGCTTCTCGGCGCCGGTGAAGACGTTCTTGAACTGCACCATGCCGGCATTGGTGAAGAGCAGCGTCGGATCGTTGCGCGGCACCAGCGGGCTCGACGGCACGATCTCATGGCCGTGGCGCTGGAAATAGCCGAGGAAGGCGGCGCGAATGTCGTTGGTGGTCTGCATGGCGCTTATCTGGGTCTTTCCCCGGGCGGAGCCAAGACGGTTTTACGGAGGCGGCATCGCCCTGTCCAGCCGCGGGCCGGGCCCGAATTGGCTTCGTTTGGTAATTTTAACGTTTCGCTCAACCGTCGACCCCTCCTCTCCGCCGTCCCCGCGCAAGCGCAGGGCTGCGCGGCGAAAATTCTCGTGCCCTTCCGACGATTCCGCGCGATGGATTGCTCACGCTACGGTCGTCATGCGCGGGCTTGGCCCGCGCATCCACGTCTTGTTTTCCCGCAGCAAAGACGTGGATGGCCGGCACGGAGGCCGGCCATGACGGCGGTGAGGTTGCGGACTCCATATCCTTCGTCTCGCTCCGGGTATCGCCTGCGCCACGAGAAAAAACGGCGCCGGCTGGGGGGGCCGGCGCCGTCGGTCCGTTTCGTCGGAGGGGTACGGACCGGAAAAGACTATTCCTCGGCGGCGGCGCCATCGGCGCCCGCCACCATCATGGCGTCCGCCACGAGGCCGGCATTGCCGCGGATGGCGCGCTCGATCGCCTCGGTGATCTGGGGGTTGTCCTTCAGGAACTGCTTGGCGTTCTCGCGGCCCTGGCCGATGCGCTGGCCGTCATAGGAGAACCACGAGCCGGATTTCTCGACGACGCTGGCCTGCATGCCGAGGTCGAGGAGCTCGCCGCGCTTGGAGATTCCCTCGCCGTACATGATGTCGAACTCGACCACCTTGAAGGGCGGCGCCATCTTGTTCTTGACCACCTTGACCCGGGTCTGGTTGCCGATCACCTGCTCGCGCTCCTTGATCGCGCCGATGCGGCGGATGTCGAGCCGGACCGAGGCATAGAATTTGAGGGCGTGGCCGCCGGTGGTGGTCTCGGGATTGCCGAACATGACGCCGATCTTCATGCGGATCTGGTTGATGAAGATCACCATCGAGCGCGACTTGGAGATCGAGCCGGTGAGCTTCCTGAGCGCCTGGCTCATGAGGCGGGCATGCAGCCCCATATGGTTGTCGCCCATCTCGCCCTCGAGCTCGGCGCGCGGCACCAGCGCCGCCACCGAATCGATCACCAGCACGTCGATGGCGCCGGAGCGCACCAGCGTGTCGGCGATCTCGAGCGCCTGCTCGCCGGCATCGGGCTGGGAGATGAGGAGGTCGTCGATGTCGACGCCGAGCTTCTTCGCATAGGCCGGGTCGAGCGCATGCTCGGCATCGATGAAGGCGCAGGTGCCGCCGGCCTTCTGCGCCTCGGCGATGACATGGAGGGCGAGCGTCGTCTTGCCGGAGCTTTCCGGCCCGTAGATCTCGACGATGCGGCCGCGCGGCAGGCCGCCGATGCCCAGCGCGATGTCGAGGCCGAGCGAGCCCGTCGAGATGACCTCGCTCTCCGTCGCCGCCTCGCGCGAGCCGAGCTTCATGATCGAGCCCTTGCCGAACGCGCGCTCGATCTGGCCGAGAGCGGCGTCCAAGGCCTTCTGCTTGTCCATGGTATCCCTGTCCAACAGGCGCAAAGCCGTCTGCGACATGCCCCACCCTCCTTATTCCATGGTCGCCGCAAGGTTGCAATCGACCGCGACAAGAAAGCCAACGTACCATATTTGTTCTCCGGCGCAAGTTCTTTTTTTGTCCCTCTTATATCTTTCACTGAACAGCCAGGTTATGCCATGATTCCCGGACATTAAGAGGGAAACATGGTACCGATCGAGCTTTCCCACCCGGCGCTCTCCGACGCGAATCAAGCGCGCATTTACCTGGAGAACATTCGCTGGCCCCACGGCGCGTCCTGTCCTTGCTGCGGCCGGCTCGATCCGGTGAAGGCGCTGGGCGGGGACTCGATGGGTCCGGGCTGGTATCACTGCGGCGACTGCCGGAAGAAGTTCACGGTGCGGGTCGGGACCGTTTTCGAGCGGTCGCATATCGCGCTCCACAAGTGGCTGCTCGGCTTCCGCATGTATGCGTCGTCCAAGAAGGGCCCCTCGGCGCGCCAGCTGCACCAGACCCTCGGCATCACCTATCGCTCGGGCTGGTTCATGGCGCGCCGCATCCGCGCGGCGATGCGCGACGGCGACCCGGCCCCGCGCGGCGGCAAGGACAAGGTTGCCGAAGCGGACGAGAGGGCCATCGGCCCGGCCAAGGACGTGTTCGTGAACGAGCGCGGCTGGGTCAAGGAGCGCGGCACGGCGACGAAGCGCAAGGCCGTCACCCGGGTCGAGCGCGGCGGCCGTTCCCGCTCGATCAAGGTGGACGATCTCAAGCGCCAAGACGATCCGCAAGGCGCTGTTCGAGAACGTCGTGCTTGATGGCCGCCTGCATACCGACGAAGCGCACCGCTGCCGCAAGGCCGGCGAAGAGTCCGCCGCGCATGAGCGCGTGACCCATTCGGCTGGCGAGTATGCGCGGTATTCAAACCGAGGCGTGCTCGGCGTAAACGATAGCGAGCGCACGACCCGCGCCATCAAGGGCGCGGAAGGCAAGCGGTTGACCTACCGACAGCCTCGTAAGCACCCGGCCGCCTAAGCGGTCAAAGCGCAGGCTCACGCATAATGATTTCGAGGGCGCACTAGACGCCCTCTTGCGCCTGCTGTTCGGCGAGGAAACTTAGCGCCGAGACTTGCCCTTGCGCACCCGGCCTTTGCGGGCCGGGCGTCCTTTCTTCGGACTCGACTCCACCTGCGGCTTGTGCGGCATATTGAGGGCGCGCCTTAGGCCACGCTCCATACGCTCGGCTGTGTCTCGCTCACTATAGGTATCATCTGATTCTGACATCTTCCCACTCATGGAAACCGTCTACATCCAGGGCAAGAAACATAGGATCGGGCGATGCATCTATTGCTTATCCCAAGAAAATCTTAGCGATGAACATGCAGTGCCATTTTCCTTGGGCGGCGATATCACGTTAGAGGATGCCAGTTGCGACCGTTGTGCTGGCATTACCAGCTACCTCGACGGCTATCTAGCTCGGCACGTGTTTCATGAATTTCGAACACATCGCGGCCTGCAAAGTCGCAGGGGGCTGCCAAAGGAACTGCCCGCCACCCTGATTCACGGGGAGCAGCGCGTCCGAACCTTGCTGCCCGTGTCGGATCATCCGTTTGCCATAACCCTACCAAACTTTGGGTCGGCAGGCATTCTCCGCGGCGAGCCGCCGCGGAAGGTCTATGGAGAGCGCACGAATTTCTGGAGTTGGGGTTGGTTTCCGGAGAGTATGACGGCCGAGGGAATTCGCGTCGAGATCACCTACAACGTAGGAACGTTCGCAAGGGCCATCGCCAAGGCCGCTTATTGTCATGCCGTATTGATGCATGGGTTAGGCGGCTTCCGATCGCTATGGATGTCAGATCTAATTCTTGGGCGCTACCCCTATCCTCTCTATCTCGTTGGCTCAGACGAGCTTCAACCACTAAGTCAACAGATGCCGCAGCATGAGCTTTGGTTTGGAGATGCGACCAATAGCCGTCAGAAACTCGAGGTCGTTTCGCTTCGTCTGTTTGGCAATGCCGCCACCAGGGACGGAATTGGGTTGCCAGTCTATCATGTCGTGATGGGCGTTCTCGGTGAGGCCGTGACTAGGGTAAGGCGGCGCGTACCAGTTCTTCCGAAGACAATAGCGCTCTGACACATAGCCGATAGAACTCGCGCTCGCGCTCCTCTAGCGCTCCCATGCCCGCGGGTCGCCCGGCCCAGAGGGGTCCAGATGCTCCATTTTCCAGCGGAGCCGTTGGGCTAGCAGTTCAATGGCCCCTTCGCGGGAGAGCGGGGCGCTCATGGCGCGCCGGCCACTCGGTCGCCCGCTACTCCGCCGCGGCGTCGATGGCGGCGGGCGTGCCGAGGCGCTGCGCGACGCCTTGACCATAGGCGGGATCGGCGCGCAGGAAATGCGCGAGCTGACGGCGTTGGATGTCGGCCGGCGCCTTGCTCAGCGAACCCGCCACATTGTCCATGAGGCGCGCTTGCGCTTCGCCGCCGATGAGGCGGAACAGCGCGCCCGCCTGGCCGTAATCATCGTTGCCGGCGCGATGATCGTAGCGGTGGGCAGCGCCGGAGAGGGCGAGCGGCGGCTCGGCGGCGCGCGCGTCCTGCGCCGGCCCGCCGAAGCTGTTGGGCTCGTAGTTCGGGCGGCCGCCGCCATTGCCGTCGAAGCGCATGGCGCCGTCGCGCTGGTGGTTGTGCACCTCGGCCGCATGCGGCCGGTTGACCGGCAGCAGCGCATGATTGGCGCCGAGGCGGTAGCGGTGCGCATCGGCATAGGCGAAGAGCCGGCCCTGCAGCATCTTGTCCGGGCTGAAGCCGATCCCGGGCACGATGTTGGCCGGGCTGAAGGCGGCTTGCTCGACCTCGGCGAAATAATTCTCGGGGTTGCGGTTCAACACCATCTCGCCGATCTCGAGCAGCGGATAGTCCTTGTGCGGCCACACCTTGGTGAGGTCGAACGGATCGAGGTGATATTTCGCCGCGTCGGCCTCGGGCATGAGCTGCACGCAAACGCGCCAGGCCGGCGGCGCGCCATCGACGATAGCCGCGAACAGGTCGCGCGTGGCGTGGTCGGGGTCGATGCCCGCCATCCGCACCGCCTGCTCGGCGGTGAAGTTCGCGATCCCCTGGCGCGTCTTGAAATGATACTTGACCCAGACGCGCTCGCCCTGGGCGTTGATCCAGGCGAAGGTGTGGCTGCCGAACCCGTCCATGTGGCGATAGGAGCGCGGCGTGCCGCGGTCCGAGAACAGGATGGTCACCTGGTGCAGGGCCTCCGGCGACAGCGAGAAGAAATCCCACACCGCCGTCGCGTCCTTGAGATTGGTCTGCGGGTTGCGCTTCTGCGTGTGGATGAAGTCCGGGAATTTCAGCGGGTCGCGCAGGAAGAACACCGGCGTGTTGTTGCCGACGATGTCGTAATTGCCTTCCTCGGTGTAGAGCTTCACGGCGAAGCCACGCGGATCGCGTTCGGCATCGGCCGATCCCTTCTCGCCGCCGACGGTGGAAAAACGCAGGAAGACCTCGGTCTCCTTGCCGATGGCGGCCAGGAACGCCGCCTTGGTCCAGTGCGTGACGTCGCGGGTGACGCGGAAGACGCCGTAGGCGCCGGCGCCCTTGGCATGGACGACGCGCTCGGGGATGCGCTCGCGGTTGAAATGCGCGAGCTTCTCGATGAGATGGAAATCCTGCAGCAGGACCGGTCCGCGCGGCCCGGCGGTCAGGCTGTTCTGATTGTCGGCGACAGGCGTACCGGAACTGGTGGTCAGCGTTCTGCTCATGGTCCGTGCCCTCCTTTCAAGGACAGGGCAGACGCTAGACCCTTGGCAGGAAATCGCTCCAACCGATTATTCAGATATTTATGATCGTAATTAACGATTATCCATCGTGCCAAACCCGGGACCGTGTCGGCGGATGCTGCCGCGGCTCATCGCCCATCGCCGTTCGCATCCGCGAGTGCGTCGAGGCGGTCGGCCAGACGGTTCAGCTCCCACTCGCGGGCGAGGACGGACGCCTTGGCCCAGCTTGGCGTCTGGTCTTGCAGCGAGGGCAGAGGCGCGGACGCGTCCATGGTTGCGATCCGGCGGTAGAGGCGCAGCTCGTCCGCCTGCGAAGCGAACCGGCCGCTCGCGAGCACGTCCTCGAGGGTCCCATATTTGCGCAGCAGGCCCGCCGCGCCCTTGGGACCGACGCCCTTCGCTCCCGGCAGCCTGTCCGAGGGGTCGCCGCGGAGCGCGATGAAGTCGGGCACCTGCTTGGGTTCGACACCGTACCGCTCGCGCACTTCCGCGGGCCCGATGCGCGCCATCTCGCCGGCGCGCACGGGCTGGAGGATCGTCGTCGCTTCCGAGGCAAGCTGAAACGCGTCGCGGTCGCCGGTCGCGACGATGGCGGTGCCGCCGCGCCGCTCCTCCTGGGCGACGGCGGCCGCGAGGAAATCATCGGCCTCGTAGCCCGTCGATTTCGCCACGGCGAAGCCGCAGGCCGTCACGAACTGCGGCAGGACATCGAGCTGATCGACCAGCTCGTCCTCGAAGTCGCGCCCGCCCTGATAAGCCGCGAACACCTCGTGACGATATGTCGGCTCGTCCAGCGTGTCCCAGCCGACGAGCACGGCGCGCGGCCGC
>WNFB01001313.1_pt1 | contig 21105 bp, 16 predicted proteins | sample 5400501 | NCBI WGS metagenome assembly WNFB01 (sample SAMN13153341, study PRJNA577476) | soil metagenome | isolation source: 200 cm saprolite under Douglas fir tree site 2 hole 1 | place: USA:California | collected 2015-04-18 | reverse complement strand
AGCGCCACAAGGTTGCACCACTAATCTCAGCTACCAACCCCTGGGCGATCACTTCGCGCCGAATCTCGGAAAGAGAAAGTCGCGACAGCGGCAGCTGCAAGCGATGTGGGAGTTCGCAGGCAAGAGCCTTAACTTGGACGACGACGCTGGGGGGAAAAGTGGGCGGGTCGGCCGCCCCGAGGTTGCGCCTCGAGGCCGGGAAGCCGCGCAAGGGCAAATCGCTTACGCCACTTGCTGACGATCTGGCGCGGAGTGTCCAGGCGAGCAGCGATGACGTCGTTGGAGAGCCCTTCCGCCGCAAGCAGCACGATCTTGGCTCGGATCACATCACAATACGGTGACGTGTACTGGCGCACCTGAGTCTCCAGCAAAGTGCGCTCTTCCTTGGAGAGAACTATCGAGAATGGGCTTTTCCTCGCCATAAAAAACAATCTCCTGAATGCCGAGCCTACCAGAATTTGGTAGTCCAAAGCCACTTAATACGTCATCGTATTTATGAAGAGGAGTACTAAGTAAGGCACAGCACGATTTCGACCGATTTAGTGAGGGCCTGCAAGACGCACGGTCTTCCCCGTCGCTGCAGACTGGCGCGCCGCGTCCAGAATCTCCGTCACAATTACATTGGTTTCCAAGGCCGAAGGCCCGGCTGGCTTGAGTCCGCCAAGAACCACTGCTCGCAGATAAGAGACGGAATCTTCGTGCGGCGCCGCCAAAGGCTTGGCCTCGGTCAATTTCTCTTCCTTCTTCGAAAGCCGCACGCGCAGCTCATCGCGCCCGACGGTAATGGCATATCCCTTCTGCCCGTACACTTCCATATCTTTTCTGGAAAACGGCCAATTCCAAGAAGCCTGCACAATCGCCTGCGCCCTCGGATACGTTAGGATGATCGTCGCCTCATCATCCACGCGCGGATAAATGTCCGGCTTGATTTGCTGCGTGACGGCGGTCACAGAGTCCGGCCTGCGGCCATCCATCAGCCAGGTCATCAAGTCCGCGCCATAGCAGCCAAAGTCAAAAAGAGCGCCAGCGCCGTTCAGTTTCGGATCGGTGAGCCAGGCGAGAAACTCCGGTCCCACGCCGATTTCTTTTGGGCCTTCATGCCCATCGTGCACAACAACCTTTCGAATTTCTCCGATGGCGTTTTCATGCGCCAAGTCGTAGGCCGCTTGATTGCTGCGATACCAGGTCGTTTCGTAATTCACCAGAACCTGAATCTTGCCTTCGCGCGACGCTTTATCGATCGCGCGCGCATCTTCCAGGCTGACCGCCAGCGGTTTTTCCATCATCACGGGGACTCCGTACCGCGCGCAGATTTCCACCACGCGGCGATGATCGTAGCTGTTGGTGTACGCGAGCACAGCCTGAGGATGCGTGGCCTTCAGCATCTCCTCCAGGTCGGAATAGAAGAGACTCGGCGCCAGACCATAGCGCTTTGCAAACTGTGCGGTCAGTTGACGATCGGGTTCGGCGATTCCCACAATCCGCAAGTCCACGCGGTGTTGGAACTGGTCGAAGAAGCCGGAGGCGTGTCCGTGTACCAGGCCTGCCAGGACGACTCGCAGGGGCGCATCGTCCTGCTTTATCGCTGTCTTCGATTGCGCCATTGAGTTGGCTGTCGCAAAAGAAAAAATAGCCGCGCAAATTAGAGCAACTTTTGGAAGAGAGTTTTGTCGCATGAGCCTCCTTCAAGGCATCGATTCGCTCAATTTAAGAATGGACGGCCTCGCCCGGCCCCTGGGCACTGTCCCTCAATCGAACCAGGAGATAGATGGATCCCGCGATGAGCAGCGGCGAGGAGTAAAAGCCCGGTGCGGGACGTGGAAAGTGGACCGAAGAAACAGTCTGCCCGAAAATTGTTGCCAGCGTGTGGCCCATGCCGTTCAGCAAATGAACGCCAGCGTAAAAATAGGCCAACGGGCGCAGCCACCGCGCATTTCGAAATGCAAACGGCGTTAGCAGCAAGAAGACCACATTTGCGACAATCAGCGCGATCAGCCAGTCGCGGTATTCAAAGGTGGGCATCGGAAACCACGCGTATTCGCTGCGCATGGCGAGAACGGTGGCGTTGTAAACCGGAAGGAAGCCCGTCAGCGCTTCGTCCACGACATGAGCGCAAAAGGCGAGACACAGAAGGACCCACGGTGCGCCAAAGTTGGCAGGCTCGCTTTGAGAGCGCTCCAAGTTCATGCGCTGCATTCTATCTCAACTGACTGTGCGCGCTGAAAGTCGGACTAGGGAAAGCACTTGGGGCAGGACCCAGCAGCTTCGCTCCGGGCTGCTGGCAGGATTAATTGCGGGCGACGCCGCTGGGGTTTTTCCTATCTGGGAAGAGATTCTCGACCGGCATTTTGGCGTCAAAGACAAGATTGAAAAAGCCTACCATCATTTCGTCCCAACTCTGCTCGCCCCAGGTGACTTCCTTAGTGGGGTCGGCGTTTTCGGGATTGCCGGGGGAATTGTCGAAATGGGCGGTGCATTCGATTTTTGTGCCCTTGGGCAAAACGATCGGCTCTTCAAGATTGTACCAATTCTGCCAATGCCAATCGTAGCGAGGCACGCTGAGAAGTTTCTTGCTTTCGCCCGATGGATACAGCACGCGATATTCAAAATCTTTGCCGCGACCGTGCATGTGCGGATGCAGGCCGGAGAGCTTCACGTCCGTTCCGACTTCAAAACTGGCATCCACGCGATAGTTGGGATGACCGGGTGGGATTTTGAAAGTGCCGTTGGTGGCAGACAAAGTAAGCACCCGTTCTTTCGGCAGCTCTTTTGCAAAGATGATGCCGAGTCTTGACTGATCGCGAGTGGCATGGCCGTGGGGCGTGTAGTGGACCTGAAAAATAATGTCTGAGCCGGCTTTGATGAGCTTGGCCTGGCCCGGGCGAAGAATTTCGGGAGGCTGACCCGGCGCGTAGCCGACGAGGAAATCGCTGGGAAGAGCGCTGGTATCCGGTTGCTCTTTCGTTTTGACCTGAGGCGCGGTGAAGAAGACACCCGGCTTTTGCCCGCGAAACCAATGGGAGCCCGGTTCACGAACGAAGGCGATGATGTGATGAACGATCGTGCGCTCGGTAGGGCGGACTTCGGCGGCCTGGATCCATCTGTCTTCGGTGAATCCGGTGGGGACGATCATGTGTTGGTAGTCGATCACGCCGGAAGCAGGAACGTCGAACGGCACAGGCAGTTCGTAGACGCGATCGGGTTTCCCGATGCCCCAGCCCTCCACCCATTCGACCGGCGGAGGCATGTCCTTGGGATCGCCCTTCGGCGCGCCGGCATCGGCCCACTTTGCAAGCGTCTCGATTTCGGAAGGGCTGAGACTCATAGCGTTGGAGAATTTGCCGTAGCGAGCATCAGCAAACCACGGCGGCATCTTTCCCGTTTGCACGTCCAATTTCATCGCCATGGCCCAAGGCCGCGTCTGTTCATAGGTCAGCATAGAAAATGGTCCAGCTTCGCCCTGCCGATGGCAAACCTGGCAATTCCTCTGAAGAATCGGGGCTACGTCCCTGGCAAACGTCGGAGCTGCGGACGGCGCAGGCGAATTTGTCGACTGACCAAACGACAATGTCGCAGATAGGAGAAGCACCAGGGTAAACAAAAGGCGGCCATTCATTTACAGACCCCTCCGGTGAAAACGTGGGCGGACGGAAAGTATATCTGGGAAAATCGGCGCTTCAGAGAACTATTGGATAGCGAGCTTATCTACGCACAGTGTTACTGGGGGCGCGTTGGGGGATCCCCGGGCGCATTGGCAGCGCCCTTGGGCTTTGCGATCGTGGAGAGGGTCTCCACGTTAAATTTCTTGTAGTCCCAGTAGCGCGTCACAACGCTGGCCTTGATGCCCTTTACCAGCAGGAACCGCACGCCGATGTGCGCTTCTCCGTAAGTCGGGAGCCACACCTCGTTATTCACAAACGCCTGCTCGAACACAAAGCTTGTTCCTTTTTGCAAATTCGCGAGCAAGCCGCCGCCAATCTTTACATCGCCGACGAAATAGGCCTCCAGCCGGGCTACCTGGTGCGCTTTTTCGTCTACCCACACGACCCCGGCAAGTTTCTGCACGATTTTTTCCACCAGCTTGCGCGGCTTGAAATCCGGATTCGGCTCGAAATCGAATACCAGCACGTCCAGCCCGCGGAATCGCTCGCGGCGCGGATTCACAAACTGGCACGCGCGCAGGAAAATTTCGATCCCGGGTTCATCCTTGTCTTCCTCCTTCCCTTCTTGCCGGGCTTTTTCTTCCTTGGCTTCGCGCTTCTGCAGCTCCTCGATTCGTTTGCGGGTCTTGTCGTTTTCTTTCTTCTGATCCTCGGCGCTCAGCTCCTTGCCGTCTTTTTTCACCAGCGTCGTCACTTCGTGCCCGTTGAGGTAGAAAAAGGTGTACTCGCTGGCCTCGCGCTTCTTCACCCGGCCGTCGCCCTCGAACTCCGTCTCTTCTTCAGATTGCGAGCCTGCGTAGTTCTCCCGGATCTTGTCGGTAACTTTCTGGTTTTCGTCGATTTCCTTGAAGAGCGCCTTGAGGTCCGGCAACTGCACTTGCGACTTTTTCGGGAAGTCGAAGACGCGTTCGCCCACGGTCCCGTTGATCGCCGCGCGTGTCACGCCGATATCATATTTGTCGCCGCCCCGGTGCAATTCAATCTTGTGAGGAAGTTTCACGCCCTCGACAGCGCGGTAATCGTCGTACAGAATCTCTTCCTCGACGCCGCCTACCGTCGCGGCTTCCTTCACGACCAGGTGCGTCTCCGGATCGAAGTACACCTGCCGCTTCACGCCCGTCGCAGCGGTCAGTTCCAATTGCAGAGCGTCTTTCCCGCGCACTTGCGCGTGACCCGCGAAAGTCACCGCCATTTTGACCTTTTTGGGATTGACCAAATGAGAGTTGTAATACTGCGCGGCGGCTTCCAGCTGCACTCCTTCCGGACCGACCAGCGTGCCGGGTTCCCCGCCCGCTGTTTGATGCCAGGCGGACTTTCCGTTGTAGGCTTCAATCCAGCTCTTTTCATTCACGAGCAGTTCCATGTAGTAGCGATTCGGCAGTTTGGTATCGAGGGTGTACGTCCCCGCTTTACCGTCGCCGCTCGTAAACGTTCCTTCCAGCGTGAGTGTTTGGATCTTGCTCAGAGCCTTCGACCCGCCGGCGGCCTTGACATACTGCGCGACAATCTTTCCTGCTTCCTGTGCGCGCGCAGGACAAGCCGTGCCGGTCAGGATCAACGCAATGAGGATGATGCGAAAGGGTGTGCGCATAGGACTCAAGGGTAGGAACGCAATCCCGCACAGAAAGTTTCGCACAAATGCTGTGAGAATCGGTGTTTTGCCGGGAGGTCAGAACCGGGTCATTTCGTAGCGCAGGGCCACCATGGGATCCAGCAGCTTGGCGCGCCACACAATTCCATCCTGCAGCGCAGCGCGCGCCATGGATCAATTCACTGGCTTTGGGCGGTTTAGATACTTCTCATAAAGCATCTTGTGCCGGTTGTTCGTGGACGTGAGCTGGCCTCGTATGAAAAGGTAGCGCACATCGGTGGTCAGCTCGAGCGGATCGCCGTTGGTGACAATAAGGTTGGCGATTTTGCCCGGCTCGATCGTTCCAATTTGATTGTCCAGGCCGAAGATGCGGGCCGGGTAAACGGTCACGGCTCGCAGCGCTTCGTCATACGGGAGGCCGTGGGCCACGGCGTTGGCCGCGTTCTGGCCCAGGCGCCGCGCGAAGGAATTGTCGAAACTCGCGAAGGCGAATCTCACGTCGGCAGCCGCAAGCTCCGCGGGCTGGGAGAGCAGACGATCGTAGGGATCGTCCTCGTCGAGCGGCGATGTTAGAGTCGGGCGAAGAATTACGGGTATGCCCTTCGAACGCAGCAGATCCTTGACCTTATAGGCCTCGGAACCGCCGGCGAGAATCATGCGCAGCTTTTGTTTTTCGCAAAACTCGAAGGCGTTGCGAATGTCGCGGGCGCGGTCGGCAAACACCAGCACGGGCAGCTCGCCGCGAATCACCGGCACGAGCGCTTCCAGTTTTACGTCGCGATCGTACTTCGTGGCCGATCCTTTCTCCAGGGCTTGCGCGTAGTGGCGGGCCCGCTCAAGCCAATCCCCGAGTTCGTTCACTTGCTTTTCGTATTCCTGCTTGGCTTCGCTGAAAGGTTTTTCTTTTCGCGTGAAGGTCGCAAAATCAAACGTTCGAGTTTCGATCTCCGGCCAATTCAGCACCATCGCCGCGCTTTTCTTCAGGAGCATTTCATCGATCGTCCAGCCGGAAAGATGAATCGCTGAAGCCTGCCCGCCGAGCACGCCGCTCGAGCCAAACGAGTCCATGCCGCCGCTCGCCGGAACCGCGAGAACTTCCGTGATGCCCGCTGCTCGCGCCACAGGAATGTGCTCGCTCGAGGGTAAGACCGCGGTTGCCGCGACCACGTCCGGGTTGTAATTCCCGGTTTCGCTCGAGTCGACGGTGGCGCTCACTGCTCCAATCTCGCGCAAGCCCATCTGCGTGATAGCGTCGAACATCCCGGGATAAACCTGCAGGCCCTTGGCATCAATCACCTGAGCGCCCGCGGGAACGTCAACGTTTGCGCCGACGGCGGCAATTTTTCCATCGCGGATGACCACTGTGCCATCGTCGATGGCATTGCCCGCGAGCGTGAAAATCTTCGCGTGCGTGATCGCGACGGTGCCCGATGGCTGAGATTGAGCAGCCGCAGCAGGAAGGAAGCAAAGGAGACCCAGGAAGCACAGGAGTTTGCGAGACAAGAAAATCGCTTTCACTGCGCACCCCCGGTGGAACTCACCAGCGCTGGCGGCTTGGGTTTTTCTTCCGGCTTCTTTTCTTCTGGTTTTTTCTCTTCCGGTTTCTTGGCATCCGGCTTCTTTTCGTCCGGTTTCGGGCCGATGGGTACCGTCGCGTCCGGCTTTTTCTCAGCGGACTTCTTTTCCTTTTCGATGAGCGCCTTCTTCTCCTTTTCGCGCTCGGAGCGCTGCGCGATGTCGCGCTGGCGGTCGAAGTACACGCGGCCATCGATCAACGTCTTCTGCACGACCGCGTACGCGCTGAGCGGATCATGATTGTAAATCACCAGGTCGGCGTCCTTGCCGACGTCAATCGACCCAACGCGCTTGTCAATGCCAAGCTGCATCGCGGGATTCAGCGTGACCAGCTTGAGCGCTTCTTCATGCGACAGGCCGCCGAACTTCATGCTCTTCGCGGCTTCCTGATTGAGATGTGTGGCTTCCTCCGCGTCATCGGAATTGATGGAGACGTTCACGCCACGGCGCGTCATCAAGGCCGCGTTGTACGGAATCGCGTCGTAGGCTTCCACTTTGTACGCCCACCAATCCGAAAAGGTTGACGCACCGACTCCGGCAGCGGCCAATTCATCGGCAACTTTGTAGCCTTCGAGGACGTGCTGAAACGTGCGAACTTTGAAGCCAAACTCTTTCGCGACACGAAGCAGCATCAGGATTTCATCTTCGCGGTAGCAATGCGAATGCACGTAGCGCTTGCCTTCGAGCACTTCCACCAGCGGATCGAGCTTGAGGTCGCGGCGCGGCGGGATGAGATTTTTTTCTCCGGCGGAAACGCGCTTGTGGTAGTCGTCCCAGGCTTTCTTGTAGTCGCGCGCTTCCGTGAACGCGCCGCGGATGGTCTCTTCCACGCCCATGCGCGTGGCCGGATACCGCTTGGGCTGCCCGGGAAGACTGAAATTCGAACGCTTGGGGTTTTCGCCCAGGGCAAACTTGATTCCCGGCAGCGCACCTTCGAACGGCAGCTTCGCGGCAGGCTGGCCCCAGCGCAGCTTGATCACTTCGGTCTGTCCTCCGATGGCATTGGCGGAGCCGTGGAGAATATTGGCGGCGGTCACGCCGCCGGCGAGATCACGATAAATGTCAATATCGTCGGAATCGATCACCTCGGCAATATTCGCCATCGACGAAACAGACACGCTGCCCTCGTTGACGCTGCCGTCCACGGCGATATGCGAATGGCAATCGATGATCCCCGGCATGACGAATTGTCCGGCGGCATCAACGATCTGCGCATCCTTGGGCGCCTTGATGGACTGTCCGACCTCGACGATCTTGCCATCCTTAATCAGGATGGAACCGTGCTCGATGGCCCCGTGCGAAACGGTGAGAACCGTCGCGTTCTGAATCAGGATGACGGATGGCGCGTCGGGCGGATTCGCCGCACGCAGGGCGTGCGGTGCGAGGCCAGCAAAAAACGTAACAGCCAGTCCGGCGATAGTTCGCTTCATCGTTGCGCCTCTCATCGCTCACCTCGCACAGCCGAGCTCCCGGGTTTGACGCCGGTAAAGTCGATCGGCAATCCAAGGACGCTGATGGCGCCCTTCAGCGAAGTCCCGTCGAACGTTCCGCTGAAGGTCGCATCCGTCGGCCCCTGGTCGAGCGGAATATTAATCGTGAAGCTGAATTTGTCTCCGCTCAAATAGCCGCTGATGATACTGGTTGTGCCGCGCTTGCCTGAGACCGTGCCGGAGACCGTGCCGTCTTTCTCCATGGTGAGGTCCGCCGTGGATTCCTCCGGGCCTTCAGGTGTGGTGTAGGAAAGTTTCCACTTCCCCGTGATGTCGCCCTTCGGCGCGTCTTTCGGTTTCTCCGGTTCGCGCGGCTCGTATTTACGTCCGTCCACAAACACCAGCTTGATTTTTGTTTTTTCCTCGAAGAGATCGCCGTCGGTGACCACCAGATTCGCGATTTTCCCGTTCTCAATCGACCCCAGCCGGTCGGCGACGCCAAAAATTTCCGCGGGAGAGAGGGTCAACGCACGAATCGCGGCCTCCGGCGCGAGACCCGCGTCAATGGATTTTTTCGCCGCTTTAACAATATCCTTCGGCGCCGTGATGCCTCCGGAATAAAACGCGAATTTCACGCCGGCCTTGGCAAGCGCTCCTGGGGAAGACGGCGCGCGATCGCGGAACTGCAGTGTTCGCAGCGAAGGCTTGTCTTCGGGGTCGGCGTCTTTCTCGCCTTCCGGCCATTTCAGATTCACAAGCACGGAAAGTTTTTTGGCGGCAACTTCGGGGGCGACCTCATAGGCCATCTGCCCGCCATAGAGAACGCCTTTCACTTGCCAGCGATCGACCAATTCCAGCGCGCGGCGGAGTTGCACGGAATTATTCGCGGGAATCAGAACCAGCGCGTGATCTTCCAGCACATCGGCAAGCGCGGCTTCGGTGCGGTCATATCGGGGACGCTCGATGCCGCGCGGATTTTTTTCGTACGCGGCTTGCGCTTTGGTGCTCCAGTCCGTGTCCAGCCAGACCTGATGAACATAAGCGAGCACACCCATGAGCGAACTTGGAAATCCGCTGCCGAAACCTCCCGAGACCTGCAGCGACACGGGAATCGCCACAGGTGATTTTACAACCAGGTCACCGGCGCGCTCTCCCCCAAGATCGAGCACGGCCGCCTGACCCGGAAAGAATCCGCCCTTCGGCGCGGACACCACGGTCGTGAAGCCCGCGGAGCGCCAGGTTTCGATGCGCTTTTCGCCGAGGCTGACTTCGTCCGCCGCGCTCCGCCACGGCGTGGAACCCGGTCGGTCCTGCGGGCCGCGAGATGTTTCCTGCGGGCGGCGTGGCCCGCCTTCGCCTCCAGTTGGGGACGGCGCGGCGGGGATGCCCACATCCGTGAACGAATCGACGAGACCGGGATAAACCGTAAGGCCCTTGCCTTCAATGACCCAGGCTTCCGGTGGAATCGCCACGTCTTTCCCGACGGCGGCGATGATCCCGCGCGTGAGGACCACGGTGCCGTTTTCGATGGGCGGCCCGGAAACCGGCACGATTTTTGCCCCGCGAATGGCAAAGTATTGCGGCTCGCCTCCCTGTCCAAAGAGAGTCGGCGCGCCATAGGAAAGCAGTACAAGCGCGCTAAGGCACACTGCTGACGCACACCTGCGAATCAGGCTGGAACGCATGCAAACTCCTCGCGAGAGAGCGTTGGAAGGACCCCGTCCCCCGGTAAACGTAAAGTCAGACGGATGAGGCTAGTGGGAAGTTTCGGCAGAGTCAAGCAAGCGGGGCCAAAAAAGTAAAGAATTCCTGAAACAAAATAATGGGGTCGCTCGTTTCTTCTATTGCATTCCCATAGGGACTGTGGCATCTAGGTATGGGTATCCCATAGGAGCCACGGGAGAAAACGATGGGCGATAAGAAAGACGTTTGGCAGGGCACGCTGGCCTTGATGGTCCTCAAAACGCTCCAGGCGCTGGGGCCGCTTCACGGCTACGGCATCGCGCGCCGCATCGAGCAGACCAGCGGCGACCTGCTGGCCGTCAATTACGGCACGCTATACCCCGCGCTCCTCAAGCTGGAGCAGGAGGGCTACATCTCTTCCGAATGGGGCACCTCCGACAACAATCGCAAAGCCAAGTATTACAAGCTCACGCGCGCCGGGCGCAAGCAGTTGGAGAAAGAAGCGCGCGAGTGGGAGCAGACGACGGAAATTCTGGCCCGCTTCCTCGCGCCAGGAAAGGAATCCGCATGAGATCGTTGCGCGCGCTGCTTTTACGGGTGGGCGGTTTGTTCCGCAAAACCCAGTACGATGCGGACCTTTCCTCCGAACTGGAGAGCCATCTCCGGATGCACATCGAAGAGAATTTGCCTGCAGGAATGAGCGCGGAAGAGGCGCGGCGCCAGGCGCTGATCAAACTTGGCGGCGTGGAGCAAACCAAAGAGATGGTTCGCGAGCGGCGCGGGCTCCCGATTCTTGAAATATTGCTGCGGGACCTGCGTTTCGGCGCGCGCATGCTGGCGAAGAATGCCGGTTTCACCCTGGTCGCGGTGTTCACGCTGGCTCTGGGCATCGGCGCGACAACGGCTATCTTCAGCGTTGTGTATGGCGTTCTCCTGCGCCCGCTTCCCTACCCCAAGCCGGATCAAATCTTCCAATTGTGGGAAGTCAACGCGAAGGGCCACCGGGTGAACTTCACGGAGCCGAATTTTTCAGACATGCGGAGCACCTCCCGAAGCCTCGAAGGCCTCGCCGAATGCGATGCGGGACCTTTTACAATAACGGGCGGCTCGGAGCCGACGCGGACCCTCGCGGCAGTGGTCTCCCGGGATTTTTTTAAAGTGATGGGTGTTTCACCGCTCTTCGGCCGTGGTTTCCATGCCGAAGATCAGCGCGAAGGCGCGGCGCCGGTGCTGCTGGTCAGCCATAGCTATTGGCAGCAATACCTGGGCGGCTCAACAGACCTCTCGAACCTCAAGCTTGCCGCCGATCACAAGGTTTTTTCGGTCGTCGGGGTAATGCCGCAAAGGTTCCGCTTCCCTGATAACGCTGACTTCTGGGTACCGCGAGAAATTTATCCGCCAAATAATGAGAGCCGTACGGCACACAATTGGCACGTCTTCGGCCGCATGCAGGATGGCGTCACTCTGGAGCAGGCGCGCGCCGAATTCACAACGATCGCCCATCGCTTGAAGCAACAGTACGGTCAAGACATCGACATGACGGACGCGGCGGCCGAGCGCCTGCAAGACGCCATGACGGGCCAAGTCCGCTCCGCTTTGGTGCTTCTGCTTGGCGCAGTCAGCTTTCTGCTGTTGGTCGCCTGCGCCAACGTGGCAAATCTTCTTCTGGCGCAAGCAGCGCGGCGTGAGCGCGAACTGGCCATTCGCGCGGCGCTCGGCGCGGACCGGCGCCGTTTGGTTTGGCAATTTCTGATGGAAGCGGCTCTGCTTTGCGGCATGGGCGGAATGATTGGAGTGTTCGCGGCCCGCTGGGGCGTGGACGCTCTCGTCGGACTGGCCCCAAAGGAACTGCCCCGTTTAGATTCGGTTTCTCTGAATCTGCCCGTGCTTTTATTTGCCCTGGGTCTGTGCATTTTGCTGGCAGCGGGCCTGGGCATCCTCACCGCGGTTCGCGCCACTTCGGGAGACGTCCGCGAGGCTCTGGCCGAAGGCGGCAAACAGCAGGCTGGCGGACAGCGCGAACAACGAATCGGCCGCACAATCGTCGCCGGTCAGCTCGCGATTACCCTGGTTCTGCTGGTTGGGGCAGGCCTCCTCGGCCGCAGCCTGATGCGCGTGCTTTCCGTGGATCCGGGATTCCGCACGGAACATGTCGTCACCATGGACCTCTCGTTTGCTTCGCTCGGCGACAAAGACGCGGAAAAAACGCTGCAAGTGAAGAAGCTCAATGATCTGTTTGCGCGCCTGCGTGCAATCCCGGGCGTCGAAGCCGTGGGCGGAGCCAACGCGCTGCCGCTTGCAAGCGACTTTATGGCCAACGGCACATTCCTCGTGCTCAATCCCGGGCAAATCCCAACTCGTATGGAAGATTTTGAGCGGCTGATGCACGACCCTTCCATCACCGGCTACGCCGACTACTGCGTGGCCAGCGAGGACTATTTCCGCGTGCTGGCCATTCCGCTTCTGCGCGGACGGCTCTTCGAGGAACGCGACGTGATGGACGCGCCCCACGTGGCAGTAATCAATGACGCCCTCGCGCGCACCCGTTGGCCGAACGAAGATCCGCTCGGCAAAACCATTGAGTTCGGCAACATGGACGGCGATCTGCGGCTTCTCACTATCGTCGGCGTGGTCGGTGACGCTCGCAACAGCAGCCTGGAAACTCTTCCAAGTCCCACGGTCTACGTAAACTATCGTCAGAGGCCCCAGTCAACGGACCGATTCGCCGTTGTGTTAAGGACCGCCCTGCCGCCCTCTGCCGTGGTTTCTGCCTCGAGGGAGATTGTTCGCGAAATCGATCCGGATGTACCGGCGCGCTTCGGCACTTTCGCGCAGGTTTTCTCTTCCTCGTTGTCCGCGCGGCAGTTCAATCTCACTCTGCTCGTTGCGTTCGCCGCAACTGCGCTCTTGCTCGCCGTGGCCGGCATTTACGGCGTGATGGCCTATACGGTCGCGCGCCGCACACGTGAAATCGGCGTCCGCATGGCTCTCGGAGCTGCCGCAGGTGACGTTCTCCGCCTGATATTGGGTCAGGGACTGTGGACAACGGTGATCGGCGTGGCAATCGGGGTAGCCGGCTCCTTCGCGCTGTCGAGAACGATGCATTCCCTGCTGTTCGAGGTGAACGCCGCCGACCCAGTAACTCTTGTCGGGAGCGCCCTGCTTCTCGCAGGTGTGTCGCTGCTGGCGTGCTGGATCCCGGCGCGCCGCGCCATGCGCGTCGATCCCATGGTCGCGCTGCGCTACGAGTGAGTCTATGAACTTCTTGGCGTAACTGTTTGGAGTCAAGTCGCGAGTGGCAGAGGCGGTTATGAGACAACTGCAAGCATGGCTGTTGCGGCTGGGCGGGCTCTTCCGCAAAGACCAGCGCGACGCCGAGTTCTCGTCAGAGCTGCAAAGTCATCTCCAACTGCACATCGACGAAAATTTGCGCGCAGGCATGAGCCCCGGCGAAGCGCGGCGCCAGGCGCTCATCAAGCTGGGCGGTGTCGAGCAGACAAAGGAAATCTACCGCGAGCGGCGCGGGCTTCCAGTCCTTGAAGTGTTGCTGCACGACATCCAGTACGCCCTGCGCACGCTGCGAAAAAATCCGGGATTCACGGCCGTCGCGGTATTGACGCTGGCGCTGGGGATTGGTGCCAATTCGGCCATTTTCCAGATGCTTGACGCGTTGACCATGGGATCGCTCCCGGTGCGCAACCCGCAAGAGATTGCCGAAGTCAAAATTGCAGACAAGCATGGGGCTAGGGGCAGCGTCCAATTCTGGAATGCGCAGGCGAGTTATCCGCTATGGGATGAGATCCGTCGACGTCAGCAAGCCTTTTCCGGCATTTTTGCGTGGAGTCCCGGCCAGTACAACCTGAGCCCGAGCGGAGAAGCGCGCTGGGCGTCTGGGCTGGAGGTCAGCAGCAGTTTCTTCAGTACGCTGGGGATTCAGCCGGCGCTGGGTCGGGTCTTCGTCGATACGGACGATCAACCCGGTTGCAGCGCTCCGAGCGTGGTGCTTAGTTACGCGTTCTGGCAAAGCGAGTACACCGGAGATCTGTCGGCTATCGGCAAGAAACTTACGCTGGAGCGCCACCTCTACGAAGTGATCGGCGTTGCACCCGCGAATTTCACGGGACTTGAAGTCGGCAAGAAATTTGACGTGGCCATTCCGCTCTGCGCCGAAAGCCTGGGTAGCGCGGAAGACAACCGTTCGAACTCCAGCGCCGAGTGGTGGCTGGTGGTGATGGGCCGATTGAAACCGGGATGGACGATCGAAAAAGCCAGCGAACATCTTGCCACGATTTCATCGGGCGCGTTTGAGTCATCACTCAGGCCGGACTATCCGAAAGCCAGCATTCCTCAATACCTGAAGTTCAAATTGACAGCCACCCCAGCAGGAGGCGGGCTGTCGCTGCTGCGTGAAAGCTATGCGAGTTCGCTTTGGCTGCTGCTGGCGATTACGGGTGTGGTGCTTCTGATTGTTTGCACCAACCTTGCCAACCTGATGCTCGCGCGGGCCAGCGCGCGTGAACGCGAACTGACCGTTAGGACCGCGCTCGGCGCTTCGCGTACGCGGCTCGTTTGCCAGTTACTGACCGAAGGCGTGCTGCTCGCGGGCGCCGGGGCGGCACTCGGGGTGTGGGTCGCGACGATCTTGAGCAAACTCTTGTTGCGGTTCCTTGCCACCGAGTCCAGCCCTGTGTTTCTCCCGCTGCGCTTGGATTGGCGAACGATTGCTTTTGCGTCGAGTGTCGCAGCTGGCGCCTGCATCCTCTTCAGCCTGGCCCCCGCTCTTCGGGGGACAAGAGTCTCCCCCAGCGCGGCGTTGAAGTCCTCTGGCCGCGGCGCGACCTCGAGCCCGGCGCGATTCACTTTGCGCCGTCTTCTGGTTGTCTCGCAGATCGCGTTCTCGTTGATGTTGCTTTTCGGAGCGCTGCTCTTTACCCGCAGTTTTTTGAATCTGACGACCAACGACACCGGCCTTCACTGGCAGGGCGTCTTGATCTCGTATCTCGATTTGTCTCGTCTGAACCTCTCCGTCGAACGCCGCCAGCCGTTCAAATCCGACCTCGTCCGCAACTTCGAGCAAATCCCCGGGGTGGAGTCCGTTGCGGAAACCAACATCGTCCCCCTGAGCGATAGCGGTTGGAGCAACGCGGTCTGGATGGACAGCTCCGATTCGTTTCATCAGACGGAGTGTTCCTTCATTTCTGTAAGTCCTGGATTTTTCAAAACGTTGGGCATCGGCATGCTCGCCGGCCGGAATTTTCTCCCCAGCGACTCGCCCGCCTCGCCAAACGTCGCCATCGTCAACGAGTCTTTCGTCCGCCAGGTGTTGCGCGGTGCCAACCTCTTGGGCCTCCGATTTTGGAGAGAGGCGACTCCACGCAATCCGCAAATGCGATTTGAGATTGTGGGAGTCGTAAAGGATTCGAAATATCGCAACGTTCATGGGGCCTTGACTCCAATCATTTATCTGCCCCAATCCCAGGATCCACACCCGACCACGTTTGCTCAGGTCTTGATTCGTTCGACTTTGCCGCCGGCGGCTACGCTTGCTGCGGTGAAAAGCACGGTTACCCGAACCAGCCCGGACATCGTAGCGACCTATCAAGTCTTCGACACCATGGTCCGCGATTCTCTGATGAGAGACCGGCTCATGGCCTGGCTATCGAGTTTCTTTGGGTTGCTCGCGATCTTGTTGGCTGCCGTCGGGTTGTATGGCGTGATTGCGTACGTGGTGGCCCAGCGTACGAATGAAGTCGGAATCCGCATGGCACTTGGAGCGAGTGGAAGCGAAATTCTGAAAATGTTTCTCGGCGAAACGGCGGGCTTGTTGGCAATCGGGTGTTTAGCAGGCGGTGCCATGTCGCTGGCCGCCGGCCGAGCCGCCGCCTCCCTTCTGTATGGATTGAAGCCGTACGATCCGCTGACCTTTGTGCTGGCCGCGACGCTGCTCGCGGGCGTAGCCATCTCAGCGAGCTTTATTCCGGCGCGCCGGGCCGCGCACGTCGATCCGATGGTCGCGCTCCGCTATGAGTGAATTAGCAGTTTTCTATTTTCAGTTTTCAGTTTTTGATTTTTGGTTTTTAACTTTTAGCTCTCCCTAATCGGTCGTCAGATTGTGGTCCTTTGTTTTCCGGTCTTTTTCTAAGGCTTTTTCTTTTTGAAGAGGCCGCCGAGGGCGCTGATGGCGTCGGCGGGATTTTGTCCCTGCGCCAGGGACTTGGTGGAGCCGGCGGCGGAAGTGCCGGCGCAGCCAAGCTGCGATTTCAGCAAGCCGGCAGCAAGACCACCAACGTCGGGAATGAATTTTGGATCGGAAGCCGTGCCGTGAATCAGGAAAGGCACGGATGTCCCGCCGCCTTTACATCCACCAGCGGCGCCCGTGACTTGAGTCAGGAGGTCGCCAATACCGCCTCCAGAAGCATTGGTCGAGCCGCTGGCGGCGCCCGCAGGAGCAGCGGCCGCGCTGGCGAGGGTTGCGACCATTTTGAAATCGAGGTTGTTCTTGGAGTCGATCGTGCCGGCACCGACGAGTTGGCCGAGCGTGGGGACGACGGCCAAGAAATTGTCAGCCCTTATGCCATCGGGCGCCATGTGGAGATTGCTGGTGAGCTTTTCGATGTCCAGATCCTTGCCGGTCTTGACGCCAGTGAGCATGGAGATGGCGGACATTTTCGAGCCTAGATCAAAGCCGACAAGCTTCGCGCTGTAAAGTCCGACCGTTCCTGTCGTAACGATTCTGTTGGTGGGACCTGTGATCGTGAGATCAGTGTTGAGCGCGCCGCCCTGCAGCGATGCGCCCTTGGGAAGATTGATACCGAGCGCGGGAAGAAAGGCTTCGAGATCTTTCGCGGGCATGTCCTTCCCTTCGAGCTTGATGTTCACGATGGTGGCCTCGCCCGCGGAGTTGTAAGTGCCATTGAGGCGCGCGATGGCGCTGCCGATTTTGAGCGCGGAGGGATTGAGGACGCCGGCGTTCTTGCGGAGATTGTATTTGGTGTTGAAATCCACGGTGAGGGGAACGCCGGCGGGCGAACCGCCAGCGATGAACAAGGCTTTGGAAAGTTTGGCGTTGCCCTTGGTTTCGGCTTCGCCGCCCTTCGATTCCAGCGTGCCGTCGAGATCGAGAAGGCCGCCGAGTCCCATGGAGGGATCGAGGAAACCGGTGGAGGCAAGATTCAACGAGCTGATATGAAGCTTGGCGCTGAGCGGAGTCAGCGCCGTGTCGGTTTGATCGATGGGGCCGACGGTGCCGTCGAGCTTGAACTTGCCGCCGGAAGGGAGATCGGCGGTGACGGTGATTGGAAATTTGGAAAGTATGGAAACGTCGGAGGCGGCGACGTCGACGTGCTCATAGGTGCTGCGCTTCTGCGAATTCGTATAGCCGACGATGATGCTGCCGTTCTTGAGCTCAAGCTTCTTGATGGTGAGGTCGGCTGGCGCACTCGTCGAACCCGCGGGCTTCGGGGCAGGAGTCTGGCCGACCTGAGACTTAGCACCGAGCGAGGAATAGTTCCAGAGGCCCGCGGCATTATGAAGGAGAGTGACCTGCGGGCTGTCAATCGTGACGCCGGTGACATTGAGGGTCTTTGAGAAAATCAACGGAATCATTTCCACACCGACCTTGAGGGATTTGGCGGTGAGGAAAGGCGAAGAACTGAATTTGGGATCGTCGCCGATGGAAAGATTTTCGGCGGAGAGCGAGCCGCTGAGCAGCGAGAGGCTCATGTTCCCGAGTTGCACTTTGCGGCCGAGCGCGGCGGAAGCTTTTTCTTCGATGGTGGGACGGAACTGGTTGACGGGGATCAAGAACGGCACGATGAGAACCAGGACGATCAAGACGCCGACGACGATAAGAATGATGCGGAGCTTGCCCTTCATGACGACCTCCAAGACGGCGCGAACGGGCGATCCCCCGGACAAAGAGGGGGGAGGATCGCACAGTGATTATATGCATAGGGGAGGGGGCGGTGGGGTGTTCGGTTTGGGACAGGGGGATGGGCGACTAGTGACTGGTGAATCGTGACTGGTGAAAGGTGAAGAGGAGCAGACTTTGACCGGGGCAAATCTCCAGGTTGAGTTCCAGAATTGGAATTGTTGGTACACACCCGGTAGTTTTCGTAAGAGTGGCAAGCAAAGGAGTTACAGGATACGGAACTTGGAAGAGTGTGGAAGCGATTGAGAACAAAGGGCGGTTGTAAGCGCGTTGGAACGTTGGAAGACAAGGGAAGCTGGTTAACCATAACACCCCCACCCCCCCTGTTTTTTGTAAATGTTGCAGCTAAAGGGCTTAGCTCTGCCGTAAGTCTTTTGTTTGCAACACTTGCGGGGAAATCCATAAGTGTTGCAGCTAAAGGATTTACGGCAGTGGACTGTTGGCGAGAAGGTAACTGTGAAGGATGGAAGGATTCTGAAGAAGTTAGAAGGACTACCTGGCGGGCGAGCATGGTTCGCAGGCAAGTAGAATCGTGTCGACTCTAAATAGCAATTATACCATATCGGTACTATATGTCAATGATTATCTGCAAGTGGTTTGGATACTGAGAGATGAAAGGGTGTCGGCGAGAACTGGCACCTTGAAATTCGTAACAATGTCCCCCCCTTGCAACAAACAAAACCACAAGAGGCCACCCAGAGGCCGAAAGGACAAAGGCTGGCCCACCTGCCGAAATCCAAAGGGAAGCGGCACCCAGCGATGAACAGGCCTCGCTTGGCGAGCAGAGCGAGCGGATGCTAGGGTGATGTTGTGGTTGATCTCACTGATTCAACGGCGCTGCTGTCAAACCTGGATGTTCCCTACTCCAGTTTGCCGAAATACATGTCTTACGTGGACGAGGCTGGCCACTCGAGGACCCGCGGCGAGACTATCTGTGCATGGCGGGATTGCTTGCGACGGAAACCGCCTGGAAGGCGTTTGACGCTGAGTGGCGATCCGCCTGCGACGATGAGAGTCTAACGGAGCCGTTTCACATGAAGGATTTTGCTGCGTCCAAGGGCCAGTTCAAGGGCTGGACAGAGGAAAAACGGAGGCGGCTCCTTGGCAAGCTAATAGCGTCAATCAGAGACGCAAGGGGTGTGCCGATCGGCAGCGTAGTCTCCGTGAAAGACTTCAGGGGGTTTCAGCCACGTCTTCGAGCCAAGTTGAGGGACCCGCACTTCATGGCGTTTCAACCGCTGACGTACAACATTGCTGTCGCAGCCGGTATGGAAATGCCTCCGGGGCGAGTCACGATGATGTATGCGCACCATCCGGAGCATTCAGTGGGCCTGGCCAATACTGAAGCTTTGTGGAAAAGCCTGAGGAAGCACAACCCGATAATTGCGTGGTTCATGGAATCATATGTGTCTGGGGAGCCGACAGAGCACTCGCCATTGCAAGCCGCGGACCTTTGGGCGTATGAGCTTGGTCATCATTTCCAAGTCATCAGGCCTGCGCGGAAGACCCCGCGTTGGCCGTTCCAGCAATTTGTAGAAATGGGGTTGAACTATGGATTTACGCACGATTTCATCACGTACCAAGACAGGACCGGATTGAACGGTCTAGGTCTAATGTCGCGCGTACAGCGATGGAAAGAGATTTCACTTTACGCGCCGTGATCCGATTCCGTCGGGGCACCTGGCACGGCAGTCTAGTTGACAGTTACTTTGAGCCCTTCTATGCGACATGCTTTTTCGTTTCCAACCCATGTCAGAGAGGCGGTTCGCGAGCATGTTCGGCGCGCCGTCTCCGAAGTAAGCCCTGAGCGCTTCGCTCAGGAACCAGCGTATACGGCCGCGTTGCTGGCGCGATTGGAGGGCGCTGCGTACAGGCGAGCAGACGGTTCGGTTGAGTTTCGAGCAACAAATGTCAACTCGATTGGAAAAGGGGCCGCCGAGCGATGGTCTGGCGCGGACTTTGCTATCACTGCGGACATTCGCAAGGGCGATCTTAGCGTAACTAAGGCCATCCTGGTCCAGGCTAAGCTTGGCGGTTTAGAGGACCTCTCTCCGCCTGAGCGCAGGCGCTTGGTCGGCCAGATTCGCGAGATGCGGCACCTGACGCGCTCGCCGAAAGTACTCTTGGTTCGTGAGATCGACGGCCGGCGTGAACCCGAGGTAGCAAGCGGGGTACGCATCGCGGAAGAGTTACACACAGAGCCTCTCTCGTTGCCCGATTATTTTGTTAGACGGATCCTCACGACTTTCGACGGTGATACTCGCTCCATATTTGTGGCCGCTGTACAGGAAAGCTCGCTTAGATAGCTACGAGTGTTTGCCCGGATTCAATCAACTGCCTAATCTCTGGGCGGATGGAGCAGCGGTTCCTTGCCGTACGATTCACTTCGTGAACACATCGCCAAACATCGGGAGGCCGCTTCGGGGTACAAAGAGCAGGGCCGTGTCGATCTTTGCGCCGAAGCGGCGGCTGGCGAAGCGACGGTACGCGAAGCGAATGCCAGCCACCTCAACGAATTGGGTCGGCGCGGTCTGGTGCGTGTAGTTATTCATAAGAAATGCCCATCTGGAGGCAAAGCTTGAATCACCCCGCGAGCATCCCTCCATCCACCGCCAGGGATGCTCCGATGATGTAGGAGGCCTTGTCAGAGCCAATGAACACGATGGCATTTGCAATCTCTTCGGGCGTTCCCATGCGCTTGGTAGGAATGTGTGCCTCGAGGAAATTTGCTTTGTTTTCCGGCGTTTGCGCAAAGCGGTTGAACATCCCCGTTTCCGTCGGACCAGGGCCAACGATGTTGACACGAACGCCTGTTCCGGCGAGTTCGATAGCCGCAGACTTCGTGATGCCTTCGACGGCATGCTTGCTGCCGACATACACCGCTGCGGTCGGGCCGCCGACCTTGCCGTACGTAGACGAGATGTTGACGATGCTGCCTTTGCCTTGGCGAAGCATGGCACGAATCTCGTACTTCATGCACAGAAGTACACCAAGCACATTCGTGTCGAAGATGGCTTGATAGCTCTCGGGGGTTACATCGGCAGCCGAACCGGGAGTGCCGACGGTGCCAGCGTTATTGACGGCAATGTCGAGGCGACCGAAACGAGCGATGATCTTGTCGACGAGGTTCTTGACTTCCTCTTCATGCCGCACGTCGGTGCGCACAAATTCGGCCTCAGTGCCAAGGTTGCGCAGTTCAGTGGCTAGCTTCTGACCTTCATTGTCGTGTCGACC
>WNFB01001312.1_pt1 | contig 21110 bp, 18 predicted proteins | sample 5400501 | NCBI WGS metagenome assembly WNFB01 (sample SAMN13153341, study PRJNA577476) | soil metagenome | isolation source: 200 cm saprolite under Douglas fir tree site 2 hole 1 | place: USA:California | collected 2015-04-18 | reverse complement strand
ACGCACCCACCGCGTTGAAGTGATCCATGGCCCCATTATCATAGTCCTGAATATGGCACTTCCAGACGTGACAATAATCTGGGGATTGATCGATGATCGGCGTGAGGGTGATTGGCTGGTCAACTCCATTGACTTTGACCATGCCGCTGGTTACTCCATTGACGCCGGGAAATCTCCCAAAATAGTTATCAAAGGAATGGTTTTCCTTGATGATAAAGACAATGTGCTTGATAGGATTGGAACCGTTCGCGTGGGCTTTGGGCAGCGTATGAGGCATGAAACTCCAGGTAGTCCCAAGTACGCTCAGTACCAGGAATAGGCCGAACACTATCCTGATGCACAAGGAGGCCGGTAAGCATGCCTTCCCAGCAAGCCATTTGAATACTTTCATTCGCAATCTCCGATGTATGAGAACCCTGTTCCCACGCTGGCAGAACAGGGTTCTCATGGTGTAGGTGAAAAAGAGCGCATTTGCGCGTTACAACGGGTACAAAATGCTATATAAGAGATTTCATTCACTACACTATTCTGCTGTATGGAGTGTAGCAAGAACGATGGAATAGATATATCGTACAGTATGGATGGGGTAAAGAGGAATAGGTGAAATGCCTACGTATTTTTGACGTTGGACTTCAAGAGAGAGTTGATCCCTGGCTGCATTCTTCGTACACCTCTTGTTGGAGTACTTCTTGTGCCAGAAAGACAATGTCCCCTGGAAAAAGAAGGAAAGAAAATAGCTCATTTTGCTGATGCAGCCAGGTCTTTTTTCCAGTACACTACTAGCAGTGATGTGAGTCCTGGGAGGACAGAGAGCGACAAATCCTGCTTCGCTCTTCGTCAGTTGGAATGCACCAACTTTTCTATGCAGTCGATCTAAAACCATCTTAAAAAGGGAAAAATTCCTATGAAACATCTACAAAAAACCAATTTCTATGCGGCAGCCTCTTCTCTTCGTCTTCGTATGATCGGTCTTGTCGTGGTAAGTCTGCTGGTGATGTTCGCGTTTGTGGTGAGTGGGCACCTGGTTCCTTCAGCCAATGCTGCCTCGATCGCCGCGCACGCACCGGCGTCCCCGAACGCAGCCAGTTATCCCATCAAAGTCTTCTTCTCCCACTCTCCTGGGTCATTCAACGATTCCTCCGCCGTCTATGCGGTGGACCGCACGTCGCCAACCATCGCCGTGGGAACCTACTCGCTGCAACTCTTGATCGCTGGACCGACGCTCTCCGAACACCAGGCTGGCTACTTCACAGAGCTCAATACCATGCTCAGTGGCCCGTCGAATTGCTCGGCACCCTTGCCTGTTGGAGGCCCAGACTTCACCCTGACCTTGAACATGAGAGGCCTGCTTCCCCAAACCGGGACAGCAACCGTGCAATTCTGCCGTGACACCAACTCGGCAGGGATCGGGGCAGATGCACAGGTGACCGCGGAAATCGACGCGACACTCAAACAGTTCGCCAACATCAAGGACGTGGTGATTCTCACCAAGGATGGGCACTGCTTCGGTGATGGGAGCGGCAAGGATCTCTGTCTCCGCTAGTTCCAGGGAACTGCTTTTCAGTGAAGGTTCTCCTCTCTGCTTCAGCTATGTACTGTAGTGACCAATCAACTAATCCATACTCTCGCAATTTTTGAAAGTGAGCATTGGCACATCAGGCTCATCTAAGGCAAACAAAGAGTATTTTTGAGGCCATGCGTCTCATAATTGCTGTGAAGTTCGGACATAAAAAATGCTCAACCAAAAAGGTAGACTAAACTGGCTTTCTATGGTATCATGACCTTGTCATACTTTAAATATTCTTGGTCAGATCGTTCTTATAAGTAAGACAAAGTACAAGCAAATCACAACAGCGCAAAATATAGTGGCGACCCAGCCGCATTCGGGGAATGAGCAAGGCAGCAGTCGCCAGGATGATATAATTTATATACAGGCAATGAAGGAACGAGTAGGCCGCAGCAGCTTGTCACAGAGAGTCCGGGGTTGGTGTAACCGGATCAAGGTCGCGAGTTGAAAATCATTCCTGAGCCGCCAGCCGAACAACGAAGTAGACCTGGCCGGGGCCTTCCCGTTATCACGAAGGACTGTAATCCTCACTAAATGAGCGTTACAGTGAAACCAAGTGAGCCGCAATATCTCAAGACGGTGATAGAAAGTATCACCCTTTTGTAGCACGGCTAATAAGGGTGGTACCGCGGGAGTTCCTCTCGTCCCTGTCATGTCTGCTGGACGAGGGGATTTTTTTATGAGCGAGGAGAGCACAATCAACGATGAAAACAAAATTGCTCTATCACGAAAATAGCTTTACCTTTGAGTGCAGCGCCAAAATTGTCGCTGTTGAGGGTGACGAGGTGGCACTGGATGCGACGGTGTTTTTCCCCGGCGGCGGTGGACAAATGGCCGATCATGGCACAATCGCCTGGGACGACCGTCAAATTGAAGCCAGCGTGATTGCCATGAATAAGCGCGAGGACGTTGTCTGGCATACGCTCAGTTGCACGCCGCCTCCCCTGGGTACTGAGGTGGTGGGAACGATCGACTGGGATTTTCGCTATCGCATGATGCGCACCCACACGGCACTGCATATCCTTTGTGGAATGATCTGGAAAGAATTTGGCGTACAGGTAACGGGCGGGCAAATGTATCCAGACCGGGCACGCATGGATTTTGCCATGGAGAACCTGAATAAAGAGCGCATCGCCTATATCGAACAAAGAATTAATGAGGCAGTGGAGGCTGATTACCCGATCAAGGTGTATACGCTGCCACGGGAGAAGGCATTCGCTATACCCGACCTGGTACGCACCAAAATTAACCTGCTCCCACCAGAGATTGAAGAAGTACGCATCATAGAAATTGTAGGGCTTGATCTACAGGCCGACGGCGGCACGCATGTCAATCACACCAAAGAAGTGGGCGGCATTAAAATTACCAAAACGGAAAATAAGGGCAAGATCAACAAACGCCTGGAAATTATGTTAACCGACTAATGGACAGTCAAGCATCAAGCGAAAACATGAAATGTAGTGGCATCCCTAGCGGATGCCAGGCGGCGGACACCCTTGGGGGTGCCAGGCTGCAGGGCGACCACATCCTCATAGCACGAGGGTCGCAATTACAGAGGAGGCAGAAGTGCCAGTGAAATCAAGTGTATTCCGAGCGGTCACAGCGGCAGACCGGGTTGACTATCCCTTGCTTGAGGCTACCATCCAGAGGTGGTGGGATGAGCAAGGCGTGCTGAAGATGTACCTGAAGCGCAATGAACACAGCGACAGGCAATACTCATTCCTGGATGGTCCCATCACCGCGAACAACCCGATGGGCGTTCATCATGCCTGGGGACGCACCTACAAGGACCTGTACCAACGCTATAAGACCATGCAGGGGTATAAGCAACGCTACCAGAACGGCTTCGATTGCCAGGGTCTATGGGTTGAAGTCGAAGTTGAAAAGGAACTTGGCTTTAAAACTAAGCTCGATATCGAAGCCTATGGCATAGATGAGTTCGTGCAGCGTTGCAAAGAGCAAGTCTACACCTTTGCGAAACGCCAGACCGAGCAATCCATCCGCCTGGGTTACTGGATGGATTGGGGCAATGACTACTACACGCTTTCGGACGAGAACAACTATACAATCTGGTCTTTTCTCAAGCGGTGTCACGAGCGGGGCTTGATCTATAAGGGGCACGATGTCATGCCCTGGTGTCCACGCTGTGCCACCGGCATCTCCAACATGGAGATGGAATCGGAGGGCTACAAGGAGACCAGCCATCTGAGCCTGTATGTGCGCCTGCCACTGGTAGACCGCCCTGGCGAATACCTACTGGTGTGGACGACCACACCCTGGACGCTGGCGGCTAACGTAGCGGCAGCCGTCCATCCCGACCTGCCCTACGTCAAAGTACAGCAGGACGGCGAGTACTACTACCTAGCAGAAGAACTCCTGCCCGTATTGAAAGCTCTCAAGGGCCGCGACAAGGGCGACTACCACGTTGTCGAGCGACTCAAAGGCAGCGAAATGGTCGGTTGGGGCTATCGCGGCCCATTCGACGAACTGCCTGCCGCGCAGGGCGTTGTACACACCATCATCCCATGGAAAGAGGTAAGCGCGACAGAGGGTACCGGTATCGTGCATATCGCCCCAGGCTGCGGGCGCGAGGACTTTGCTCTCTCGAAGGAATTCAGCCTGGCGGTCGTTGCACCGGTAGACGAGTTCGGTGTCTACCTGAATGGCTATGACTGGCTGAGCGGGCAAAGCGCGGCTGAGGTAGGACAGCAGGTGGCCGATAATCTGGCCCAAAAAGGGCTGCTCTATCGCCCCCAGAACTACAAACACCGCTATCCGACCTGCTGGCGTTGTAAGACGGAACTGATCTTCCGCCTGGTAGATGAGTGGTTCATTTCCATGGACGAGTTGCGCTACGAGATCATGGACGTAGTGCGCCAGATCGAATGGATACCGGGGTTTGGCCTGGATCGCGAACTGGACTGGCTGCGCAATATGGATGATTGGATGATCTCCAAGAAACGCTACTGGGGGCTGGCTCTGCCAATCTATGATTGTCCACGGTGCGGCCATTTCGAGGTCATCGGCAGTAAGGATGAACTGGAAGAGCTGGCAGTCTCTGGTTGGGAAGAGTTCGAGGGTCATACGCCGCACCGTCCGTGGGTTGACGCGGTCAAAATCCGCTGTAGAAAGTGTCACGCGGAGGTCTCGCGCATCAAAGATGTGGGCAACCCCTGGCTTGATGCCGGCATCGTGCCTTTCTCTACATTGCACTATCGCACAAACCACGAGTACTGGCAGCGGTGGTTCCCGGCTGACTTTGTCACCGAGTCCTTCCCCGGCCAGTTCAAAAACTGGTTCTACTCGATGCTGGTGATGAGCACTGTGTTGGAGGACACGGCACCATTTAAGACGCTCTTTGGCTATGCCACGCTGATGGCCGAAGATGGCACCTCCATGCACAAGTCGAAGGGCAATATGATCGTCTTCGATGACGCTGCCGAACGGGTCGGTTCGGATACCATGCGCTGGCTCTTTGCCAACCATGTACCGGAACAGAATCTCAACTTCCCACGTATCCCCACGGAAGAGGATATGGAGAAGTCGGCACAGACAGGCCTGCCTGTGCGACTCAGCGAAAAGTGGATGCTGGTACGCCGCACGCTGGACAAGGTCTGGAATGTCTATGGCTTCTTCGTCAGCTACGCCAACATCGACCGGTTCGATCCAACCCGGCACCAGTTGCCGGTGGCGCAACGCAGCGAACTTGACCGCTGGATCCTCTCCGAGTTGCAACAGACCATCAAAGAGGTCACAGAGGGACTGGAACAGTATGACACGGTGAAACCGACGGAGGCACTACAGGACTTCCTGGATGATCTTTCCAACTGGTACTTGCGGCGCAGTCGCGAGCGCATATGGAAATCGGAGCTAGACAATGACAAAGTGGCGGCCTACCTCACGCTCTACGAGTGCCTGACGACACTTGTCACCTTGCTCTCTCCCTTCATACCCTTCATGACGGAAGAGCTCTACCAGAACCTGGTGCGCAGCGTCAACGAGAACGCCCCATTGAGCGTACACCTGTGCGACTGGCCCGGTGTACACGAGGAACTCGTTGACGAACAGTTGACGAGTGAGACGCACCTGGTTATGCGCATTGTTGGCCTTGGCCGCTCAGCCCGCGAGAAGGCGCAGATTCGGGTGCGCCAACCCCTGAACGCCCTTTACGTGCGCGTGCCTAGCCTTGCCGAGGAAGAGGCTCTGTATCGCCTCAGCGAGCAGGTGCTCGAAGAGTTGAACATCAAAAGCCTGCAATTGATCAGTAATGAGAGCGATATGCTGGCCTATACCTTGAAACCCCAGGTAAAAGTGCTTGGGCCCAAGTATGGTCCCCTGGTACAGAAAATCCTGGCCAGGTTCAAGGCACTGGACGCACACGGCACGCAGGAAGCGGCCAAACTGCTCAACGATAGCGGCTCGCTCAACTTCACCATCGAGGGACAGCAGGTCAAGCTTACCCTGGACGAAGTCGAGGTCGTTGCAACGGCGCGTCCCGGCTTCGTGACCGCCGAGGAGCGCGGCTATATCGTCGCCCTGGAAACGACGATCACGCCGCAATTGAGGGAAGAGGGCCTGGTGCGCGACCTGACCCATTTTGTGCAGGACATGCGGAAAAAAGCGGGTTTCAGCATCGAAGACCACATCGGCCTGGCTCTCTACACCGGTGTAGAGCTGGCTCAGATGCTCCAGCACTACGGCCAGGTTCTCTGTTCCGAGACTCTTGCCGACAACCTGCTCATCTCCATCGACCATAAGAATACACCTTCATTTGGCGAGGTCTACCGCGAAACGATTTCGCCGACCTCTTTAAAGAAATTGGAAGGCTACACAGCCGAGGTGGTGTTAGGGAAAATGTAGGAAAACCCATCTGGCAAAATGAAATAGCTCATGCGATGCATGAGCTATTTCCATATCGCCTTACTGCTATGCCCTTGCTTTAATAGTGGTTGATGCAAGAAGTTCAAGAATTCTTCTCTGCACTTCAAGACACATCGTGGAAAAGATATTCGTTGAAATCACAGACAGGGCGATAGCCTATTTTTTGATAGATGCTGTTTGAGGTGGGGTTCGATAGATCGGTAAAGAGGCTACACCACTTCCAGCCGCTCGCGAGCAACAACTGACTTAGAGCGGCGACACAGTTCGAGGCATATCCCCTCTCCCGGTTTTCAGGTGGAGTATAGACGAGACTGACACTGATACCATTGGAAATTGGACGCGTTTTGGCCGCCATGGTCACGACCTGTCGATCAGGCAGCTCCCACAGGTAGATTTCTCGATCCCCAATTCTCCTTCTGGCCTCCTGGTGAGCCCGCACCGGTTCTTCTTCGTGTAGAGCTTCTTGCGCAAAAGCAGCAGTCCAGCGTGTGACGAGTTCAAGGTCTTCGCCGGTCGCGAGCCGCAGTGCGCCTGGCACAGGACTGGGAGGAATGACCTGGCAGAGTTCAAAGACGCGCTGACGTACACCTTCCCTGTACGGCTTACCAGTCAGCTTTTCCCAAATCTGTGCAAATGCTTCAGCCGTTGGCGCTGGTCCCAGCACACCGGGAACACGCAGTTGATCCTTTAGCAATTGCCGCACAACCAGTTCAACTGCTGCATGATCATCAACCGCGATAAAGGCAAGGACGAGGTTGTAGGGAGGAGTCATGCAAGCGGCAAAGAGCAGTTGGTGCTCATCTTCAACAGTCACGAGGTAAGGAGGCGTCGTCGTTCTTTCTGGGAAATTGCATAAGCGAAAACAGATGCCAAGCATTAGACTATTGCAGGCTTCTTGCTTTTCCAACGTTGACTGGACCTTCAAGAGAAAAGCTTGGGCATTCTGATAGGTACTGAGGAGCATGCTGACCTCGCTTGCTATGTCTGTTGCTGTTATTGTCTTCGACAGTATATCAGCAAGTAACGCCCAAGACAATGCTCCATAATCCGTATTCACCCTGGGTATGCTTGCGCTTTTTGCAGACAACAAGGCGAGGACAATCTCAATCAGGCGGAGAATCTAAAGATGAGTATTCTGGTAGGGGTGGAGGGCGCAGAGGAACAGGTGAGGACTGGATAATGGTGGTCGTCGTCGAGCCATACAGGAGGAAGCTGTCGAGTAGCCGGTCAAGCTGATCTATGGCTGGGATGTGAACCTTGAGAACGAAGCAATCTTCACCGGTGACGCGGTGACATTCAACGACTTCGGGTATCTGCTGGGCCAGTTCCGCAATCCTGGGAAGTTGCCCTGGATTAGGCCGGATGCGAATGTAAGCAGCGATAGGCAGCCCCAGTGCTGCCGGATTCAGGTCCAGGCAATATCCTCGAATCACTCCGGCTTCCTCCAGACGGCGCACTCGTTCAGTTACGGCAGGCGACGACATCCCCACCCGGCGGCCAAGTTCAGACATGGTCAATCGGGGATCGCGCTGAAGTTCTTCCAGCAGTCGTATATTGACCGGATCAATCTCCCCATGGAAAGATGTATAAGTAAAAATCCGCTTTTTCCTTAAATCTTGAGCCATATATCTTTTATCTCCTCAAGTTTGCCATGTATTTCCGTCCTTTCCTATTGTACCATATAGGAGTGTGAAATCAACGGTAGGAGACGATATGGTTCAATTGAGAAAAGCGGATGTGACTACCAGGATCCCACCACATCTGTTCTTTTTGGTGAGCGCCATCTTCCACTACCTGGGACCTGCATTTGCGGTGCTCCTCTTCTCCAGTGTCTCGGTGCTTGGTGTGGCCTGGTTCCGCATCGCGAGCGCAGCGGTCGTCTTTGCCGTGTGGCGTCGGTCATGGCGCATCTTTGCCGGAACATCCTGGGCGCAACGGCGCATTCTGCTCGCGCTGGGAATCGTGCTCGGCCTGATGAACGCGTGCTTCTATCTCGCGATCTCGCGCCTCCCCTTAGGAACCGTTGGGGCCATCGAGTTCCTTGGTCCCATTACATTGGCAGCGCTCGGTGTACGGACTCGACGAAACATTGCCGCGTTGCTGCTGGTAGCGGGAGGTGGATGGATACTGACGGATGTTCGATTCGTCGGGCAGCCACTTGGGTTCTTGTTTGCCTTTGCCAACTGTGCCTTCTTCATGCTGTACGTGGTGCTCGGTCATCGTATTGCTCAGAATGGTGGCACTGCCGGTATCGACCGGCTTGGGGCAGCGATGCTCATCGCGTTGTTGACCATCACCCCGATCGGGTTCACCGGCGCCTTGCCGGCGATGACGCAGCCAGTGCTCCTCCTCGCAGGTATCGGTGTAGGCATCTGCTCTTCGGTCATCCCTTACGTGTGCGATCAACTGGCAATGGCGCGGTTGCCCCGTGCGACGTTTGCACTCTTGCTCTCCTTACTGCCAGCATCGGCTGCTATCATCGGGCTGGTTGTTCTCCACCAGGTTCCGACAATCATTGAAATCGCAGGTATCCTCCTCGTCGCAGGTGGAGTAGCCCTCCATCAAGAACCAGAAAGCTCATTGAGAGAGAAGAAGAAGGAAGATGACAGAAAAACCACTTAGCCTTTCAACGAAGGTGCCCTGCGTATATAGGGATTCAACGTTGCCAGCAGAGCCAGCATCACCATGCAGAGCGAAGCGATCAGGATCGTGTAGAGTGTCCCAACACTTTGGATGAGAACTCCGGTTAGTGCCATACCGAGGGGGCGGAGACTGTAGGAGATGAGGCGAAAGGCGCTGTTTACCCGCCCCTGGAACTCATCGGGAATCAGGGCCAGGCGGTAACTGTACTGGATAACGTTGTAGTTCGAGTCCACTAAGCTGCCACTAGCCCAGATGATGCTCAAGAGCAGCGGGGACACAGCCACAGCAAGCAGCAGCCAGGTCAATGTGTACAGCCACCACAAGCCGCTGATCGCCTGACCGAAGCTAAAGCGTTTCTGCACCCAGGGAGCCACGAATGCGCCCAGGATACTTGTTGCCCCACCAACAGCGAAGATAACACCAATTGCCGCGGGAGATAGATGCTGTTGCTGAGCCAGGACAATCACGAGTAACCCGATACCCCAGCCAACAAAGCTCAAACCACTGTTGAGGAAGGCCATGGAACGCAGAATTGGCTGCCTCCACAACCACTTCATCCCTTCAAGCACCTCTCCCAACAGGTGCCCTGGTGCGCGGACCCGTTCTTGTTGAAAACGGATGTTAATCAAGCAGAGAGAAAGGGTAGAGACGAGATAAGAAATCGCGTCAGTGAGAAAAGGGAGCAGGCGTCCAAGGCTATACAGGACGCCGCCAAGGGGCGGGCCAAGCAATTGGGTGACGCCAAAGGTGACTTGATTTTGCGAAGTAGCGTTGGGTAATTGCTCTCTTGAGACCACGTAGGTCAGGCTGGCCGTCTCCGCCAGGTCGAAAAAGACAAAAAGCGTGCCCTCAATGAGCGAGACCAGGTAGAGCTGAAGGATGGTCACATGACCAAAGATAAAGGCGAGGGGAATACTACCCAGACTCAGTGCTCGTCCTGCATCACAGACAATCATCACGAGTTTGCGGTTCCAGCGGTCGATCAACGCGCCCCCTGGAAGGGTGAAGATGAAGTAGGGCACGGTACGCAGCGCACCGACTAAACCAGCCTGAGCCGGAGAGTGTGTCAATGCCAGCACCAGCAGCGGAAATGCCATCTGCGAGATACCAGAGCCAACCGAGGAAACCGTCTGCCCGCTCCAGAGCAGCAGATAGTTACGATTTCGCCACAGGGCTGGGAGGCGTCGCTGTGTCCAGCGTTCCGTCTTTGGTTCATCAACGTTGGTGGGCTTCATGACGCCTCCTGGCGAAGCAGAGGAAGTTCAGCCATTCGTTTGATGAGTTTGAGTCGATTGACATGGCCCTCGACCATCCCAATGGCGCTCATCTACACTACTCGCGTCCAAAGTTCTCTTTCATCCAGGCGGCGAGCGCGTCATCTAGCGCCTTGCAGGCGCTATCAAGGGTGGTATACACCATGCTCCCTTCCCAGACCATCCCTCCGCCATCCAAGGCCCGGATGAAAGAGCGATTATAGTCGTCATAGCCGATTTCGATCCAACCATGGGTCGTGACCCACTCCGTCAGGTGCGGGAACGCCTCGTCCACAGACCGGGCCATAGGCTGCTCTCCTTGGGTGTCGTGAATTTCGCGCGATATAGGTGCTGATAGCGGCAGCGTCCCAGGATTATTCACTTTCCAGAAGGGATCTTCTGTGATGTGTTTTGTCGCTCCTGCGTCCGTCGCTGGCTCAATAGAGTTCAAAGAAATGATCTGTGCCCAAGGTGGGAATGAGTAACCGGGCCAACTTTGCCACCGGTCCCGTTTGCCCCAGTTCCAACCAGCCATCGATACTCCCCCGGTAGCACATCCGCTGCGCGCCGAACCGCCGCCGAGCCGGATCGAGGAGGATGAAGCGCAACACCGGCATATAGCGGGCGTAGTGCTCCTCCTCGGCCTGCAACCCCTCGGCGAGGCCCGGACTCGACAGGCCGGCCGTATGCAGCACACTGAGCACAGTATCGTAATCGAGGCCGACTTGCTCGTAGATCTCGATCCGGTCGTGCTTGACTGCGACGCGGTACCGGCGCACCTCGGGATGCTGCCGCACCGCCGCCTCGATGGCCGTCACCTCCTCTGGCTGGATCAGTGAGGGGCGGTCTTTGACCAGGGAGACCACGCCGTTGACGCTCTCGCTGATCGTGAATCCGGGTGGGAGTTCCGTGACCGGTTCACCTTGACCCTGGCCAGCGCGACCAAAGTAATAGCGTGGCTTGCCGGTCTTGGTCTGTCCCCGGTACAGCGTGTACGTCAGTCCTTTGCGATTGGTGTAGCTGACCGGCATCCTGGCCCTCCTGGTACTGCCCTCAACACGGCGGTGCTGAGCAGCAGGCCTCTCCTCATGATACGGCTGAGCGACGGAGAGGCCTCGGCACGACAGCGCCATCTATCGCTCAAGAAATCGCGCCATTTATTGATCAAAGTGACACCGAAAGAATATCATGATTTGGGCCTCTTGTCGAATGTCCGCTACACTTTTCTTCTGTAATCAGGGGCTAAAAGGCTGGTAGAGCCACATTAATATGCTATACTTTCGGTGAAAACACATTCCCCCTGGAGAAATACAGGGGGGGGCATCATGTAGCGTTGCATCTTCTGTATGTCGCAGTGAACCATTGCTCTTTCAAGAAAGAGGACGATGATGGACGTACCACCGAAAACTGTACTCTGCATTACCAGTTATGAGAAGGGGCAAGAGTTTATCAGTGAATGCAAGCGGCAAGGGTATTATGTGATCTTGTTGTCCGAGACAGCACTGGAACACGCCAATTGGCCCCGCGAGAGCATCGATGAAGTGTTTTATATGCCCGATCTATCTAAAGTGGACGATGTGATTCGTGGTGTCAGCTTCCTTGCCCGCACGCGCTTTATTGATCTCATCGTCGCTCTGGATGATTATGACGTGCTGGCCGCAGCAGCCTTACGCGAACATTTGCGGCTGCCTGGCATGGGTGATACTACGGTCCGGTACTTTCGTGACAAATTGGCCATGCGCCTCAAGGCACAGGAGCACGGTATACCCGTGCCAGACTTTATTCACGTTCTGAACTATGACAAGATCCATGAGTACATGGCACGCATACCACCACCATGGATGTACAAGCCACGCTCCGAGGCCTCTACGATTGGCATCGCCAAAATCAATACCCCGGAAGAGTTCTGGTCACGCCTGGACACGTTCGGTGATCAGCAATCCTTCTACCTGTTAGAACGCTATATTCCCGGCGAGGTATATCATGTCGATTCGTTAGTCGTTGATCGTAAGGTCATCTTTGCTGAGGCCCATCAGTACGGGCATCCGCCGCTGGATGTATTTCACGGAGGCGGCATGTTCACCACCCGCACACTTCTCCGCGGGTGCGAGGATGAGCAAATCTTGAAGGGACTGAGCCAACAAGTCATCAGCTCATTTGGGCTGGTGCGCGGTGTAACCCACATGGAATTCATCAAAGGGCGCGACGATGGCATCTTCTACTTTCTCGAAACCGCGGCTCGCGTGGGTGGCGCCAATATCGTGAATGTGATCGAGGCGGCCACGGGCCTCAACTTATGGCGCGAGTGGGCCAGGATTGAGACCGCTACCGGAGAGCAGCCGTACCAACTGCCAGAGCACCAGCAAAACTATGCGGGCATCATCGTCACGCTCGCCCGCCAGGAGCACCCTGACACATCAGCATACCAGGACCCCGAGATTGTCTGGCGGATGAACATGCGCCATCATGCAGGTCTGGTCATGACGGCGAAAGACCCCGAACGTGTGAAGTTCTTGCTTGACGAATACAGTCAGCGCTTCGTACACGATTTCTACGCTACGTTACCACCCCTGGAAACCCGACCTCCCAGTCGTGAAACATAGCAACAATTTGATGCTCTTATCTCACCAGGCCCTTGCGGCGCATCTGCTCCAGGTCAAATTCAGCTGGAGCCAATGGACTAATCTTCGCCTCGGCACAGGCCCAGCCGATCAGGGCGAAGCCGAGGTGGAGTCCCTGTACGAGCGTGGATGGCTGGTGGGCTGAGAGCAGGCTTAAACAGTCCTGACGCTGCTCTATCGCCTTCCCTTCACTGTACTGCTCATGATACCCACTCAAGATAGAGGCATGGGGCATAAAATCGTCATAGCGCATATTGTCGGTGGCTGCCAGCAGCAGCAGCCAGTACCCCACCTGGCTTGCCTCTAAGATCGTATCCTCTTCCCTGTTAGAGTGAAGATGCTCGCCGCTCTGTACCTCGGCCAGTTCCTGCAACTCGTCGGCCAGCCGCGGCACCAGGTAACTATGGCTGCGTTCTTGCAACAGGCGCGACGTGTTGGACTCCTCACTCATATCATTGTCACGCAGATAGAGGTACACCCCGTACAACTGGCGCATCTCAGTCTCTAACTTCTGCTGGTCTTCTGCCGAAAGTGTATATCTACAGGCTATAGGAAAGCCTTCTTCAACGACAGGTGATTGCTCTTGAATCTTCCCATAGACGATCTGCGGGTCAAACATGCGTTCCGCCACCGTTTGATAGCTATCATCCGGCAACATGCGCCGGTAATAGCAACTGCGATAGCCTTTATGACAGGCAGCACCGCCATGCTGTACCACCTTGATCAACAAGCTGTTCTCTTCACAATTGGCGTAGATAGCGCGCACTTCCTGTACATTGCCCGATTGTTCACCCTTACGCCAGACCCTGTTGCGTGAGCGACTAAAAAAGTGGGTATAGCCAGTCTGGCGAGTCAGGTAGAGTGCTTCCTGGTTCATGAAAGCCACCATCAACACCTCTTGTGTGGCTTCATCCTGTATCACAACCGGAAGTAGTCCCTGGCGATCAAAATTCGGCATGGTTCGCTTTCTCCTTTCCTACTTTTGTAAAGCTGCTTCATAGGTCATCTCATCGTATCCCACACTGGCTTTTTCCCAGCTTTGACAGCAGCTTTGACAGCAAAACGTTACCCCGGCCCTCTCAGGAACGTATTGACCTTCTCCATTGCCTCCTTTTGCATGGTTGGAAGGACGTGGCTGTACGTGTTCAGAGTCATGCTGATCGTACTGTGGCCCAGGATTTCCTGGACGATCTTGGGATGCACCCCCATACCCAGGAGAAGCATTGTGGCACTGTGCCGCAGGTCGTGAAACCTGATGGGCGGAAGTCCCGCCTTCTTGAGTACTGCCCGAAAGTTCTTTTGGACACTGCTTGTTGGTTTGAGGCCGAGCAACTCGCCGAGCCGCATACCTGTGGCGAGGGCGAGGATGTAGAGTGCTTTCTTTTACGCCCTTCGAGTGAGATGCTGGCTGTCCATCTGCCGTCTTTGCGTTGGTAGATAGAACCTTCACCGTGCCCACGTCGTTTTGCCACGTTAATCCTCTCTCTAGAGCTATGATTACAACAGATGTTCGACACGAATATAGTATCACATGAGATTGCTTGAAAAAACCCTGAGGGTTGTAAACGCTTCCCGAAGATTGAGCCAGATGCTACTCTGAAATCATTGGCCGCTTCTTTCAGCGAGCTCGCATCAGACAGGCAATGACTGCACAACAAGCGGTCATTGTTTTGCGATAGCAGCCAGCTCACTTTCCCAATGGCGTTCACAGGCTCTTGCGTGGCTCCGAATTTTGATTACTGGCAAATTAGGCATTTGAAAGAGATAGCACAAAAGAATGAGAAACCGCTGATAGACACGATAATGGATAGCAGTACTCTCAAGCAGATCGGTATCTCGCAGGAACAAGTAGAAGCTGTCCAGCAGCATCTGGAGATCATTCAAAAATTCGACCCAGAGAGTCGTTTTGCTGAAGTATGGCAAGCTATTAGCGATCTACAAGATAGCTCTCTTACTATAGAAGCAACCGGGCAGCAACAACAAGAAGAACTTGAGGAAGTGCTGGACGAGTTCAGAGATGTCTCAGTAGCACAAGCCCTAGACCATATCAATAGTCATATAGCGTTTTTGGAAGAACGTCGTACATACCTGGTAAATTAACTGAAGGGTGGACAGATTTTGCACTGAAGGGTGGGAATTTGATCCGAATCATGGGAATTGACGCTTCGATGCCTGGGAAATCCGCTCCACATCTGGCTTCTTCCATTGATACCTTGTAAATTGGCGTTCTTCATCGTAGGCTGTCTGACTGTGAGATGTATGTCAACCCCAAATCTGTGCTAGACCCAGTTTTCGATGGTCAAGAACACCTATTCTTACGCTCCCAATCAAGCCACGTATCTACGACACCTGGGAGATCGGATATCCCAAGGAGTGGTTTGCCGCGTGATGAACGGGCTACGCCAAGCTTCCAGGCGACCACGCGCACATCACCAATAATGCTGAATGCTGCTACAGCTTGTTCGTCGTGTCGGGTGAAAGGCCGCACTCTTCGGTAGCCGTCCAGCCATGCTTCAAAGGACGCTTTTGAAGATCTCAAGACGCCACACGGTTCGATGGAACGCCAACAGGCTCCCGCACTGTCGAAATCGAATACGGTCATGCTCTCGCCATGACGATGCACATTGTCGAGCGTGAGGTCCATATGACAGATTCCGCGATCCAATGCGGGATTGGCGATGACCTGTTTCAAGCGTTCACCTAAAGCCACTGCCTGCTTCCACCTCTTGGCTTCACTCAGGTGCATGTTCATCCGGTGGAGCTGTTCGTCGATGAGGGTGTGAGCATCATAGCTCTCACGCGGGAACGAGGAAGTAAAGGTGTCTGCCGCTTGATGGATTTGAGCGGCCACTTTCCCGAGGTGCGTGTAGGTGTCTCGCTCTGGTGTCGGCTTTTCACCGGGTGCCCATTCAAAGAGGACAGCCACACGATCTCGCCCGTTTACACGCAATGACTCCACATATCCATGCTTGCCACGTACGGGTTTTGCTACTGGCGCACCATTTCGCATGAGATGGATGATGAGGTCTACCTCCCATTGGACTTCAGCTGTTGTCCGTTGAAGATGGTACAGTTTGAGGGCAAATCGACCTGTCGGCGTGGTGACTGCAATCACATCATTTGTAGGTGTGTTGAGAGGTTCGCATAGGACGGAGCTCAGGCCAAAATGGTTTTCAATGGGTTGTTCAAGATTCATGTGTCGCCCATTCTTGTTATCCTTCGGACAGAGTTGGGAGCCTACTCAGTCCCAATAGTGAACACACGCGCATGGACCGAGCGTCGCAGGAGGGAAACCGATGGTGCTACCTTCTGTCGGTTGAGCCAATAGGTATGTGCATCACAAGCCGAGTAAGAGTGGAGAGATTCCTTTCTTGGGAGACGCCTCTTGACGAGTGAACACGATCTGTTGCCGAATACCTCCCAGAGGTTTCACCCCGTGCTCGGCTCCGTCGGTCTTTCTGCACCAACAGGGTCCCAGCTCGTTTGTCCCTTGACCCATCGAGGCATGGTATTGGGCGTCTGGATTTTGCGTCGATCGTGAGAGGGGAACCGAAGCACGCCCTTGTGCGGAGTGAGCGAACGTGTCCTGGCACAGTCAGGACATTCAACCAGAGACACTCCACTGTCGGCAAACCGTTTGAGGTCGATGGAAACCACCTTGGAAAACGTGCATTTGGGTGTTTTGACTGTTTGCACCTGTTCTCCCACCGTTACTACCGTTTCCGTCGTGTTCTGCTGCCTGAGGGCCTGCACAACTTCCTGTTCTGGTTCCGTCCCGCTCCCATTCCCTTGCTCTGTGGACTCCGATGGAGGGGCGTCTAGGCTTGGTCCTGCTCCATCAATGATCCGAAACGTATCACGGCGCAGCACAAGGAGTGAAGCGGCTTTCTCTAGTGTCTCGGCCCGCACATCGGTTTCCCCGGCAGCATACGACCATTCCAGGGCAGTCGTGACGAGCTTCATCAGATAATCCATCGTCACGCGGCCAGATCTAGTGGGATCGAGGACCGGCTGCGTGAGCCAGGTGTAGATGGAGCCTCCCCACCGGCGCAAGTTGAGCTGCGGAAAGAGTTCACGGTACACCGTTTCCAGAGTCGCCAGGATCTCCCGCACCTCTTCGCTGGTGTGGCCTGCAATCCGGCAGAACGGTTCCAGTTTGTCGAGGCGACGGCGAAATTGCAGCCACATAGTATCAGGCTGATCCAGGGTTTCCTTGAGCGGGATCGTGTCCCCGCGCCCCGCAGCAACTAGGCACAACCCAAGCGGATGATCGTACTGTAAACGCCCCTGGTCCGTCAGTTCCTTAATGAACATCAGGTGCTCAGAGAGAGATCATGCGCATCATCCACAATCAGACATTGGGTCCCAAACTGGTGAAGATGCCCCATGAGTTTGGGCTTTCGGTCGCTCCACCGCCCTCGCAGTGGCAGGCCAAGTGCCGTAAAGAGTTGATTGCCCAGAGCCATTTCCTCTTCATTGTTTTTCGGAGCCACAACCGCCAAGATCGCACGGGAGCCAGCCGTTCGGATCATGTCGCGAATGCCCATCGTCTTGCCCGCACCCGGATCAGCAACAATGACATGCCAGGAACGCTTGTGCCAGGCGGAACGCAGCATCGCTTGAAAACGTTTTTCGAATGCGGTTTCGACAAAAATTTCCTTGCGAAAGATGGGGTGGGTCATGGCAGCGGCTCCTCTCGGAACGTGCGAACGGCTAAGGCACGGACGGGACGGTCAGGGTCGGCATCCGGGACGGCAGGCGGGAGTGTTGCGACTTTAGGTTTCTTGGCCTCGACACTCGCTAATCGCTCAAGCACTTCGGCTGGATGAATGTCTTCCCTTTGGCGATCCCATTGACGGCTTTGCTCACTTGCTCGAATCTGCGCACCTCGGCGTTTGCGCGCGTGTGCTGCCTCGTCCTGGATGCGGGCGCGGACCTCTCGCCCTTGCTCGCGGGCGACCCGAGCCATCATCTCGTCGTGTTTGCGCATGGCTCTGGCTTCCCATTCACTGACGCGACCTCCCATGAACTGGGGACAGTAGGCTTCTCCGACGTAGCTGCCTTCGACGAAGATGTAGAGCACGCCCACGTCCCTCCTGTCGTAATACACCTCGAACTCGCGACCTTGGAGCCGACTGAGGAGGCCAGGGCAGACATACCAGCGGCCATGAAAGGAGAGCCTGTTTCCTGAAGAGGTGCGATAGCCATGATGAGGGGTTTTGCGATTGACGGCTTTCATTAACAACAGTTTGAGATCATCGGGAGACCCTAGATACGGTGGCACCCCGCTCTGCGCCACCGCCTGTTCCCACAGCACACAGCGGCGTTGCCGTCGAAGTTCGTCCCAGGCTTGTTGATAATCATCAACGACCGCCTGATAGAAACAGCGCTCCAGTTCTTCCAGGGTCATGCCTCCCGTTTGGGCAGACGTTTCTGCGTCATGCACGCCATAGCTCGTGTTGGGCAAGCGCCGTTCAAAACGTTGGGTCATCCAGCGAAAGAGCGATTCGACGGTCCCTTTCGCTGATGGGCAATACGGGGGCGCTTGTTCGGTAATGATCTGTAAACGATCCACTAAGACCTGCCGTGCTCGCTCCGAGGTGAAGATCTTGCCTCGGTCATGAAAGACGATGGCTGGTTTGCCAAAGCACGGCCAGGCATGCTGGCATCCGGCGAGGCCGACCAGGCGATCTTTGGGCTCCAGTGTTTGCTTTAAGAGGCGCATATAATCCTCCTCCTTGAGTGGCCCCAAAGCCAGGACCGCGCCGAGGATGGCCGCCGTTTTGACACACACCAGTACCGCAGCATGCACACGGCTGGCAACCGTCGTCCCATCGGGGGTGACGACGTACAGTTCCATCGTGTGCTCATCGACCTGGGTGAGCAGCGCCGGTGCAGGAATAGAGAGCACAAATGATTGGGCAGACTCGCGTTCACGAGGAACTGATTTGGCCCCTTCGCGCATGGCCACCAGTTCCGGCTCACTTTTGAGTCGATGCACCTCCTTGCGCACCTGGGCATAGGAGGGAAGTTTGACCGGCTTGCCTGTTTCCTCCGACAAGCGCGTCGCCACTTGCCGCATCTCGGTATGCTCAGAGATCGCGGTCATGGACAAACGTGTGGGCAGCAGATACAGCCGACGGATGCACTCCTGGAAGGCGGGATGCATGGCCGTCTTTCGGGCGTAGCTGCCATAGGGCACACAAGCGATCTGACCCATCTCTCGGGTTCGCTTGACCAGGCGCGAAAGCGTTGAGCGTGGGATGCCTGCGTCTTTCGCGACCTGGGTTTGAGGTGCCCCGGCAAGCACCTGCTCCACGGCCCGCAGATGCCGGTGAAATTGCTCCCATTGCGCGCTCTGCAGGGTGGAGGCATCAAAGGTCGGACCCCGAACCACGGTTCGAGGTTCGGGCGAGGCTTTTGCCTCTGAGACTTTCGGTTCAGGTAGCAGCGTGTCAGGGAGAGAATCAGGGACAAGAGACACAGCATCAGGTGAGAGCAAAGCCAGGGGAAGTTTGCGATCAAGAGTGAACCTCTCCAGATCGACCAACAGATGTCCATCTGCCGCAGCGTCGGCCACCACCTTCCAGATCGCCGCTTCCACCAGAGTTGCAGGCCATCGGTGTCCAAGTCGGCTCTCGACCTCTTCGACACTGGCGACTTCTCCCCAGGGCCAGACCTGCTGCAAAGCGGTAGCAATTTCGGCAAAGACCGGAAAGCTCTTTCGTCGGGCATGCAAGAAGACCAGGTTGTAGTGGCGAGGTCTTGTGAGTGTCCGCTCCGTAGCAATCCAGTAAACGCCGAGCTTTATGCGCGTGAGGCGACGGGCTGCCTCTGCCTTCGCGAGGTTACGATCTTGCCGTTTGTCGTCCTCCATGCCTGCTTCAGCGATGAACAGCTTCCCATTCGTCAAGGTGCCCACGACATCGGGCAGATACTCGTGGGGTTTGCCCTCAAACGTGTACCCAATGGCAAAAGGGGCATCCTTCGGGGTAGGCAGTCGGTAGGTGGCCGCGAACGAAGGACCAATGTCGCCACGGGCGTAGCAGGCGACCTGGGGATGGTATTCGAGGTACAAAAGGAGACGCTCTTCGAGTTGGCTACAGAACGGCTGGCGGATAGGGGAATCCGTGCCCGCCTTCAGACTGGGAATCCACCCTGAAATGGAGCGACCTGCAATTTTGAACAGATCAATACCATCAACATGAGGTAGCACCATCGATATCCCTCCTGCACGAGTGGTAAATGACGTGTACCATTGGAGTTTATCTGCGGGCCGCCTGTCTCTTGTACTTGCTCACCGCCAGGTCATATGCCTCCGCTAAGAGCTGCCGCACGTTCGTTTCAAACGTCTCGTCACTGGGGTTGAGCACGCACACCCAGTACATTCGGCCATACACCGGGTGAGGCATTACCTGATCCAGGGCGGTGAAGTCGTAGCCACTCGCGTTCTCGAAGCTTCTCGCCGCGCTGTCTCTATCGGAAGGGAGTGAGGACGAGCCTTCGAGCGAGCGAAACGTCTGCTTACCGATGCCGATGTTCAAGCGAAAGATTGACGGGCGATTGAGATTGGAGAACTGGTCATAGAGATCGCTCGTCACCAGCGTCACAAACGGAAACCGGTGATCTGGCGGAACATGCTTATCCGGGTTGTAGAAGAAGAAGCTGTTGCCCGAATCGGTCACAACATCCACGCCCTCACATGTCTTGGTGATGTACTGGCTGATCTCAGCTTCGTTCACAAGTAGTGATCCTTTCCTGACTGGCCTTGCTCAGCGTCAACAATTTACAACTCTAGGAAAAGTATACCTGATGGGGAGCGGTTTTTCCAGGCAATGAAGCGTCAATTCCCATGATTCAGATCAAATTCCCACCCTTCAGTGCAAAATCTGTCCACCCTTCAGTTAATTTACCACCAATGGCCCCAAACCATCCCGCACCGCGCGCCGCTTCCCGCTGTTCGAAGACGTGACAGACCCACGAGAACGTCGGCTGGCAATCATTAAACTGCATGCCGAAGGCTGGACATCCACCTCAATTGCTGGCTATCTGGGTACGTCCCGGCAGACGGTCCATACGACTCTCAAGCGATGGATAGAAGAGCAGTTCGCCGGGCTTCCTGACAAATCCAGTCGGCCTCACCAG
>WNFB01001311.1_pt1 | contig 21113 bp, 18 predicted proteins | sample 5400501 | NCBI WGS metagenome assembly WNFB01 (sample SAMN13153341, study PRJNA577476) | soil metagenome | isolation source: 200 cm saprolite under Douglas fir tree site 2 hole 1 | place: USA:California | collected 2015-04-18 | reverse complement strand
CTGACGCAGCAGGCGCTCACCGATCTCGGCGTGCAGATTCTGCTTGGCAACACCTACCACCTCTACTTGCGTCCGGGGCACGAGACGATTCGCCGGCTGGGTGGCTTGCACCGCTTCATGTCCTGGCCGGGCGCGATTCTCACGGACTCGGGCGGCTTTCAAGTATTCAGCATGGCCAATCTGCGCAAGGTGACCGACGACGGCGTGGTGTTCCGTTCGCATCTGGATGGTTCGGAACATTTCCTTACCCCGGAAAAGTCTATCGAGATTCAGCAGGCGCTGGGCTCGGACATCGCGATGGTTCTGGACGAGTGCATCGAGTATCCAGCCGAACGCGAGCGCGCCGCTGCCGCCATGAAGCGCACGACCGGCTGGGCGCAGCGCAGCCGCGAGTACGCTTGCGCCAACGCCGGCGCCTCAATCACGCCGGGACAGGTTTTGTTCGGGATCGTGCAAGGCGGCACTTACGCGGACTTGCGCCGCGATTCCGTCCGGCAGCTTGTGGACCTCGATTTCCCCGGCTACGCCATCGGAGGCCTCGCGGTCGGCGAGCCGCACGCGCTGACCTGCGAAATGACCGCTCTGGCAGCGGCAGAGCTTCCTACGGACCGGCCGCGCTACCTGATGGGTGTAGGCCTCCCGGAGCAGATTGCCGACTACGTGGCTTGCGGCATTGACATGATGGACTGCGTGCTCCCCACGCGGAACGCGCGCAATGGGTGCCTGTTCACCAGCGCTGGGAAAATTCACATCAAAAATGCGCGCTACGCCGAGGACCCGGGGCCTCTCGACGAACGCTGCTCCTGCATGGTCTGCCGAACCTACTCCCGCGCGTATCTGCGCCACTTGTACCTGGCGAATGAGATTCTGGCTTCCATCCTCAACTCTCATCACAACGTTGCATTTTTCCTTGACATCATGGGCAAAATTCGACAGGCTATCGCGTTTGGAGACCTCGCTGGTTTCTCCTCACAGCTTCAAGCGCACCTCGAGGCGGGTCAACCCTGAAGCGGGTCGGCCGCTAGGCCGGTAGAAGCACGGGCCGGCAGCGGGTCTGGGGGAAAATTCGAGAACGATTCACTGTGAACGCTTCACCCAAAGCGTTCACGCTGAACGGTTCACAGAGAGCGTTCTCTACGAGCGGACACAGCGCGGCGCCGCCGCGAGCAAAGTGAGCTTCAGCGGCTGAAGCCGCATTGATTTTCCGGCGTTTAACGGCACGGCTGAAGCCGTGCCCTACAAAACCAGGCGTTTTCGCACGGACTCTGAAGCCCGGCCGTGCAAGGCAGGCAGAAAGTTTGCGCACAGCGCGGCGAGTTTAAGTGTTAGTAGAACAAAGGTCCTGCCTCCTGGTGAGCCCAGAGTGGCGGGACCTATTTTTGTCCGGCAGGCAGTTGAATCCGGTAGTCTGAGGAATTCGCGTCATCGCCATGCACCCGTTCCTTTCACCAAGGGATCTTGTCCTGATGGCGCAAGGCGCCGGCGGGATCATGGCGTTCCTGCCGCTGCTGGTCATCATGGTAATCTTCTACGTGCTGCTGATTATTCCCGCCCAGCGGCGCCAGAAGAAAACGGCGCAGATGCTCGGCGCTCTCAAGAACGGGGACAAGGTCGTGACCAGTGGCGGGATCTACGGCACGATTGTCGGCCTCGAAGGCGACACGGTTCAGCTCCGGATTGCCGACCAGGTGAAAGTGAAAGTTTCGCGCTCCGCGGTGGCCGGCCTGCAGCCGGAAAGCAAGGAGGAGTAGCCAGGCCGGGTTCATCACAGATTTTCAGGAACTCCCGAGCCAGCCCAAGCCATGAGTTCGAACCTCAAGTGGAAAGCGCTGTTCATCTCCGCTGTGATTGTGGCCTGTTTTGTGGGCCTGGTGGGGATGCCGGACAAGCCGACTTCGTGGGCTGGCATCAAGTCGAATTTCGCCAGCAACATCAAGCTCGGATTGGACTTGCAGGGCGGCACGCACCTCATCCTCCAAGTGCAGGTGCAGGAGGCGGTCAGCCAAGAAACCGACCAAATGCTGGACCACCTCATGACTCAACTCCGAGATAAGAACATCAAGTACGAAGAGCTGCGCAAGCTGAACGATACGCAAATCCTGGCGCACAATATTGCGCCCGAGCAGGCGGGCGCGGTCAGCAATCTGGTGAAGGATCTGTATCCCGATTGGCAGATCGCTCCGGCGCCCGGCGAAGCTTCCGGGTACCTCCTCACCATTTCACCCACGCGGATTGCCAGCATCCAGCAACAAACCATGGACCAAGCCGAGGAGACGATTCGCCGCCGGATTGACGCGCTGGGCTTGACCGAGCCGCTAGTCGCTCCCTACGGACGCGGGGATAACGAGATCATCGTCGAGTTGCCCGGCGAGGGAGATCCCAATCGCGCGAAGAGCGTCATCCAAGCTGGGGGCCAGCTCGAGCTGCATCTGGTTCTAGATACCACTGCGTACAACTCCGAGGCTGCCGCAATGGCCGCGCACGGAGGCGTGTTGCCGCCCAACGCGCAAATCGTGCAGGGCAAGAGTTCCGCGTCCGGCACGAGCCAGTCCGCCGGCGAGAGTTGGTACGTGATAGACCGCGCACCAGTGGTGACGGGGCGCGACCTGCGCAGCGCCACACCGATTCGCAGCACGAAGAATATCGGTTTCTACGACGTGGACTTCACTCTGTCCACCGAAGCGGGCCGCCGCTTCGGCCCCTTCACCGAGCAAAATATCGGCAAGCAATTGGGCATTGTCCTGGAGCACAAACTGGAGACGGCCCCAGTAATCAATGGCCGGATCGAAGACACGGGCGTGATTGAGGGCCGGTTCGGAGAGCAAGAAGCCAACGACTTGGCCCTGGTGCTGAAGTCCGGCGCGCTCCCGGCCTCTATCAAGTATTTGGAGGAGCGCACCGTTGGCCCATCGCTAGGCGCGGACTCCATCCGCCAGGGTTTCCGCGCGTCCATCGTCAGCCTGATAGTCGTCATGGTCTTCATGGTGTTTTACTACCGGCTCTCTGGCGTAAACGCGGTGGTCGCGTTGCTGTTGAACCTGGTGATTTTGCTGGCGGCGCTGGCTTACTTTGGCGCGGTGCTCACTCTTCCGGGCATCGCCGGAGTCATCCTGACGATTGGTATGGGCGTCGATTCCAACGTGCTGATTTTCGAGCGCATCCGGGAAGAATTGCGCGCCGGGAAAGCCCCGGTGTCGGCTGTGGATCTAGGCTTCAAGCGGGCGTTTCTGACCATCATCGACACGCATGTGACCACCGTCGTTTCGGCCCTGTTTCTAGGGTTGTTCGGGACAGGCCCAGTACGGGGTTTTGCCATTACCCTGGTCATAGGTCTGCTCGCGAACCTGTTCACTTCTGTCTATGTTTCGCGGGTCATTTTTGACTGGCATTTGGTCAAAATGCCGCGTGAGGCGGAGCTCAGTATTTAAGAGAATTGCAGAATTTGGGAACAAAAGTGTACCGAATGGTGTCAAACTCTGACGGACTCTACTAGCTATGGAATTTTTTAAGCAGGTGGACCTGGATTGGATGGGGAAGGCTAAGTACTTTGTGGCCTTATCACTTACCCTCCTTTTGTTGGGAATGATCTCTTTGATCTCCAAAGGTGGGCCGTATTACGGCATTGATTTCAAAGGCGGCACGATGGTCAATGTGCGGTTCGCCGGACCTCCCCCGGTTGACCAGCTTCGCAGCGGCCTGGTGCGGGAGGGGCTTGGCCAGAGTGTCATCCAGCCGATCAGTGATATTTCCAACCCGAATTCGAATGAAGTATTGATCGGGCTTGAGGAAAAGGGCCAGGGCGCCGAGGCGCTCGACGCCGGCAAGACGGCCATCCTGAACGCGCTGCACGCCACCTTGGGCTCCGGCGAAGCCGGGAAGCAGGACTTCAATGCTGCAGGCGCGCAGGCCATCGCCGATGCGCTCACGCGGAAGGATCCGCTGGGTCTGGGCACGAACGCCGGGGACCGCTACAACCAACTGGCACGCCAACTGGTCATCTACCGCGATCGGGACCGCCATGGGATCGTGACCAACTTGAACGATCTATCCGCTGCGGGTGCGACGCCAGCTGTGATTGCCGCGCTGCGCGACTCGTTTTACACCGGAGAATTCGCCATCATCAATGTGGAAATCGTCGGCCCCAAAGTCGGCTCCGAACTGCGCCGCCAGGCTGTGCTTGTTACCCTCTATGCTTTGGGGGGGATGTTGGTATATATTGCGTTTCGATTCGAGTGGGTGTACGGTGCTGCCGCCGTACTCGCGGTCTTTCACGACGTTCTGATTACGCTGGGTTTGTTTTCCATCTTTCACTTTGAGATTTCGCTGACCGTGATTGCAGCGCTGTTGACCCTGGTCGGTTACTCGATGAACGACACCATTGTGATTTTCGACCGGATCCGCGAGAACTTGCGGCTCATGCGCCGCGAGCCGTTCCCGAAGATTGTGAACCGTTCGATCAACCAGACCCTGTCGCGCACCATCTTGACCAGCGGCCTGACCTTCCTCACCGTGATGGTTCTGTACCTGATGGGCGGCCAGGTCTTGCGCGCATTTTCCTTTGCTCTGGTGGTCGGGATTATGGTAGGAACGTACTCCAGTTTTGGGATTGCGGCGCCTTTGGTGGTTGCCTGGAACCACTGGAGAGCGCCGGCCGCAACTGCTGTAGAAACCGGGACCGCAGCCGGAACTAAATCCCGAAAGGGCTGATGCCCAGCGTCGGTTCTTTCGGCAGGAGGGAAGTCAGATGTTTGATGATATGCTCGAATCGGCCGCTGTCAGGAAAAAGACGCACACAGGCTGGGCGGTGATCCTTTCTGGAATCGCTCAGACCTTCATTCTGGTCGTCTTGATTTTGATTCCGTTGATTTACACGCAGGCGCTGCCGAAAGCCATGCTTTCGACGTTGTTGATTGCGCCACCGCCACCGCCTCCTCCGCCTCCTCCCCCGCAGCCCACTCAAGTGGTCAAGATCAAGCCCGTCGCCCGCCTGATTGAATCCGGCAAATTGATGCAGCCGAAAGCCATCCCCAAGGAAGTGGCTGTGTTCAAGGAAGCGGAGTTGCCGCCGGATGTGATCACCAATACGAACCAGGGCGGCGTGTTTGGCGGGCTCCCTGGCCAGGGGATTATGGTTGGCTCACCGGCCGCGGCGCCTCCTCCGCCCAAGGCCGCGACGCCGGCGCGCATCAAGCAGGGAGGCAACGTCACCGCGGCGTCGCTCCTCCAGGAGATCAAGCCCCTATATCCTCCGCTGGCGCGGCAGGCGCGCATTCAAGGGAACGTGATCCTCCACGCGATTATTGACAAGGAGGGCAAGGTTGCCGAGCTGCAAGTTGTTTCCGGCCATCCGCTGCTGGTGCAATCGGCGCTTGACGCAGTGCGCCAATGGCGGTATAAGCCCACGCTGCTGAACGGCGATCCGGTCGAAGTGGACACCACCATTACGGTTACGTTCACAATGGGTGGCTAGGGAAGTACGGCAAGCCCCATAGGTCCAGAAGGGGTCGGCCGGGTCTCGCGGGAGCGGGTTCCGGCCTGCAAGTTTCGAACGAATAAAAAGGAGCGAATCATATGCTTGGGAATGTAGCGGTAGCAGCGATGAACCTGCTTGTCCTCCAGGGTCAGTGGGACTTGAGGACCATGTGGGGCTCGATGAGTCTTATTGCGAAGGCAGTCGTGGGAATCCTGTTTCTCCTGTCCGCCTGGTCACTCGGGGTGATGATTGACCGGGTGTTGATGTACAGCGCGGCCCGCAAGCAGTCCCGCGTGTTTGTGCAGCAGGTGGCTGGCGCGCTGCGCGAAGGCAAACTAGACGAAGCGATCTCCATCGCGGAGCGCAACAAGAAGAGCCATATCGCCAAGGTGGTGGCGACCGGCCTGTCGGAATTTCAGTCCGCCTCCTCGCAAGTGACCGATATGGAAGTGATCGAGGCGGCGAAGCGCGGCCTGGACCGCTCGGTGGCCATCGTGCACGCGGAGATGAAGCGCGGCCTTTCCGGGTTGGCGACGATCGGCTCGACAGCGCCCTTCGTCGGCCTGTTCGGCACCGTCGTCGGCATCATCAACGCGTTCAAGGGCATTGAGCAGACCAAGGCGACGGGGTTGTCGGCGGTCGCCGGCGGAATTTCCGAAGCGCTGGTCACGACCGCTCTGGGGCTGCTGGTGGCCGTGCCCGCCGTGTGGGCCTACAACTATTTCACCAATAAGGTCGAGGCCTTCGACGTCGAGATGGACAACTCCTCGATGGAGCTGGTGAACTATTTCATCACGCGCCGCGGCAGCGCCAAGAAGTAAGCCATGGCTTACAAACCGCAAGTCGGCGAAACGATGTCGTCGCCGAATGTCATCCCGATGGCCGACATCATGCTCGTGCTGCTGATCATCTTCATGGTGGTCACGCCGATGCTTCAAAAGGGCCTTACGGTGGATCTCGCAAAGGTCACCAATCCGCACGATATGCCCGACGCGGATAAGGATGACGCTGTGATCGTGGGCGTTTCCGCTGCCGGAGACATCTACTTGTCCAACAATAAGACCGATCTCTCCCAGCTTGCCGACCAAGTCCGTGACCGCATCTCCAACCGAATGGACAAGACGGTCTTCGTCAAGAGCGACGGTCGCGCGAAGTATGGACAGGTGGTCAAAGTGGTGGACGAAATTCGAGCGGCTGGGGTGGATAACGTGGGCTTGTTGACCGAGAAGTCTGAACAAACCCGCAAGGCGCCCGCACCGCCGGCGGACTAGCCACGCCGGAGAAGCCGGCACCGGCCGGCTCTGGATCCCTGGTCCTTCGGTAAGAACTCGCAGCCGCCGGGGGAGTTTCACCTGGCGGCGGGTGGCAAAATTTTTAGGACGGAGTTGCAACTATGGGAATGGAAGTTGGACCAAAGGGCGGGGCGATGTCCTCGCCCAATGTTGTACCGCTCATAGACGTTTTGCTCGTTCTGATCATTATCTTCATGGTGATCACCCCGCTGACGCCGAAGGGATTGGACGCCTTGGTGCCGCAGCCGCCACCGCCGAACCAGAAACAGGACGAGCGGGTGCTGCAGAAGACGATCGTCGTCCAAGTGTTGGACACCGGCAAGTTGAAAATCAACGAAGACGATGCCAACTGGGATACGCTCGGCCCGCGGCTTTCCGACGTGTTCAAAGAGCGTGCGGAGAAGGTCGCCTTTGTGAAGGGGGACGAAGCGGTCCGGTTCATGGATGTTGCGCGCGCCATCGATATCATGCGCAATTCCGGAATCGACAAAGTCGGACTGATCACGGCGAACCTTGAGGCGGGCAAGTAAGTTTAGAGCGCCCGCGCGTGTGTGGCGGCGGGTGCCTGACGGTTTTTTCGCCTCGAGGAAGAGAAGTAAAGTTGCTTTGTTCCATCGCCCCCCTGGTGTAGAGTGTGCGGCTGTCGCTGTGCGGCAGGCTTTCACCGCCCTAGGCTGGGTGGGCGGGCTCGAATGAGTTCGGACTGCTGCGGTTGCGATATTGAGCATGATTCCTTGCCCTCTCGGGGGGCTTACAAAAAATTAGTGCAGGGATGGATTGTTAGCCATGAATGTTTCTGCGGGTTCACCGGATTCCAGGAAAAGTACCAACCAGGTTTCGCTGGCGCTGCTCGCCTTGGCAGCCCTGGCCATCTCCTTTGGCGCCGCGGGGTGTGACAAGCTCCGGGCGCGCGATGATCTCAACAAGGGCGTCGCCGCGTATCGGGACGGAAAGTTCGACCAGAGCATCGAATACTTCAAACAAGCGAAGGACCTCGATCCGTCGCTCACGAACGCGCGGCTGTATCTGGCTACGGCTTACGCCACCCAATACATCCCCGGCGCGCCCTCGGACGAAAACATCCGGATGGGCCAAGAGGCGATCAAAGAATTTAAGGACGTGCTGTCCAACGATGCGAACAATATTTCCGCCATCGACGGCATTGGTTCGATCCTCTACAACATGGCGGGGACTCCGTATAACCGGTCCGGGTTCGAGGAATCGAAGACGTACCACCTGAAGCATATCAGCTTGAAGCCGGAGGATCCCGAGCCCTATTACTGGATCGGCGTCATTGACTGGACGGTGGCCTACCGCGCGAACCTGGAGATGCGCGGCCAGTGGCGAATTAAGAACCAGGGGAAGCCGCTGAAGGACGAAGACCCGATGCCGGCCGACGTCCGCGAGGCCTATACCAAAGAGGACGGCCAACTCATTGACGAAGGGATCCAGAACCTGCACAAGGCCATCGATCTGCGCCCCGACTATGACGACGCCATGGCTTACCTGAATCTTCTCCTCCGCCGCAAGGCAGACCAAGCAACCAGCGCCGACGACCGCGCTTCCTCACTGAAGCAGGCGGACGAGTGGATCGACAAGGCGAAGGAGATCAAACAAAAAAAGATGGAAGCTCCAGCCAAGTCTTAAATCTTTCAGAAGACATTTCTTCCAGCATCGAATGTCACGCGAGGCGGCCCCCACGGACCGCCTTTTCGTTTGGTGTGGCGCATCCGTTGCGTTGCCCCCAAACTAACTTTCAAGGCTCCCATTGGGTGCGCCCCCACAACTCTTTTCCTCGCCCAGGGCATCAAATGGACATAAAATAGGAAAACGATGTCCTCCCTGGAACGACCAGCCAGTTTGGCCCCGCTTGCCGGTGCCAAGACCGAGCGTACCCCTCGGACGCTCCAGGTGCGTTTCCTCGAGTTGGTCGAGAAAGTACGCCAGACGCGCCCGGCGAGCGACATTGAAGTGTTGCGCCGGGCCTTCGAGTTTGCCGCCGAGCAGCACCGGGCACAGCAGCGCCAGTCCGGGGACCCTTATCTGTCGCATCCGCTGGAGGTGGCTCACATCCTGGCCGACATGAAGCTCGACATCACCACGCTCTGCGCCGCGCTGTTGCACGACGTGGTCGAGGACACCCGAGTTTCCCCGGCGCGCCTCAGCGAGCGCTTTGGTCCGGAAATCGCCCGGTTGGTGGAAGGCGTGACGAAAATCAGCCGCCTCGATCTTTTGGCGCCCGAGGCTCGCCAGGCCGAGAGCGTGCGGAAGATGCTCCTGGCCATGGTGAACGACGTTCGCGTCGTTGTGGTGAAGCTAGCGGACCGGCTCCACAACATGCGCACGCTGGGTTTCCTCCCGCAGGAGAAGCAGCAGCGCATTGCTCGCGAGACGCTGGAAATCTACGCGCCGATTGCGCACCGGCTCGGCATGGGGTTGATCCGCGGGGAGCTCGAGGATCTCGCGTTTAGCTATCTGGAGCCCGAAGCCTATAAGGAGCTGCAGCAAACCGTCGTCTCAAAACGGAAAGAGTTCGAAGCTTTTCTCATTGAGTTACAGACCAGCATCCGCAACCGGCTGGGAGACAATGGCCTCACCGCCGAAGTCGAAGGCCGGGTCAAGCGGCTCTATTCGATCCACCAGAAAAGCTTGAGGCAACACCGCACAATCGATCAGATTTACGATTTGCTGGCCATCCGCATCATCACCGACACGATCCGCAACTGCTATGCGGTCCTCGGTGTTGTCCATCAGGCCTGGCGGCCCGTGCCCGGCCGGTTCAAGGACTATATCGCCATGCCGCGGCCGAACCTGTACCAGTCGCTGCACACCACGGTCATCTACGCCGGGCAGACTTTTGAAGTCCAGATTCGCACGCAAGAGATGCACCGCATCGCCGAGCAGGGCGTCGCCGCCCACTGGAGATACAAGGACGGCAAGGAAGTTTCCGACGCCGACGACCAGCGCATCCTTTGGATGCGGCAATTGATTGAGTGGGTCAAGGAGATGCAGGAGCCGTCAGAATTTCTCTCGACGCTGAAGGTGGATCTCTACCCGGAGGAAGTATACGCGTTCACGCCCAAGGGCAAAGTGCTCGCGCTGCCGCGGGGGGCCACGCCGGTGGATTTTGCGTACGCGGTGCACACCGAAGTCGGCAATCAATGCATCGGCGCCAAGGTGAATGGCCAGATTGTTCCGTTGCGGCACCGTCTGTCGAACGGCGACGTGGTGGAGATTCTGACGCAAAAGGGCCACGCGCCGAGCCGCGATTGGCTGAATTTTGTGCGCACCTCTCGCGCCCGCAGCCGGATTCGCCACTACATCAACTTCATTGAGCGCAGTCAAGCCACCGAAGTCGGCCGGCGCCTGCTGGAGCGGGAAGCCCGCCAGAGCGGCCGCAACCTGAAGAGGATCCCAGAGGCGGAGTTGCTCCGCGTGGCCTCCGAATACGGTTGCGCCAAACTCGAAGACTTGTTTGCCGACGTGGGCTACGGGAAGTACTCGGCGCGGCAAATTCTGTCCAATGCGCTGCGCGAGCCATTGGCCGAAAAGACTGAGGCCAGCGAGGAAACCCCTCCCCGCTTGGTCTCCACCGTCAAGAAGATGCTGGGCTTCGGGGAGGCGACGGTGCAGGTCGGCGGGCAGGAAGATTTGGTGGTCTTCCGTGCGAAGTGCTGCAATCCCATTCCGGGAGACGACATTGTTGGATATGTTACGCGCGGGCGCGGCGTGGCCGTGCACGCCAAGTCCTGCCCCAACGTCGAGAATCTTCTCTACCAGGCTGAACGGCGGATCGATGTCGAATGGGTGGGTGGCGCTGCGACCATGTACCCGGTCAGCCTGTTGATTCGCGCGCAGGACCGGCCCGGCATGCTCGCTGACATCACCAGCGTGATCAGCGAGACCGGCTCGAATATCCGCACGCTGGAAAGCCACCCCGATGACCTCCACGCCCGGATTGACCTCATCCTCGAAATCGGCGACCGCAAACAGCTCGAGCGCATCATGGCGAGTATCCGGAAAATCTCCGGGGTGTTCGGAGTGGAGCGGCTCTACAAGATGTGAGCGCGCTCGCCCAGACGCGCCGAGTTCCTTCTCCTTCGTTCCGTTAATCTTCGCGGCACACGCCGATGCTGCGGTGGGAGAGTCCGTCTAAAATAGAATGAATGGGGAATTCATCCCGATGGCTGTCTTCCGGCGGGATGCGCGTCTTCGTCGCGGTGTCGTTTTTTGCTTTGTTGCACTTGACGGCCTGTAAGCCCGCCCCGCAAGCCGATACCACGGAGCAAGACAAAATCAACCAGTGGTTCGTTGATGTCCCCGAGCTTCGGACGTTGAAAGTCTCCAACGCGGAGATCACAGAACTTGCCAGAGCACACCAAGTAGGAATCTCCGATCAGGCGTGCGTGGAGTTGATCAAGCTGGCCCGCAGCCGCCAGCAGCCTTTCGCCGAAGGCCAGTCCGTCGCCGACCTGTTGTCGGCAGGGGCTTCCGAGCAGACGGTGCTGGCGCTCGCGCGGATGAATCAATTGGGTGTCTGGGCGGGCCAGGCCCGGGCGCTCCGCTTGGCGGGTCTTGGCGACAATGTGATTTTGGCCGTAGCCCGCCGGAGGTCGCAGGGCTTGACGGTGCTCTCGGGCGAGACCCTGGGCAAATTGAAGAACTCCGGCATTAGCGATGCAGCGATTCAGGGCATGGTCGAAAAGGGCATCACCGAGCAAGACGCCGCAAGCTTCATCGCCCAACGCGAACGCGCCGTCGGAGGACACAGTTTCGTGTATCAGGGACGCGCTCGGAAGAAGCGCTGACGGGTGTTTAAAGTCTAGGTGGCAACTCTCAATCCAGCACGCCAGCGGCTGAACGGGCACTCTTGAGTCCGTGTGATAACTCGAACATCCTTGTGGGTCGTGGCTTCAGCGACGGCCTAAAGCCTGCAATCTCAGTAAGCGCTTTAGCGCCTCAAGATCTAAAACGGAGTTACCACACAGACTCACTCTTACCTGTGCCGTGTTTACTGCTACTTAAGAGGGCCCTGAGAATCCAACGTGAGTTCTATCCAGACCCTATTTGCGCGCGGTGTGTTGCTCGGCGGTCTGGTTGGCCAAACGCAACGGTTCAAAGAACGAAGGATCCACTGCATGAAGGAATATCGAGCCTTGCCGAACGTCTAGGTTGAGCCTCGACCCGCCATTGCTGTCGGTCACCACCACATACCTTTCGATCGTAGCGATATCGTCGCGACCCATACCATGGTGAGCGAAATAATCCCGCATGGTTGACCCAACGTTATCTGCAAGCCTTACGCGCGCATTGATCGGGTAAGCATGCATCACTTGGATCGTTAGCAGCGGGTGCCCAAGGAATGTTGGGGAAACTCTTTGTACAACAGAAAACCCGAAGAAAACGAGGACTGCGGCTACCGCTAAACAGAGATATTTCTTGTTGATTTCCCTTGTCCTCCAAGTAAGAGATTTTGTCTGCGAGGAAGACCTTAGTTTCGCGTTGGTGTCAGCAGGGAACAATGGGCTGTCTGTACCACACGAAGCTATCGAGGTTGCTAGGAGTACCGATACTTAGTCACCGGCGCACGGCCAAGAGTGGCTGTGCTACCGACTTTTTCCGCAAGCTGTGGAGCCGCATTTATTTTTCCGGCCTGTAACGGGACCACTGAGGGTTCGGCTACGCTCACTACAAGAACCGTGCGCTACAATCCCATCCGTTCCCACGGTGTGCCTCGGGGAAAATGGAATAGGACGGGAGCTCCTTGTATTCTATCGGGACGCAAGGAGGCGATTGGAGTGTGGAAACATCGCGCGGGTGCACGAGAGGCGTTGCCAAAGACTCTTGGAGGGGCTGTGCAAAACGAAATTGTACAGGCCGGGAACCCGGCGCTGCGGCAACGCACGCGGCCATTGAGCGTCCCCGAGATTCGCAGCAAGGAAATACAGAGGCTCATCGAGAACATGCGGAAAACCATGCAGGAGGCCCCCGGCGTGGGCTTGGCGGCGCCTCAAATGGGATTGTCTCTGCAACTCGCGGTCATCGAAGACCGGGAGGAATATCACAAAGAAGTTTCCGCCGAGCAGCTTGCCGAGCGGGAAAGGCGCCCAGTGCCGTTTCACGTTCTTATCAACCCTAAAATTACGGAGCGAAGCGAAGAACTGGTGGAATTCTTCGAGGGATGCCTGAGCTTGGGTGGATTTTTGGCTCTGGTTTCGAGGGCGCATCGAGTGCGCGTCGAATGCCTGGACGAGCGAGGCAAGCCAAAAGTGATTACAGCTTCGGGGTGGTACGCGCGCATCCTGCAACACGAAATCGACCATCTGCAAGGGACCCTGTATATCGACCGCATGAAGCCGCGCACATTTACTTCGATGGACAACTGGAACAAATTTTGGAAAGGCATGCCGGTTGCCGAAATCCGCAAGATGCTCGATGATCCCGGCTTCCGCCGAGGCTCCTCAGAATGACGCGCTCGGGAAGTCTCTCCGCATTCACTCTTGATCTTCTCTGTGTTCTTTGTGCCCTCTGTGGTGAAACCTCTTCGGAATTCACCACAGAGGGCACCGAGTTCACAGAGCGGCGAAGCGACAACCCAAGTGTCTCGCCTTGATCTACAGACCGACGCATGCCGCCACACCGGCTCTGGAAATGTGTTTTGACCCTACCCACAGCTCCCACTAGAATAGCTTCACCTTGTTTGCGCAAAACTGGTCTCGCATGTCGTTGAAAGCCGCGCTTTGCGGCGCAGCGTTTTTGGCTTCGGGCTGCGTGCAGCCCCTTGGCCCCGGTTTCCGTTTTGTGGACAGGCAAGCCGAAATCCGTCCGGCTCCTGATGCGCCGGAGCGTCTCCAGGTTCGTGTAGTGGACCGGTTCGAGAATGTGGGCGATCGTCCGCTGCGCTCCCTCGATGCCCGACTCCCCGGCGGATCGGAGCGTGGGACGGAGAACTTCCGTGTCACGATTGACGGGCGCAGGGTCTTGGCGCAAAGAATTCCCGGTGGGGATCAGCGCCTGATCCGTGCGCCGTTTGATCCAGTCTGGGAACAACGGCAGCCGCGCGAAATCGTTACCGACTGGGAATTCCCGGCGGTCCCTCCGGACCAAGGATCGGTCGCGGCCTCTGCCGTGGCGTTCTATGTCGGCGGTGAAACGGTATTGCCCCTGTGGCAGCCTCCGCAGGGTATTTTTGTCCGAGGTGGGCCTTACCCGATGCAGGAGGATCTGACCGTGTTCGCTCCTGCGGATTTCCGAGTTTTAGCATCAGGAAAGCTAGTGGGCCAGAGCGCCTCGGGCGGCCTCGTCGGGCGTCGCTTCCGGCTTCGTCCGCAAGAGGATTTCCCTCCATTCGTGGTGGCGGGCCGCTATCAGGAACAGGAATTTCGCATGGCCGCGGGCGCCGTGAATTTCTGGACGCTTCATACGCTCGACGCGCAGCAGGCAGAGAGGGCCGCCGCGCGGCTGGGAGCGTCGGTGCGCGCGTTCCACGACTATTTTGGCCCAACCTCGAAGCAGAAGTTCCTGATTCACGTCGTAGAAGCTCCCGTGGATTTGCCGGCAGAATTTATGGCACCGGAAGGTCCAGGAGGCGCTTCCTTTCCGAACGGCGTTCTGCTTGATCCTCGAGCGATAGTGCACGACTTTGCCAGCTCCACCATTCTGGAGCTCTCCGAGTACGAACTTGCGCGAACCTGGTTCGGGTGGAGGTTGCATCCGCGTCCGGGAGCAGAGCTGTTGATGGGCCGGGGCGCGAGGCTGTTCGCTCTGGGTGTCGCTGCTGAGGCCCGCGGTCAGGACGAGCGCCGCCGCACGGTTGAATTGCTGTTGAATCGTTACGATGACTCGCGGCGCATGGCCATGGATCGCGCGCTGGACGAGCCCCCGGCCGGATACTCGCCCGCGGAACGGCTCTCCACCGGCTACCGAGCGGCGCTATTTTTTGTTGCATTGGAGGATCTGTGCGGCCGTGACAATTTCCGAGCGGCGCTTATTGATATGATTCAGGCCCGCAGCGGAGATGATGTGGGCATGACAGATTTGCGCGCCGCAATAGAAGCAGCATCCCATCGCGACCTTTCCGAACTGTTCCGCGCGTGGATGAATCGCCCCGGCGTTCCTGAGGATTTTCGTGCGCACTATGCTGAGGGGAGACGTGGCCCGTGACCTGTGAAAACCAATGTCGCTAGACGCATTCACGGGTCACGGACCACGGGCCACGAACCACGGATCACGGACCACGGGCCACGAACCACGTGTGTCTATCTCTGGAGGAATCTGTGATTGAGACCGTCGCAACCGACCGCGGGCCGAAAGCCATTGGCCCCTACTCGCAAGGCATCAAGGCAAATGGATTTCTGTTCCTTTCGGGGCAAATCCCGCTCGATCCCAAGACGCAGCAAATTGTCGAAGGCGACGCCGCCCGGCAGACCGAGCGGGTGCTGGAAAACTTGAAAGGAATCGTCGAGGCTGCGGGATCCTCGCTTCACCGTGTGGTGAAGACCACTGTGTTTCTTTCCGACTTGAATGATTTCAGCGTGATGAACGAAGTGTACGCGCGATACTTCGACGGACATGCGCCGGCGCGTTCAACAGTACAAGTGGCGCGGTTGCCGCGCGATGTCCGCGTCGAGATTGATCTTATCGCTTTGCTGTGATGGCTGGCCTGCCTACCTCAGTTTCAACCGGCGGGCTAGGACTTCTAGGCGAAAAGTTTGCAGCGGAAAGCGCCAAAGTTCTTGCAAGGAATCTTCAAGAAGACTAGCCTAAAGAGGCCCTATGAAGTGCAGCAAAATGTGAGGAACGCTGTTGAGACAGTTCGAATCCGGATTTACGCAGGCTTCTGCATGGGGAGGTAGGATGCCGCTTCGCCCCCGCGGTTGGGAAACCAATGATTTCGAAGCCTCGACCGCAATGAACGCCTATCCAACTGGATGGGCCTACACTTGCATCTAAGCACCAAGGTAGTGGTGTCTTTGAGCGTACGAAAGAATTATCATGCCCGTCAAAGACGCTGCGGAATTAGTATGGAAACTGGGAATCTTGAGGTAAATTGTTAGGTTGGCAGCAGGCCTAGGCAAACACCCCGGCCGATCCTCGGGGAGGGTTCTTGTGCCTACATATCAGAAGAAGCAGGCCGCAGTGACCGGCCGCCGGTCCGTGTCTGCCCTCCTCCACTCGCTGAAGAGTGCTTGGGTAGTGGTCTCCATCGGGTTGCTCATGAAGCCCGCCGGCTCTCCCGCCGCCCCAAACTTCGCGGAAAACACTTCTGTTCCCGAGCTCCAGAGCCTGATTGACGCGATTCGAGTGGTTCGCCGGAAAGTTCTCGCCAACACCGCACTGCGCAGTTGGGTGACCTGGGTGTGCTGGGTTTTGGGAGGAATGATCCTGTTGGCGGCAGTCAGCCCTAAGCTGGCGATTTATACGGCTGGGGCCGGAGTTCTGGCCGCGATCGGGACGGTGCTCATTTTTGTTTGGGCGTGGCGGACGAAGCCCTCTGCTTATGACGCGGCCTGCCGTCTGGATTCTGTCGCCGGCCTGCATGACCGAGCTTCCACCGCACTGTTTTTCGGGGCCATTGCAAGCCCGGAAGGAATGATCTTGCTCCAGCGCCGCGATGCTTTGGCGCGGGTGTCGCAAGTGAACTCGGGCCGTCTGTTCCCGATTCGCGCGCCCGCCCTGGCGGTACGCGCACTGATCCTGGCTGGCCTAGTCGCAGGATTCTTCGTCTATCGCATGTACTACCGGCCGCCTCTCACGGCTCTGCTGCAATCCACGGCCAGATCGCATCTGATGCAATCCCTGCTGGCTCCTCTGGAGCATGTCCTGGAGCAGAATCTGCAGAGGAACACGGTGCAGGCGGACCAGAAGCAAGACGCCCAGGAGGACCAGAAGCGAATCTCCGGGTCGGAGCAGGATTCCGACGCACTGTGGGCCACGGCAGCGGAACAAAACGAAGCCCTGGCGGACGCGAAAAAAGACGCGCAAGAGATGGACTTCTCCGAGCAAGAAGAGGACGAAGGCCAACAGGGCGCACAGGGCGGGACGCAGTCCGGGGATTCGGACACGGAAGCCGAGCAACAATCGCAAGAAGGGAACAACGGCTCGGATAGCGCGTCCAATGACTCCCAGAATTCCGAAGGGCAAAATTCGCAGAGCGGAAAATCTTTGGCACAGTCCCTCATGCAGGCGCTGAAGAACATGATGTCAGGTTCATCCGGGCAGCGCATGCCGAACCAAGGAAACCAGCCGCGCTCGTCGCAAGGCATGCCACAGTCCGGGAGCTCCGACCAGTCCGGCAAAGACGGCGATCGCCAGCAGAATTCGCAGCCCGGGCGATCCAACTCGGAGCAGAAGGCGACCCAGAATAACGGCAACGGAGCTGGGAATCAGCCGGGCAGCAAAGAAATGAAGGCGAATCCCGTACTTCCGGTAAGGGCCGTGCCCGATCGAGTGGCGTTGCAATCCAGCACGATGAAGGACCAGATGCGCATGCGCAATGGCACGGAAACGGGCGCCGCGCATCTGGCGGTTCGCCCTCTATCGCCAAAGGCAATCGCCGTCATCAACGGCAGGGAACAGGAAAACATTCCTGCGCGCTACCGGCTTTATGTGCAGCACTATTTTGAACACGCGGACAACGGCCCGCGTTGAGTTTATTCTTGAAGGGAGCCGTGCGCCGGGGAAATGGGTGAATTCATGACAGGATTTGTCGGAACAGAGGGCCAAACGAGCGGCAAATCGGTCGGCCCGCAAGCGGAAATGCTCGGAGAGAGGCTGACCGACGTGCGTCGTGAGATCTCCAAGGCCATCGTGGGCCAAACGGAGGTCGTGGATGGCGTGTTGACGGCGCTGCTCGCCGGCGGTCACGTCCTGCTCGAAGGCGCGCCCGGCCTGGGAAAAACGATGCTGGTGCGCACACTGGCCCAGGCAGTGTCGCTGAAATATTCGCGGATTCAGTTTACGCCCGACTTGATGCCCGCGGATGTGATCGGCACTGCTGTGGTGCAGGAGAGCGGCGATGGGAGGAAGGTGCTCGATTTTCAGCCGGGGCCGATCTTCACGAACTTGTTGTTGGCCGACGAAATCAACCGCGCGACTCCCAAGACGCAATCGGCGCTGCTCGAGGCGATGCAGGAAAAACAAGTGACGGTGGCTCACACGTCGCACCAGCTCGAAGAGCCGTTTTTTGTCATGGCCACTCAGAATCCCATCGAGATGGAAGGGACATATCCGCTGCCGGAGGCGCAGCTAGACCGCTTCCTGTTCAAGCTGAGGGTTCCGTATCCCCGGCGCGAAGAATTGCACGACATCCTGGACCGCACGACGCGGGAAGCCGGAGAAACTGTGGTGGCCGTGCTCAATGGATCGCAGATCATGGAGATGCGCCGCGTGGTGCGGACCGTCCCGGTCGCGCCACACGTGCAGGAGTACGCGGTAAAGCTCGTTCTGGCCACGCACCCGGACGGCCGCGAAAACGTTCTGGCCAACAAATATGTTCGCTACGGGAGTTCTCCCCGCGGCGCGCAAACCTTGATCCTCGGCGGGAAGGTTCGCGCGCTGATGGATGGGCGGTTTAATGTCAGTCAGGAAGATATTCGCGCGCTGCTGTTACCCGCATTGCGCCACCGAATCATCCTGAATTTTGAAGCCCAAGCAGATGGCCGGACGACGGACGACTTGCTCGAGGAGATCGCCGGCAAGACCACCCAAAATTAAGGGCTTGGCAGTCCAGGCGGAGCCGTGACCCTGCGCTCAGCGCGAGGCCGGTTTTCTCCTGAAATTGGGATTCTATGGCTTCGCCAGTGCTCCTCGATCGCGAATTCCTGAAGACGCTCGAGCAGGTCACCCTGCTGTGCCGCACCGATTTGGCCGGGGCGGTGGGCGCGGAGCACCGTTCCCGGACGCATGGGCCGGGCCTTGAATTCAGCGATTACCGGCGCTACAGCTTCGGCGATGATCCGCGCTCTCTCGATTGGAATGCCTATCTTCGGCTGGGCAAGCTCTTTCTGAAGATTTACCAGACCGAGCAACACATCCCAGTGCGGATTTTGCTGGACCGAAGCGAGTCCATGGACTGCGAGGCCGCCGAGGAGTCGAAATTTCTCTACGCGCAGCGGCTGGCCGCGACGTTCACCTACCTGGCCTTACTCCACCTGGATACAGCGGCAGTGGTGCCGTTTGCAGACCGAATGTACAAACCGGTCGTGGTCTCGGGCGGCCGGGACCGCTTCTGGCCGGTCTTGCAGTTTTTGAGCGATCTGTCGTGCAGCGGCGGCACGGACTTGTTCAATACGGCGAAGCAATTCATGGGCAATTTTTCATCGCGGGGAATTGTCATCTTGATCTCAGACTTTTTCGATGAAGAGGGCTGTGAGCGCGCGGTGGAGGTCCTGCGCTCGGGCGGACACGATTTCATCCTGGTCCAAGTGCACAGCGCGGAGGAGCAGCGGCCCTCGGCCGTGGGAGAATTGATCCTCGAGGACGCAGAAACCGGCGCGCAGCGCACTGTGGATTGCTCGCCGCAGAGCACGGAACTCTATGAGGGCAGATTCCAGGAGTTCTCCGCGCGCGTGCGGCAGTTGGCGCTGCGCAGCGGCGGAAGATACGCCCGCGCCGTGACGAACATCCCGTACCAGGAATTTGTGCTGCGCAGCCTGCGGGCCGGAAGGGTGCTGGAATGAACTGGCTGGCGCTGAGTCCGCTGCAGGTGGCCGCGCTGTGGTCCGCTGCGGCTGCGCTGGCCTTATGGCTCTATTTGCATAACCGGCGGCCGCAGCACCGCCGGGTTTCGACGCTGCGGTTCTGGGCCAGCGTGCAGCCCAGTTCCCAGCCACGCCGCCGGAAACTCCGCGAACCGTGGGCGCTGTTGGCCCAGGTGCTTTTCCTGCTGTTCCTCATCCTGGCGCTGGCCAATCCCCGATGGGGTAATTTATTCGAGGGGCGGAGTGTCGTGATCGTAATGGATACTTCGATCTGGTCGCAGGTGAGGCCGGCGGGGGAAACCCCTTGGATCGACAGAACCCGCGAAGCGGCGCTGCGCGTTTTGAACACGTTACCCGCGAGCGATCGCGTGCTGCTGCTCCCCGCAGAATCCGATGCGCCCCCAATCGTTCCCTTCACCACAGATCGAGCGGTTCTGCGCCGGGCGATCGCGGAGGCTCGGGTTTCCAGCGGTGTCCCTGACATTCCGCGCGCCCTGGAGATGGGGAAGGCCGCGCTCGCGGGTTCGCGGCGCGGCTTACTGGTGTACGCCGGCCCCGGGATGCTCGGCGAGCAACAGGCGCAGAAGCTGGACGAGTTTCGGGAAGCGATCGAAGGGCCCGGAGGCAGCGTGGGCCAGCTCCAATTTCTGGTGCGGCTCGTGGGCGGGCCGGCGCCTGTCCAGAACCGGGGTATCACACGGCTTTCTCTGCGGCGGGACGCCGCGCAGCCAGATCGTTGGCATGTGCTCACGCAGGTAAAGAATTACAGCGAATCGAAGACGAGTGTGGTGCTGAAGCTTTCGATTGATGGCCAGCCGCTTGGCCAGCGCTCGGTAGCGCTGGCGCCTGGCGAATTGGCAAACTCGGAAGAACAATTTCTCTGGGATCAAGGCGGGGTGCTGGCGGCGGAAATCAGCCCGTCCGATGATCTGGAAGCAGACAATCACGCCACCGTCAACATCCCGGCCTTCCGCCCGGTGCGCGCCGCCTTGTTCACGGGTTCTTCCCCGCTGGCGAACGATCTGCTCAGTGTGCTCTCCACCAATCCTTACTTGCAGACCGAAGTTGTCCAGCCGGGCATGAATCTCGATGACACGCCGGACATCGCCATCTACGAAGGCAAAAATGTTCCGGCCGTGCCGGTTTTCAATTCCATCTGGTTCCTGAGCGGTCCCGGCGGAACTCCCGCGCGTTCCGTGCGGGTCACGAACTGGAACGCTCGGCACCCCGTGACACGCTGGGTCCGCACGCACGACGTCAGCGTGCGCAATCCCGCGCCGCTGGAAGTACGGCCCACAGACACCGTATTGGCTTACGGTGAGGGAACACCGCCCGTGCCACTGATTCTGGCGCGAGAGCAGAACGGACGCAGGCTCCTCATCATTGGCTTCAATCCTCACAATTCCAATTTTCCGCTGCAATCGGCCTTCCCGCTGTTAATGGCTGCGGGGGTGGAATGGATGACCGAATCGGTGGCGGACTCTGCGGATTCGCGTTCGGTCGGCGAGCTCGATCTGCCGGGCCCAGTGGCGCGCATCGTTGCGCCGTCGGGCAAGGAAGTTGCGTTCGCCCGCAAGGGAGTGGACGTTCACTTGATCGCCACGGAGACCGGCACGTATCGCATCATGGGGCCCAATGGCGAAACGG